>Ga0307968_1003337_pt1 | contig 13338 bp, 9 predicted proteins | sample OrgLakmetagen650_FD_201834 | JGI IMG/M metagenome (GOLD analysis project Ga0307968, IMG submission 201834) | Saline water microbial communities from Organic Lake, Antarctica - #650 | ecosystem: Environmental > Aquatic > Non-marine Saline and Alkaline > Saline | place: Antarctica: Organic Lake... | reverse complement strand
GTGCACACCCACTCCTGCATGTACACAAACACACACCTACACCCACATCCACACTACCAGCAGAAGTAACAACGCAAACTCACACTCACACAAACACACTAATAAACTCACATGCCTCCACTGAGCGCCTTCCCCAGCACTAGCAAGTCCGGCTTCACATTGTCCCAAGCGCATGCTGTCATACGTCCGGTACGGCATAGCCCTGTCTGAACCTGCAGCGCATTGTGTGTGTCCACCACACACATAACATGTCACACCACCAATGCACCTTGTACATATTCGCATGACCAAACACTGGTTGCGCATTTTACACATGCACGTGGCCATTCACTGGTTGCACCTCACACAAATGCACGTGACTAAACACTGGTTGTGGTCACAAATACTGGTTGCATATATACACATGCATGTATGCATGTGGCAATATATTTCCCCATACACGCATGGACAGGACGTGTTAGAAATACTCTTTAAAGCTTTTCATGACAAGAGACATCAATTGAGGGACAAGGACCCTTTCCAGGACCAAAGTGATTCCTTTTCATACTTCATGTGGGGAGCAGGTGGGACTATTTCTGGGGAGTGGGATTTCCACTGCTAGCATAGTACTTCTTAGTGTTTCTAGTTATAATACAACATGCGTAGGGTTGGCCAGAACCGTATATATACACCGTATATGACCGTATATTTGGTGATTTCCCTGCCAAAAATACCGTATATACATCATATATGTATGGTTCTGGCCAACTCTAGACACACGCCCTGGCCAATGCGTTATCAAGACAGTTGTAACAATAAATCAAGTGTAACAGTTGTAACAATAAATTAAGACTGCAAGCAATAAGCCAGACAGCACAAGTCATGTCAAGGAAATAACTAGTACTACTACTTTCCCTCCTATTACTAAAACTATTAGTGCTCCACTTGTGTGGTTGGACCTGCTTTTTTTGGAAAAGCGAGGTTTGGTTCAAAGCATGGCGCACCAAATAGCTAACAGGTGCCAGCTTCAGCTTTTTATTTTCTCCTGATTTTGATGCATGGCAGGGCAGAAACTTTCCTACTGGTTTTGAAGCATGTGGCAAGTAGGGCGTAGCAGAGGAGAGCGGTTGCTCCACTGGAAAGCAAAGTGATGTATGCTTGCAGGTCATGTACTTTGCAGCTGGACAGAGTTCTCCCCTTTTTGTGCAGTCAGTGCAGTCAGTGCAGTCAGTGCAGTCAGTGCAGTCAGTGCAGTCAGTTGCAGAGTCATGTACTTTGCAGCCGGTGACACTCTGTGCAAAAGTGGAACACACACACAAACACATTTACGAACGCACGCACACACGCATGCACACACTGTCTGCACATAAGGAGAGAACCATCTGTCAAGGGTTTCTCAGGAGGATATCTACAAGAGCATGCTCTCTACTCACACGCTGACAGCACACCTTTCAGCAACCACGAGGGCGATGTGCCTCCTTCTCTCTGCAGCAGCTATGTACTAGTCACTCACACACACACACACACACACACACAAACACACACATACAAACACTCACACCCACACCCAAACTGCTGCAGCGCACCTCGTCAGCAATCAGGAGGGCGTTATGCTTCTGCAGCAGCTTGTGCGCCTCTGCCAAGTAACCGTCATCCGGGACCACCACGCCCGCCTCTCCCTGCAAATACACGACGACGCAAACGACTGAATCAAAGGTGTTGGGTCACAAGTTAGTTATGACTCGCAACCCATACCTGTATCAAACTTCGAGAGGGCCCTACGCTTAAGGGTGAGCAAGAGTTGAGAGTCTTTTCGAAATGCACTCTGTTGCTGCACACTGATCGTTGCCAAACTGTTGATGTATGCTTTGTTTCTTTTATGATTTTAGTACCGTTGCCTCTACCTGTTCATCTCACCAGCACAGAGGCCTCACGCCGGATGTAACCATTAAGAATTTGAGAACCGGGCTTTTGACAAAAACCGTAGTGTGCACGTGTGCACGTGTGCACGTGTGCACGTGTGCACGTCAAATAAACATTGTACAAGTAGAGTTAGCAAAGAGGTCTCACGCCGGATGTAATACCATTAAGAATTTGAGAGCCGGGCTTGTGACATCACGAAAAGCATAGTGTGCATGTCAATTAAATATTGTATGGGTAACATTAAGAACTTAACAATAAGAATTTGAAAACCGGGCTTGTGACCTCATGAAAGTCATGGCGTGCACGTCAATTAAACATTGTACAAGTAGGGGCGCTGGCAAGAACCATATATATATGGTGCATATATACGGTTTTTTTGGCAGGGAAATCACCAAATATATGATGTATATATATGTGGTTCTGGCCAACCCTACGTATAAATCAAGCAGCTGGGGCGAGAAAACAGCACACTATAGCAGTGGGAACTTAACCGTACAGAACTTTCATTTAAAAACCAATCGCTGCTCTACATTACGCTAGCCGCTATGCACGATTTGCCTGCATGCTCGATGCCCAATGAGGCATTGATTCAGCAATGCGTGTGTATGACATGCACAAAACATGCGGACAGCACAGGCGTGAGTTTTGCGCACTTAACACGGACAGATGCACCCTTAAGACGGACAGATGCACCCTTAAGACAAACAGATGCACCCTTAAGACGGACAGATGCACCCTCTTACCTGCATGGGTACCATGCCTCCATGCCTACTATTCATATTTACGCCACACATGCATTCGTTACTGAATGGGTTCTATAATGAATGCCACACGTGCACCCGACACCGCGAGGGTTCTACAGAAAATGCCACACATGCACCCGTACCTGGATGGGCTCCACCATGAATGCCACGATGTTTTGATCTGCCTCTAGCTGCGCCTTCAGAGCGCTGAGGTCGTTGTAAGGGATGATCACGTAGCCCGGCATGAACGGACCTGTGTGTGTGTGTATGTGTGTGTGTGATGATCACGTCCGGCATGAACGGACCTGGGGGATTTTCAGATAAGTAGGGTTGGCCAGAACCGTATATATACACCGTATATGACCGTATATTTGGTGATTTCCCTGCCAAAAATACCGTATACACACCATATATATATGGTTCTGGCCAACCCTACAGATAAGCAAGAGGTGCAGCAAACACGGTTTTCTTCCTCTCCCTTCTTCTTTATACACCATGGTATCTATATTTCAGAGTAGCAAGGACGTTGGAAGGGAGTATCATTATTCATTTTGGGTTTGTCAAGTGAAGGTGGTTGCAGCACACACATTTGTTTGTCTCCCTATTTAACAGCAGGAATGCCTCAGGCTTAGTGCAAAGTTACCATGCGTCCTGGCATGGAAAAAACCCAGCAGTAAGAACAAATAAGGGCACAGAACTGTGACTGCAGCTCCAGAGCAGCGTAAGGAACGACCGCATCTCCGTGCGTGTCCGTGCAAAGGAATTGTTAGGTTTTCTAGAAAGATGAACAACGGCGGAAAGTTGTGATTGCGGCTTCAGAGTGTGGTAAGGAACACAAAACACAATTGGCGTACGCTACTCCATCGTACAAAGCACGCTCCATTGGCTGCTCATTAAACTCATCGTACAAAGCTCATTAAACTCATCGTACAAAGCTCATTAAACTCATCGTACAAAGCACGCTCCAGCTGGCTGCTCATTAAACTTGAGGGTGTGTTCAAAAAAAGACAAACAGCCCATGCCCGCGCCTACACAACTGCAGAACATACAACATAACAGGTTCACATACATGGTCATTTGTCATGTGACACAAGAGTAGGGCTGGCCAGAACCGTATATATGCACCGTATATGACCGTATATTCGGCGACTTCCCTGCCAAAATTACCGTATATACACCGTATATATATGGTTCTGGCCAGCCCTACACAAGAGTGTACTGAATCGTGTCACTCACCAAATCCCTCATACGAAGAGGGGTCAGTGGAGGAGGAGATGGCAGCAGTGGTGCGGCCCCAAAAGTTGCCAGCAGCAAACAGGATTTTGGCCTGGTTGTGGGGCACACCTTTCACGTCGTAGCCCCATCTCCTGCCGTTTGCAAAAGTCGAGGTGCATTAATGTATGCTTGCGTGCGTGCGTGTGAGTGTGTGTGTGTGAATAACAAATGTATGCTTGTTTGTGCATGCTTGTGTGTGCATGTGTGTGTGTGCATGTGTGTGTGTGTGTGTGTGTGTGTTTAGGATGTATCAGCAAGGGCGACTTGTACGCCTGGATGTGCGACACACCCTTCACGGCCCCACCAGCCTGAATTTGTAGTGTAGGTATTATATGATTCTATGGCACACATACACAAAAAAAACACTCCACCTGGCTAGCTTGATGGCAGTCTCCCCAGCCTCCACTCCTGTGTTCATGGGCAGAACCTTGTCGTACCCAAACACACGTGTGATGTACTCCTCATATTCACCAAGGGTGTCTGCAATTGTAGTATGGTTAAAACGACAGTCAGTTAAGCAAATTTGGGAGGCTAGCCTATATGGTGGTTGCCTGTGTAGTGTGGTGGTTGGATGTGTAATGACGAAGCCGGTCTGACGGGTTTAATAAGGTGTTTTGTGTGATGGGTGGGGCAGCGCAAGCAGGTCTCATACTCTGTGGTTCTGTAAGTCTAGCTTGCATGACTTGGCTAAACCAGGAACGCTTGACTCTCCAGCAAACAAGCGATTCGACCTAGGGTGCGACATATGCAGTGACCAGCAACCTGCTGTGAGCGAGCCGTGTGCGTTGCTCTTCAGCTGGAAATAGTACAATTTGAGGCACCAACAAGAAAAATTACAGCTTTCCTGCAATAATTCACAGACTACATGAAAATATGACTGAATGGTAGGTAGGAAGGGAAAAACGGTTGTCTCACCGTTGTAAAATGCCCGCGACGTGAGAGCGAGTCTGCTAACTTGGTCAATGAGGGCCTTGAGGATCTGAAAAATAGATAGCAGCAGTGCACAAAGCAGCATTTAGCACTTCAAGACATTATGTTTGCGCAATATTGTGTGTCTTGACAGCAATTGGCCATTCCTCTGCTACTCGTACGATTTGCTGCAATTCAAGGAACATAAGCTCGTTCTCCTCAATATTACAAATAAGGTGCGCAAGTGGCAAGAACTTTCTGCCCTGTTTAGAAGGAATGCTTAGCCACGAACCGCTCATGTCCTTTGCAGCAGCAGGATGTGGGTGGGAACCTGTTTAGCGTGGTCCAGACTGTTTAACTAAATACCTTGGGATGGCTATGTCCTTGGTTAACGGCTGAATAGGCAGAGAGGAAGTCAAAGTAGCGCTTGTCTTCCACGTCCCACACAAACACGCCCTGACCCCGCGACAGAACGACGGGCAGCGGCTTGTAGTTGTGGGCACCAAACTTGTCCTCCTGCTCTATAAACTGCGGCAGGTTTGCAGAAAGGAAGAGTGAAAGCAGCGTTTTCATTTATGGGTGCACATGATTGGACGTACTATCACGCAAATGACATGTGATTTTGACATTGTGCTGCTGCTGGAACACCTTCAAGAATTCCTTCTCACCTTTTGCTGCAACTGACTGATTCCTCTGGTGCCAGCAGCAGAATGCCTCCCCCCACCAGCAAATTTGGCTAGAAATTGCACGGACCTGCCCAACATCTCTAAAGAGAAGAATTATTCAAATATTAAAATTGCCGAAAGAATGGCTTTTGTGAGAAAGGCAAACAATGAGGACCATGGAGCTTTGGTCACTTTTAACAGTGAAATGGCAAAGGTGACACACACACACACGCACACACACAACAAACGTGCACGCATACACACACAAACACACACACACACAAACACACACACACACACACACACACACACACACCACACCACAAACACACACAAACACACACACACACACACACACACACACACACACACACACACACACAAACACACACACACACACACACACACACACACACACACACACACACACACACACACACATACACACACACACACACACACACACACACACACACACACACGCCAACTCACACGCAGATGCTCACGCACGCACGCACACACACACACACACGCGCGTACACACATGCAAACAAATCACACACACACACCCCACAAACACACACACACACCACAAACACACACACACACACACACGCGCACACACACACACACGCCAACTCGCACGCGCACACACACACACACACACACACACAAACGCGTACATACACGTAAACAAATTACACACAGTGTGTTTTCCCTTTCTGTCGCAGGAAACAGAGGACTTAGAACTCCCCCTGACAACCCTGCAGGTATTGGGTACCAGCGCACTGTAATGCCTTGTGAAGCAAAGCGCATCCAGCCGAGCCTGTTTGTTGCGGCCTTCTACTTGTTTTCCTTTGACATGGAAGCATGTGCTTTTATTTGACACGTAAGGGCGTCTGCGTCACACCCCTGCATGCACTGCAAGGCACGAATTGCAGCATCCAGTCATTGTTCAAACCGTCTAGGCAAATGCTCCTGCGTTGCTAGCAAGGAGTAGCTGCGGTGTTGGAGGGCAAGGCGCCTGCAGCCTACTACGTTGTGGAAGAGGAGGGTGGGGGTGCTCCTGCTGGTTCCCTCATGCTGTGAGTGCTCCTGCTGGATGTGTATCATGCGCTACGTTTCTTCCTTTTGGATGTTGATGTGCTGTATGGTTCCTCATAATCGTTGTCGGTGCTCCCTGGATCTAAATTGATCCCTCATATGCTATGAGTGCTCCTGCTACGTTTCTGTCTATCGGATGTTGATGTGCTGCATGGTTTCTCAAACGCGTTGTCTGTGCCCCCTGGATCCAAATTGCCTGAGACTTCTGATCAAGCTTCAAGAGCCTCCTGTCTTGAAATTTCCCTGACGCTGTGAGTGCGCCTGCTGGATCTGAACTGGATCTGAGTTGGCTGCTTAGGACTTGCAGCTGGATTGCTCACGCTGCAATTTCTTCTGATGGATTCTTTGCTGCAAGTCTCTATCCTGCAAGTGTTCCTTTTGGGTTTCCACAGCTTGCAGTTGCTGTGTCCTCGTTGCTATAGCATGTGCCACAGCGTCACACCTGCTGTGCTCATGCCCTTGAAGGGAACCCCAACAGCTCAAACCTTGCACCCTGCCATACCGCTTCCTGCTACTTTTCTGACATAGAGGAGCTCAATCGTACAAATCACTGGAGTACCTTCTCCTGCCTATTGTCTTATTTAGAAACAAAGGAAGAAAGAACTGCTGATTGTTCTTACAGGCTTTGAGTGTATCGTACGCTAGCTTTGACCACTACATAGTTTGTGCGCAACCATGAGACCGCTTCACCATGATTGTGCATGATGCATGTGTGCATGTGCATTACCGCAGTGTTTTTCCTGCTCTCTTCTGCGGTGTCTTTTCACAAAGACTTACCAAGATATCAATACCATTGCCACTACATCACCAAGACTTACTAGCCCAAAAAATGCTGCAGTACGTATGAGTGGAGCGATTGGCGGAACGCAAGCATCTGGTGGATTCAATCTGTGTACGTCACACCGCGCTCGAGACGAAAAGGCTTGTTTAAAGCACGTGAGTAAAAAGCAAACAAATGCAATGCAATGTTTCCATTCAATCTGAAAACATACACGTTGTGTTATGCGCGTATCATGCACACATTAGAAAGGTCCGTTCAGAGCATGTGAAGGAACATGCTAGTTAATGCAATCCCTCTTTACTTGGACGACTAAGCTCATATATTGTATGAACAACTTCATGTGCAAAACATACGTCCAGGTTGTCAATCTATGACTAGAAGGTTCTGATTGGGGTTTCTGTCGGGTATTATAATAGGTTGAGCAGCCATGCCAGGCTGAAGGTTTTTGTGGTCCAAAACTAAACTAAATTACTGGGAGTTTATAATGAGCCTGTGTCAGTGCAGATAAGATTGTGTATGGGTTCCATTTGGCGGCGCCGATCGATTTATTTGTTTCCCGGATTCATCACATGTACTGCCTTGGTGAATGATGAGAACTAGTGCAAACCTCTTTTTTTTTTCTTTATGGTGGATGAGTTTTGCGGTATCCGGTATTGAGGTGGCTTTTCCTTTTCCTTAATTAAAATGGGGAGTGGTTTGCAGAGAGTCTACAGACAAAACGTGCGACTGCTAGGCTGCATATGTAAAACATTGTAGGAAGTGTTTGTGAGGAGTGGTCTTCACTGCCAGTTTTTCTTTTCTTTTCTAGTGAACAGGTAATGTTTTGGCGACAGTAAGCAACTGATGACACGAACGGTAACTCATTGGCTTGTCATTAACCCGTCCATACTTAAGAGCCTTCCTCCCTTATGGTGCGCCAAGTTATTTCAAATTTTCTGTGCCTGCAGTATATCAGCACGTTAAAGAAGAAGCAAAGGCCGCCGGAGCTTCTGGACTGAGACTGTAAGTCCTATCGTCTGATCATTCTGAGGCTAGAATGATCTCGAATATATGCATGAGTTGTATGATCTCAGCATGCTTGTTTCTATGTGAGTGACAATTATTGTTTTGTGATGGTGCCTCACAAACAGGTACGCTGACACAAACAATGTCAGTGCTCAGGCTACGTATCAAAAACTGGGCATGACGTCGCATTACAAGGTGCGTTTTCCAAGGATAGGAAGAGGTAAGCTTGAAAGAGATCACCTGCCTCTTTGTGGTGACAGAGATTTGCAGTTGTGCTCAATGACAACGTAACTCCTTTTCCTGGGATAATTTGAGGTGCAATTGTTACTTGGATAAGGCAAAGTTTTTGTGCAAATCGCTACCGGTATGGTTGACTAAGAATTTTGCAAGCCAGTGCCTCTGCTAAAAAGTAAAAAGCATGCATGCAGTGAATTTGCTTCCCACGTTTGAATGAATAAAGGGAGCCACTGGCACCAGGCACTATGAAATTCCTCTGCCGCATTACAGCATAAGAGGATGAGGACAGTTGGGGTTCTATACCATACATTAAAACAATCACTACCCTCACCGAGCGTTTTGGGGGAGCAGCGATCAACTCAAACGTCCTAGAATCATATGCTTTTGGAGGGGACGGTTGGCTTAAGCAGTATAAAATATTGATAAAATGTTGATATTATGATAACAGCCTCTCGGTATTCTCACTGCTTGAAATGATGAGGTCAGGCTTGCTAACGAATTTGTCTGGCTTAGTGCCTGCCTGCAATATCCTGGCTCTCATAGATAGGGTTGGTCAGAACACCGTTGGTCAGAACACCGTATATGACCGTATTTGGTGATTTCTCTGCCAGATGTACCGTATATATACCCGTATATGTATGGTTCTGGCCAACCCTACTTATAGATCGTGAAAATGTGCTTCAACAGAGACTAGGGGGGCGACAACTGTGTCGTGTTCTTTTCCTAGTAGAGTGGTTGCTATTTATCCTTGTAATTATTTGAGGGGGGATGGTGAGTACATGCATGCACGGTATTCCATAACTCGTCGTAGGGACTGCTGTCATCCTGTTTTTTCTTGTTCTGGCACAGTGATGCATTGTTTTGATGCATTGTTAAAGTGATGCACATTGATGCATTGTTCTGGCACAGTAATGCATTGTTCTGGCACAGTGATGCATTGTTCTGGCACAGTATTGCACTGTTCTGGCACAGTGATGCATTGTTCTGGCACAGTGATGCATTGTTCTGGCACAGTAATGCACTGTTCTGGCACAGTGATGCATTGTTCTGGCACAGTAATGTACTGTTCTGGCACAGTACTGCACTGTTCTGGCACAGTGATGCATTGTTCTGGCACAGTGATGCATTGTTCTGGCACAGTAATGCACTGTTCTGGCACAGTGATGCATTGTTCTGGCACAGTAATGTACTGTTCTGGCACAGTACTGCACTGTTCTGGCACAGTGATGCATTGTTCTGGCACAGTGATGCATTGTACTGGCACAGTAATGCACTGTTCTGGCACAGTGATGCATTGTTCTGGCACAGTGATGCACTACCTAACGTTCCCTTGATTTCAATCCACGCCACAGGTGTTTGAAGACATGTTCACCACTTTTTGACGACTATATTTCGAGCGGTGACCATGATCATTCTGAATATATATTTTTGGAAATTATTTGTCAGACGCCGACTAGATTCGACGTTTCTAGATTTAAATTCCAGCGCATCGGAGTGCGCTAAAGACTGACAGGCGATACTGGATAAATGGTCTCAAAGGCTGTTACCTTGTCATGCAAGTTCTGCACGTGGCTGTGACATATTTGGATGGGTGGTTTTGTCTAGCGTCTTAAAAAGGCACGAACCCCATCTTTGTTCAATGTGTGGAATATTTCCTTGATATTGACATAGGAACATATATAGGAACCATGTTTCCCGTTCAACTATTTTGTGTTACCACGCTCAACTTAGACGTTAAGCAGGTTTTGGCCGCAGTCTTACAGTTGCCAGAAGTGTATACGTTACTTTCCTCATTTTTTTATTAATAAATAGGGTCACTGTGCTCGTTGCAGTGGCTCTCTCAATTTTTGTCGGGTCTGGCGACCTGTGTGGTTATGCATGGTCCAGGAGACCAGCCTCGCCGTCTCCTCTTCACGTGGCCCTCGCGAGGGGTGTCTGTGCCAGCGGGCTCTGCGGGTCACGCACGGGCCCTCGTGGTGCGGATATGGTTAGTGAATGTACTAGCTATGTTGCCTTTACACATGCTGGTATTTATCAGCATAGACTGTAACCTAAAAACTTGTTCTGTTGTTAAGCAGGGCATCTATTACCTTTTCGTACTTTCCAAAAACTACACATGGCATACATCTCTGTGTCTTAAGAAATACCACCGAGTAGCCCAATCACGCCTAAAGAGTCACCCATGAACTTTAAGAATAACTGACAAAGAGAAGGCTAGTAATAACATTTACAGCCGAAAAAAGAACGCAAATAGTGTAAACACTACCGGCAAGAATTAGGAAAGGATGTTTTGTATTTTACAACACCCAATGGATGCAGAGACGCAACATCCCACCTGGAGAATAAAAATAGAAGAGGCCTCCTCTTTGTAAAGATCAGTTGGCTGGAAGGTAGAAGCCTGCAAACCACCAGGAGTTTGCTCAAAAGTTTAAGGGGGTTGTGTTCGGTGTCTCGCCTCATCTGTATGAATTTTGTTGCGTATCCGATTGCATGTAGTCTCAATCTTTTCATGAGTGCTGTGGCATGTAGACCAATAACTTTGAGGCTGTGGAGTGGGTTCCTTGAGTGGCTGCTGTAGATGGTGCCTGTTGCTCCTAGCAGGATGGTGTGGAGGGTTTTGCGGTGTCCGAGTAAGCGAGGCATTTGCAGCTTATGTTGCTCCGTGCCTTATCTGCTTGTTGAGTAGGGGAAGTGTCTACACAGTACTAATTTCGATCAATTGTATATCAAGTTTTGTTTGGTTGTATGTCTCTTGGTTTCAAAGCTCGAGGGTATGGATTGGCAGCGCCATCTACTAGGTTATTACGGATAGCTCTTCTTGCATTAATGGCAGACCTAGCTTGATGCGTGTTTGTTTGGGGTGTGGATGAGGGGTTGGAGTAACTATGATGCCTCATCTGTCTTGCTAAATTTCTGCCGCTGTTGCGCATTGAGATTTGAAGGTAAGAGCCAAGTTGGATTGATTCCTATCTGTGTCTCCCCAGAAGGGTGTGTACTGCCTTGTTGTACCTTTCACAACTCTCTACGTCTGCTTGTGCAAGCAGGCAGGCACCCTTTGTACCTTGTTGGATCGCTTTTAAAATCAATTATCCAGCAGCAATGTGCCTATTAATAATCATTTTATATATAACGGGATGGCTGCAGCCTGGCAAAATGTGGTAGGTGCCGTCTAGCTCTTGGCAGATGAGGCAGATGGTGGGCCTTCTGTATGTTGCACTGAGCGGCATGTTTTTGGTTGTATATCAAATCTGTGCAGCAGGGCATGCAAATTTTCTTTTCTCCAGAGGTATCACTTGCATTTCCCAAAACATTTACTCATGCCTTCTCGACAAAGTCTTCCTTAATCGTTCTTGGTATTTTGTATAGCATTTTGTGGACTGATAGGAGTTTGAAACCTTTTTTGATAGGACCTAGTTTGTGTTGGACGTGCATGCGTGTTTTTACAGCATCGATATCTGAGAAAATGGAGAACCGTTCTGCCGGAGGCCCTGGTTGGCAGGTGTCAGGGGTATCTGGTAGGCAAGCTGGGGGAGGGTCTTCCACCCTTGCCGGCCAGAAAATGGTTAAGTGGGGATGGGCATCAATGTTATTGTGGATGTCATGGCCACTTTGATTTTCCACAGAGCACTTTGCTGTGGCATCAGCACAATCATTTCCTAGGATGCCAGCACGAGCTTTAAACTTGTAGAGATGGATGGTGTCTTTAGATAGCTGGATGTGGTGTACGATGGTTTCTAGAAGTTTGGCATGTTTATGCCGTTTCATGCGCTGTGGGTAGAGGATGCTAGGGATCCATGCTTTCTTTTTTTGCCATAGTGCACCAGCGCTGTCTGTTGCAATATGGGTGTGTTCATTTATCAAAGCAGCAGCAATTCCCGCTATCTCGGCTCTGTTTATAATTTTATTGATTGAAGCTTGTCCCTCCAGGATTTACTGTGGTGATTTTGTTAGACTGGGGGTGGTAGACTCCAGCTCCAATAGACCGAGATCCATTTTGTTTGTTTGTGATACAACTCCCATCTAAGGCCCACTCTTTCCAGTCAAGGGTCTTGATTTCTAGCAGGTGCTGTTGATGCGTGTGATCAAGGGTGTGTCCCTGTGGAGCTGCATATATGAAATTTCATGTTGCATCTAGTGATAAGTCCCGTTTTACCTTTCTAACCAATATGAATCGTTGTAATAGGTGCTCCCTGGCAGCTTTGTTTCAGACTACTAAGATGCGCATGTCCCATGCTGCTTCTGGTAGAGGAGTGGCATGTAGCACATTTGTTGCACCAGAACATTATTTGGTGCACATTATGGCGCCTCCATCATTATTGTTGCACCAGAACATTATTTGGTGCACATTATGGCGCACCAACATTATTTGTTGCACATTATTTGTCGAACATTATTTGGTGCACATCATTATTTGTTGCACATCATTTATTTGGTGCACATCATTACTTGTTGCACATCATTATTTGTTGAACATTATTTGGTGCACATTATGGCGCACCAACATTATTTGTTGCACCATCATTATTTGGTGCACATTATGGCGCCTCCATCATTATTGTTGCACCAGAACATTATTTGGTGCACATTATGGCGCCTCCATCACCAGCCACCCCACATACTTCGGCGTCAGAGGGTCAGCCTTTTTCCTCAAGGGCGCCCCAGGCCTCCACACCGTGCTAGATGCAGTCTCCCTGGAACGGAAGTTTGCGGTCTGGAG
>Ga0307968_1003333_pt1 | contig 13340 bp, 13 predicted proteins | sample OrgLakmetagen650_FD_201834 | JGI IMG/M metagenome (GOLD analysis project Ga0307968, IMG submission 201834) | Saline water microbial communities from Organic Lake, Antarctica - #650 | ecosystem: Environmental > Aquatic > Non-marine Saline and Alkaline > Saline | place: Antarctica: Organic Lake... | reverse complement strand
GACTTGACGAAATGAGTTGAATAAGCATTGGTTATAGAAGTGGCAAAATGCTGAAAGTAGCCGATGGTAGGTCTGTACAAAGAGTTGTAGCACAACCCCCCTTGCTAGGCAAGAGCCTAAGCAAAGTAAATGACAGCCGACAACGATACCTGGCATATGACAAGCTTCTATAATGAAACTTTGCTTTCGCATTCAAGCCAGATGTTGGGTTCTACGAGAATGAAGACCTAGCAAGATTTTGGGTTCTACGAGAATGAAGACCTAGTGTTCCTTGCGATGCATATGTATTTGTATGTGTATGTGAGCGTGCATGTGTGTGCATGTGTGTGTATGTGTGCGTGCTTGTGCGTAATCAAGGGAGACATGTCAGATTGCTGCGATTAAAGAGATATATGTGCTGGCTGCTTTTTTGTCGTGGCGTCCAGCTGGTACAAGCGCTACCACCTGGGGTCTCAAAGGATCCTCGCCCAGATGACATGCTGAGGCTTTTTGTTTGCTCGGTGCATTTATTCCCTCAACGCCAAACTTGCCCGACACTGTTACCTGATCCAAATTGTTCTGAAATGTGCAAGTGACCAACATTTGGCCAGTGACAGACCGCCAAATAAACTACGGGCACGGGGGCACCGGCTCTCTTTCATCCAGGATGTTCTGGACTGTACTTTGACTCATGCATATGCATGGGAGTGCCTGGGAGGGGCACGCAAAGGGGGAAGAGGACTTGCCCAGCAGAGAGGGCAAGAAAGAGACTTAGTTAAGGGAGGAATTTAGGATTAGAAGGGTGATTTTCATCCAGGGCAATCCAGTAGACCTACGTTTGCGTTTGCGAATAGTTTGGATTTTCCCGAATGGTAAATTATAGGCAACCTGAATTTATCCAACATTACGCATTGCAAGATATATCTTCAGCAGGTTCCGTACGAAAGCCAATTCATTTTAAATTCTTTTATTTAGGAGTTTATTGATTTGCGCCTTTTTGTGTGGGATTTATAAAATCGCATCTTTGTTCGCATCTTTTGTTTGCCGGCTCGCGGCACAGTACAGAAACAAAGCGTTGACGGGGGGAGTGCAGTATGGCACTCTTAGGAAGCTACGGTGATGATATAAGGTACTGTGTTCGTGTGGTACATCACATGCACCCTGCACACACTCCTTGCAACATGGCTGCACACTCATTCGTAGTACACAGCGTAGTTTTATGCTCACGCACGTACGAAACACCTACGGACGCACGCACGCACGAATGTTCATTGCGCACTTTCTGCGTATGCTGTATGTGTGCTGGATTCAACACACTGATCGTACTCTTTTGTTTTGTCGCCCTCAGTATGCTAACTGAACAAGTGTTTTACATTTCCTTTTCGCAGGCGCTACGCAAAGGCCTTTCTACCACAGCACGATTTCGAAGTGGATGTGGACAGCAGTCCCCAGCCAGAGCAAGAATTTCTGCTGGGCAACCGTTGGTTTGATTTCGGGCTCGCTCTGGTCTTTGCCCTCGCCTTCCCTATTTTGCGCGTGATCCTGAATACTACAATTTTCGAGGTTTGTAGCTGCTTTCTTTGAGCCTGGTTCCTTCTTGCAGTTCAGTGTGGGCAGAGTTGGCCAGAACCCTGGATTAACAGCGTATATACTATATACAGTATTTTTGGCAGAAAATTCACCAAATGTACAGTCATAAGCGGTGGTATTTATACGGTTCTGGCCAACCCTAGCTGAGTGCGTTATTATAGCAAATCCTTTCCCCTCTGTCTGACGATGCACTTGCCTTGAGTTGCCCCCAAAATCATGACCAAGACCTGCACCTGCACCTGCACCTGCTGGACCTCCCTGTTGGCATCCTCTGTGAAAAGAGGCTTCTGCATTAATCAGCAGCTGCCCTCAGTCAACCGCCTCACCTTACCTGCTTTGGCCTCTACTTATAATTCTTTAATAACCTTAACCCTGATGACAACCCTCACTCTTGGTTTCCCCCCCCCCCCTTCCTTCCTTGAATGGTAGGGTTGGCCAGAACCATACATAAACGGTATTTTGGCAGCGGAATCACCAAATGTACGGTGCATGTACGGTGCATACATACGGTTCTAGCCAACCCCATTGATTTGGCTTGACAATATGGTGCGACCCGGTGTTTTCAGGCCAAAGACGTGTGTGTGTTTATGTGTTTATGTGTGTGTGCGTGTATGTGTGTGCGTGTGTGTGTGTGCGTGTGTGTGTGCAGGCATGGTGGGGGGTGGTCGGACTCACCTAGGCTCACCAAGAGCAGACTCAAAGCAGCTGCTAGGAAACAGCTTTAAGCGTTTGTTTTAAGCAGTGTGAGTGGGTGTGGGTGTGCGAGTGTGGGTGTGTGGGTGTGAGCACTAGTGAGGGCGCACAGGGTTGCGTCAGTTTAGTCAGTGTGAACACTAGTAAGGGCGCACAGGACGCATCATGCCAGAAAAGGCAACACGGCAGTGTAAGCAAAAACTACAATGTTAAGCCCGGCCAACACGGCAGTGTTCTTGACAACTACATTGATTTGCCCGGCCAACACGGCAGTGTAAGCGAAAACTAGAATGAAAAGCCTGGCAAGCGCACTGAACTAACCAGTGTCTCTACCCCACTGACTGCATCTCCCACCTTTCAGCCAGCCGCCAATTACATGTGTGGCCAGCGCCGGCTTAAGATGAGTGAAGAACAGCACAGAGAATGGCGGCAGAAGGTCCTGGAGTCCGCCTGGAAGCTGACCATCTCTGTTACTTTTACGCTCACGGCCTTCCTTGTGAGCTACAAGGAGGCTTGGTTCACGGACACACGGTGAGTGAGTGTGTGGGGGTGGGGGTGTGAGTGGGTTGGTGTCTGGGTGTGGGTGCAGGGGTGGGTGCGGGGGTGCGAGTGAGGGTTTGGGTGCGGGGGTGGGTCAGGCAAATTACCAGCAATTGATATTAAACTTGCAGTTCACGCATCGCATTATGCATAAGTTGCATAAATGGAGTAAACATGTGCTTTGGCAAAGGTTTTGGCTGGACTTGTGCACTAAACAGGTGGTCAGTGCAAGAGCGTGCGCATCAGTTCTTGTCCTAGGCTGTCCCCATAAACAAAACCCCCCAACCAGTCTCACTTAGCTATCCACCCAATTCAAAGCCCCCTATACCTCATCTATCTGAATGCAAGATACTTGATGTTATATCTAAATCATTGACATTTGCTGGAAATCTGGCATTCTGGGGGGTTCTGTGGGGCCCGGTGCGTACTTTGCACCCACTTTGGCAGGGAAAAGGTGCATTTCAGAAGTTGCCCGGGCCCCACAGGAACGGGGTCAGGAAAATGATTAAGGGGGGGGGGCTATATTGGGCTGGAGGCTTAGATTTGACATGTGACTGTCATGAACAAATCTTACTTTTTTTTGCTCCTGGTTGGCTATTTTGGGCTGGAGGCTTAAATTTGACATGTGCCTGTCATGAACAATTCTTTCTTTTTTTGGCTCCTGGTTGGCTAGAAACGTGTACATATAGGGTTGGCCAGAACCGTAAATGTGTGTATATATACGCCGTTTATGATTGTGCATTTGTAGGGTTGGCCAGAACTGTATTTATATATATATACACGGTGTATCTACAGTATGTATGTCGGCAGGGGAAATCACCCAATGTACGGTCATATACACGGTGTGTACACGTAGAGTTGGCCAGAACCATTTATTGACACCGTATATGTAGGGTTGGCCAGAACCATATATATACGGTTTACATACGGTATTTTTGGCAGGGAAATCACCAAATATACGGTCATATACGGTGTATATATATACGGTTCTGGCCAACCCTACGTATATGACCGTATGTATACCCAAATTTCTAAGAAATCTGTGAAGTCTGGGTTTTAACCGATTCGGTTGGGCGCACTTTGGGGCTGAATAGCTCCGCGGTCGGGCGTCCGTTCTGCGTAAGATTCTGTAGACAATTGTGGCAGGTGCCAATCTACAGGTCTATTGAATTTCGTGGCAAGCTGTGAGGGTCGGACTTTTGGTGACGAGAAGGGCTGCAGAGCGGCGCGTTGTGACGGCCTCAAACTGCGGAATTAACTGTTTTGATTTTTACTTGATTCCGTTCAGGAATCGTGCAGTTATCATGCGCTGTCGCTTTCTGTGCCTGCATGGAGACCTCCGAGGAGGGATTTTTGGTCGGCGACTTTTTCAGACATTTTAGTGCCGCTGATATGCTGTTATAAACTATAATTTTATGTCTACTGCTTGTCTTCCTGACTTGTTTGCTAGAGACTCTGTGAATCTTGAAGAGTGCATCTGACACTTCTAAATATGCCAACCTCGCAGATGGAATAAAGGCAGGACACAGTCATGTGTTGCAAAAAAGTCTACTCAAGAAGAAACTCAAAAAGAAAATAGAGCAGCTTGTGTGCCAGACCTGTCGGACAAATTAAAATACGTTCAGCTGTTGCAGCGACTCTGGCAGGCTAGAATCAGAGGGTTGCATGAATAATTAAGTGAGGATTTAGGCAAAGAGGGTCTCAGGTCTCAAGTGTTGTCAAACTCAGTAGAAAATACAAGTTAGACTGTGTTGACTTGCAAGGCAGAAGCAGGGAGGGCACGAAAAAGCCAGCGCTTGAAAACAGAAACATAAAACACAAAAATTACTGTGTCAAAATTTGGGCGGGCGGAGCCCTTCTATGGTGATTTCCCTGCCAAAAATACCGTATGTACACCGTATATACGTATAAATGTATGGTTCTGGCCAACCCTTTATATACACACTGTATATGACCGTATGTATGGTGATTTCCCTGCCAAAAACATCGTGTGTACACCGTATATACGTATAAATGTGTACCGTATATAAGCATAAATGTATGGTTCTGGCCAACCTTATATATATATATATATATATATATATACGGTGCTGACCAACCTTGGTATTAACTGTTTACCACAAACTCCGTGGCTCTGCTTCCAAGGCTTGCACGATTTCTTGTGCCCTTTCCATTGCTGTCTACCAAGTCGTTATGTCCCACACTCTTAGGTTCTTCAAGCCTAATACTGTAACTTGCTTGCCCTGCTCTCCCAGGTTTTTCTGGCAGGGCGCGCACGATTTCTTGTGCCCTTTCCATTGCTGTCTACCAAGTCGTTATGTCCCACACTCTTAGGTTCTTCAAGCCTAATACTGTAACTTGCTTGCCCTGCACTCCCAGGTTTTTCTGGCAGGGCGCGCACAAAATTCTTGTGCCCTTTCCATTGCTGTCTACCAAGTCGTTATGTCCCACACTCTTAGGTTCTTCAAGCCTAATGCGGTAACTTGCTTGCCCTGCACTCCCAGGTATTTCTGGCAGGGCACGCACAACTTCCCACCTTGCAGCCAGACTGTCTCCAAGGGCATCCTGTTTCTCTACACCTCAGAAACTGGGTTCTACATCCAAGCCATCCACTTCTTAGTTGTGCACGAGGTGTGTGTGTGTGTGCATGTGTGTGTATGTGTGTGTGTGCATGTGTGTGTGCGTGTGTGTGCATGTGTGTGTGCATACTTTTTGTACCATCCTTAAAATATACCTCAACCTGAAAAAAATATATATATATGTGTGTGTGTGCATACTTTTTGTACCATCCTTAGAATATGCCTCAACCTGCCACGTGTCTATCGCACTATGACAGGAGTGTATATGAAGCACACTTCCTGACCATTGTTACACACCAGGTCCTACCTTACTTTGCTCACACTTGTACTCAAGCTCACTATTGTACTCACACTTGTACTCACACTTGTACTCACACTTGTACGCAAGCTCACACTTGTATTCACACTTGTACTCACACTTGTACTCACACTTGTACGCAAGCTCACACTTGTACTTGCTCACCCAGTGCAAACATCGAGGGTTGGCCAGAACCGAATGCATAAGTGTGAACTTCTAGGGTTGGCCAGAACCGTATGCATAAGTGTGAACTTTTAGGGTTGGCCAGAACCGTATGCAAAAGTGTGAACTTCTAGGGTTGGCCGGAACCGAATGCATAAGTGCAAACTTTTAGGGTTGGCCAAAACCGTATGCATAAGTGTGAACTTCTAGGGTTGGCCAGAACCGTATGCATAAGTGTGAACTTTTAGGGTTGGCCGGAACCGTATGCATAAGTGTGAACTTTTAGGGTTGGCCAGAACCGAATGCATAAGTGTGAACGTCTAAGGTTGGCCGGAACCGTATGCATAAGTGTGAACTTTTAGGGTTGGCCGGAACCGAATGCATAAGTGTGAACGTCTAAGGTTGGCCAGAACCGTATGCATAAGTGTGAACTTTTAGGGTTGGCCAAAACCGTATGCATAGGTGTGAAGTTTTAGGGTTGGCCAGAACCGTATGCATAGGTGTGAACTTTTAGGGTTGGCCAAAACCGTATGCATAGGTGTGAAGTTTTAGGGTTGGCCAAAACCGTATGCATAGGTGTGAACTTTTAGGGTTGGCCAAAGCCGTATGCATAGGTGTGAACTTTTAGGGTTGGCCAAAACCGTATGCATAAGTGCAAACTTCTAGGATAGGCCAAAACCGTATGCATAAGTGCAAACTTCTAGGATAGGCCAAAACCGTATGCATAAGTGTGAACTTCTAGGATAGGCCAGAACCGTATGCATAAGTGTGAACTTCTAGGGTTGGCCGGAACCAAATGCATAAGTGTGAACTTTTAGGGTTGGCCAAAACCGTATGCATAAGTGTGAACGTCTAGGGTTGGCCAGAACCGTATGCATAAGTGCACACTATTGTAAAATTTTGTGCTTGTGCATTGCTTTAGCCAAAAACACCTGCTGTACATGTTTTGGGATGGCCAGGGCCGTGTATATATGCACCGTGTATGACCGTATATTAGGTGATTTCCCTGCCAAAAATACCGTATTTATAGGGTTGGCCAGAACTGTATATTTGCACCGTATATGACCGTATATTAGGTGACTTCCCTGCCAAAATACCGTATATATAGGGTTGGCCAGAATTGTATATGCATTGTATATGACCGTATATTAGGTGACTTCCCTGCCAAAAATACCGTATATACGCTGTTGACATATACGGTTCTGGCCATCCCTACAAACTTCAAACATCTATGTCTAAAGTATTCCACATGTACATTTCCGTCTAGAATATGCCACATGTACATTTCCGTCTAGAATATGCCACATGTACATCCTATTTTCGTCTAGAATATTCCACATGTACATCCTATTCCCGTCTAGAACCTTCCACACGTACATCCTATTTTCGTCTAGAATATTCCACATGTACATCCTATTTCCGTCTAGAATATTCCACCCTCTAGTACAAAGTGCTGCCTTTTCAGGTCCGTCACAAACTGAACAAAAAATCACAAACTGACCATCACAAACTGACCATCACAAACTGACCAAAAATGTGCTTTTTCAGTCCATCACAAACTGAACAAAAAATGTGCATCACAAACTGACCATCACAAACTGACCATTACAAACTGACCATTACAAATTGACCAAAAATGTGCATCACAAAAATGCGCATCACAAACTGACCAACAATGTGCTTTTTCAGTCCATCACAAACTGAACAAAAAATGTGCATCACAAGCTGACCATCACAAACTGACCATTACAAACTGACCAAAGATGCGCATCACAAACTGACCATCACAAACTGACCAAAAATGTGCAATTTCAGGTCCGTCACAAACTGAACAAAAAACTGACCATCACAAACTGACCATCACAAACCACAAACTGACCATTACAAACTGATCAAAAATGTGCATCACAAACTGACCATCACAAACTGACCAAAAGTGTGCATCACAAAAATTGACCAAAAATATGCATCACAAACTGACCATCACAAATTGACCATCTCAAACTGACCATTACAAACTGACCAAAAAATGTGCATCACAAACTGACCATCACAAATTGACCACTACAAACTGACCAAAAATGACCTTTTTCAGTCCATCACAAACTGACCAAAAATGTGCATCCTAAACCAACTCACTGACGGTCCGCCGCAAGCACCACTGCACACCTCCCTCTGGACTTCCTCCTATACCCTGACGCAGTGCGTCAGGTCCTTCCTGAAGCATAAACGTCCTGACATGCACGTTTTAAATTGACTCACAGGTCCGTCACATCGACAGCAGCACACCTCTGGGCATCCTCCTATACCCTGACGCAGTGCGTCAGGTCCTTCCTGAATTATAAACGTCCAGACACGCACGTTTTAAATTGACGCGCAGGCCCGTCACATCGACAGCAGCACACCTCTGGGCATCCTCCTATACCCTGACGCAGTGCGTCTGGTCCATCATGCACCTTTTGACCAAACATGTGCATCACAAACTAACACACACAGGTCCGCCGCAATGATTGGAGCACCAACATGGTCCACCACCTCGCCACTGCTTACTGCTGGTCTACTCCTACCATACACGTTTTGACCAAACATATGACATATGCATCACAAACTAATACACACAGGTCCGCCGCAATGATCGGAGCGCCAACATGATCCACCACCTTGCCACAGTATTACTGCTGGTCTACTCCTACCATGCACGTTTTGACCAAACATATGACATATGCATCACAAACTCACACACAGGTCCGCCGCAATGATTGGAGCACCAACATGGTCCACCACCTCGCCACTGTATTACTGCTGGTCTACTCCTACTACGTCAACCTTTCGCGCTTGGGGGTCATGATTTTGCTCATCCATGATGTGTCTGACATCTTCATGGAGGCCGCCAAGCTGAGCAAGTGCGTGCATCTATTTTTTATTTTTCTAGGGTTAGTTTTGTTCATCCAGGATGTGTCTGACATCTTTCTGGAGGCCGACAAGCTGGGCAAGCGCGTATATTTTTCATTTATCTAGCTCAGGGTTGTATTTGTGCTCATATGGTTACAATTGTTACAATGGTGTGTGTGTGTGTGTGTGTGTGTGTGCTCATATAAAACATGTCAATGACATCTGCTCAGGGGCTGCCAAGCTGCGCAAATGTGTAAATTATTTCATTATATTTCAAGGGCGTAGCTTTGCTCATATATAGGGTTGGCCAGAACCGTATGTTTACACCGTATGTGACCGTATGATTGGTAAGTTCCCTGCCAAAAGTACCGTATATACACCGTATACTTGGTGATTTCCCTGCCAAAAAGTGAATACACCGTATATGTATGGTTCTGGCCAACCCTACTCATATGAGGTATGGTTACATTGCTATATATGCCTCAGGGGGGGAAGCTTGAAAAAAGTGTGAAACCACGTAGCAAAACAAAAGGGGGACGTCCAAGAGAAACAAGAGAAGGTTTGGAATAAAGAAGTATCAAGCTTGGAGAAGAAAAGGCGAGAAGTTGGACACGAAGAAAGGGAGCCGAAGTCTATGACAAAAGAATCAGCAGGAAAAGTACTAATACTCATAAAAGTACTACAACTCATATAAGTGCTACTCATATAAGTACTACAACTCATATAAGTGCTACTCATATAAGCAGAAAAGACATGTCGGTGACATCAGTTCGGAAGCGGCCGAGCTGTGCAAGTGCGTGGGGTTGTCAACTGTTAAGTACGGCCGCTCAACCGTGCAAGTGCATGGGTTGTCAACTTTTAAGTACGGCCGCTCAACCGTGCAAGTGTGTGGGGTTGTCAACTTTTAAGTACGGCCGCTCGACCGTGCAAGTGTGTAGGAGTGCCTCATGCTGCAACGCTGTGTGTGTTTTGTGGGTCCCGGGGTGGGGGTAGGGGTGGAGGTTTTTGGGTGGGAGTGGGGGTGAAAGTGAAGGTGAAGGTAGGGGTGGGGGCGTGGTTGAGTATGCAGAGCAGGAAGCCCTGTGCGTCGCCATGTTTGCGCTGTGTGTCCCTACCTGGGTCGCATCTTTTCACACCCCCTTTTTTTTCCATTGCCACCACCACTGCAGTTATGCAAAGCAGGAAGCCCTGTGCGTCGCCATGTTTGCGCTGTGTGTCCCTACCTGGGTCGCACCTTTTCACACCCACTCTTTTCATTGCCACCACCACTGCAGATATGCAAAGCAGGAAGCCCTGTGCGTCGCCATGTTTGCGCTGTGTGTCCCTACCTGGGTCGCACCTTTTAACACCCCCTTATTTTCATTGCCACCACCACTGCAGTTATGCAAAGCAGGAAGCCCTGTGCGTCACCATGTTTGCGCTGTTTGTCCCTACCTGGATCGCGACACGCAACGTATACTTCCCGCTGGTCATCATCAGAAGGTGCTCACACAGCGCTTTCTTGTGTGTCTTGTGTCTGAGCTGATCGAAAATGTAATGTGGAAGCAGAAGGTGGTCGCACAGCTCTTTCTTCTGCGTGTTGTGTCTGAGCTGATTGACAATGTAATGTGGTGTGAGAAGGTGCTCACACAACGCTTTCTTCTGTGTCTTGTGTCTGAGCTGATCAAAAATGTAATGCGGTATGAGAAGGTGCTCACACAGCGCTTTTTTGTGTGTCTTGTGTCTGAGCTGATCGACAATGTAATGTGGTATGAGAAGGTGCTCACACAGCGCTTTCTTCTGCGTCTTGTGTCTGAGCTGATCGAAAATGTAATGTGGAAGCAGAAGGTGGTCGCACAGCGCTTTCTTCTGCGTGTTGTGTCTGAGCTGATCGAAAATGTAATGTGGTGTGAGAAGGTGATCACACAGCGCTTTCTTCTGCGTGTTGTGTCTGAGCTGATCGAAAATGTAATGCGGTAGCAGAAGGTGGTCACACGACGCTTTCTTCTGCGTGTTGTTTCTGAGCTGATCGACGATGTAATGTGGCGCCTGGGGTGCTGATGTGTTTTGTTTGTGAGCTCGGATTTTTTTCGAAAGCAATGAATTGGCGAGAATTTTTAAGTAAATAGAGATCTGAGCTGCAGAGGGTTGGAATGAAACGAAAATTGCAATAAAAAGAATGGGCACGGTTGCAAGGAGAAAGTGTGTGTGTTTGTGTTGTGTGTTTTTTGTGTGATGTTTGTGGAATGGGGTAATGGGGTTAGGACAATCAAAAGGGAAAACAAGCAAGGAGAGGTCTTTTACTCGATTTCATTTGGCTCTCACTGTGAAAGGCACTCCACCTAGGATAGCTGCCCAACGGTCATTCTTTCCGTGTGCCCTCTTGTGTGCATGCAGCCTGCTTACACTGTGTGCATTACAGCCTGCTTACACTGTGTGCATGCAGCCTGCTTACACTGTGTGCATTACAGCCTGCTTACACTGTGTGCAGCCTGCTTACACCGTGTGCACTTACAGCATGCTTACACTGTGTGCAGCCTGCTTACACTGTGTGCATTACAGCCTGCTTACACTGTGTGCATGCAGCCTGCTTACACTGTGTGCATTACAGCCTGCTTACACTGTGTGCATGCAGCCTGCTTACACTGTGTGCATGCAGCCTGCTTACACTGCAACCTCACGTGTTGACCATTACAAACAATCAATTGTAATGCCAGTTAACTCTCTATTATCCCTCTGTTCCACTTATATAGCTTATGATTCCACTCAAGCGAACGCACACCGTGACTCTCTCTCTCCCTCTCTCTCCCTCTCTCTCTCTCTCTCTCTCTCTCTCTCTCTCTCTCTCTCTCTTGATTGGATGCTATGCGTGCAAGCGAAATGAGTGTGAGAGGGCACGCAATAGAGTTGCGTTGTGTGTGCCTTCTTGTGCTATGCATGCATGTCTTCTAATTATACACTAAGCTCACCGAGTCTTTATAGTGAGCACCAAACATATTTAACCGCGATTTCTATCGTTAGCCTGTGCTGTGCGTCCACGTCTTTTGTGCATAGCACGCTCACCAACACTGGTCTTTGTAGTAAGCTACAAATCTATTGAGGTTTATATCGGAGGTCTTATACACCATTGGCAAGCCAACGCGTTTGCTTGCCAATGGTGTGCAAGACGTCCGATATAAATAGGGTTGGCCAGAACCGTATAAGTATAATTATAGGTATTATACAGTACTGTATACACGCCGTATAATACAGGGGGGGGGGGAGCGTATCTACGTACCGTATTTTCCGTATCAGAAATCGATAGGTATTATACGCCGTATATACGCCGTACTTCCGTATAAAAATACGTTGCAAAACCGTATTTCGAATTGATACACCCCAGACTCAGGTTCAAATCCCAGCAGGAACAGTACTTTTTGCTCTTTGGGGTCATTTGTTTTTCTTTGCGACTCCTTTAATTAAGCACTCCCTTTGCTTTACACTTTTTTTATGCACGTTTTTGCATTAATCACAATGTTCTATTGGTGGTTAGATTAGTTGGGCTTCTTGTTGCACTGGAAATGGCCATTTTGGGGGTCTTTCTGGCTTTGGACAGACCTAGCCCTTCAAATTTTGATTTTTTGGCACAACTAAATTGCAGCTTTTCAAGAGCTACAAATTGAGCCCATTATGATTTAAATCTGAAGGGTACCAATTTCTCCGTATATACGGAATATATATACGGACGGTTTTATACGGTATATACGGTATTTGAAAAGGTGATATACGGTTCTGGCCAACCCTAGATATAAACCTCAACAAAAAGGGAGGCCGAAAAATTGCGTTGGCTTGCCAATGGTGTGTAAGACCTCTGATATAAACCTCAACAAAATCACACCTCATCTTTCATTCTTCTGTTCCTGTGCTTTTGTTTTCATTGACTCATAGGTACCAAAATAAGTAGGGTTGGCCAGAACCATATATATACGGTCTACATACGGTACTTTTGTCAGGGAAATCACCAAATTCACAGTCATATACGGTGTATACATACGGTTCTGGCCGACCCTAGAAATAAGCAGCGCATGTAAGACAGCTCGAGGAAAATGTAGACAGACAGCTTGAGGAATATGTAGACAGACAGCTTGAGGAATATGTAGACAGACAGCTTGAGGAATATGTAGACAGACAGCTTGAGGAAAATGTAGACAGACAGCTTGAGGAATATGTAGACAGACAGCTTGAGGAATATGTAGACAGACAGCTTGAGGAATATGTAAACGCCCGAGCACGGCGTGTGCAATCTTCCTTGCGCAGCACGCTCGCCAAGTCTTTGAGGTGCACACCTACAAACAACCGTGCTCCATCGGCTTTCCTGTCTGACAAGCGCTGCACACGTGCTAAACATCTTCCCTGTGCAGCACGCTCACTGAGTCTTTGAAGTGCACACCTTCAAACAGCCGTGCTGCATCTGCTTTCCTGTCTGAAAAGCGCTGCACGTGTGCTAAACATTTTCCCTGTGCAGCACGCTCACCGAGTCTTTGAAGTGCACACCTACAAACAACTGTGCACCATCGGCTTTCCTGTCTGACAAGCGCTGCACGTGTGCTAAACATCTTCCTTGTGCAGCACGCTCACCGAGTCTTTGA
>Ga0307968_1003332_pt1 | contig 13343 bp, 20 predicted proteins | sample OrgLakmetagen650_FD_201834 | JGI IMG/M metagenome (GOLD analysis project Ga0307968, IMG submission 201834) | Saline water microbial communities from Organic Lake, Antarctica - #650 | ecosystem: Environmental > Aquatic > Non-marine Saline and Alkaline > Saline | place: Antarctica: Organic Lake... | reverse complement strand
TGAGGTTGGAAGAAAGGATTGAAATGGGGATTGGGGTTGTGCATACCCCACACGGGTTGCTGCTGCATGAACATGTTGGGGGCTGGTAGCATGGTTCTGTTCTTCAACGCTGTTTACAATAAAAAAACCAGGTATTAAGTCAGGAGCACTTTCCTGGGGTTGCACAAAATGTGATCGAAGGTGCTCAGTCCATGACTCAGCAGGAATGGGAGAGATGTCAGTACGTTTAATTGCAGTCATCAGTTCGACAATATTTCATGATCCTGCCCCAAGGTTGGCTGGCACAGAAGCCACGGCAATACTTCAGGCTGGCTTTCAAGGTGGCTGCCGGTCATTGTAGTCTAATCTAATCAGACTTCCAAGTAAGGTAATAAGGTGGCTTCCAAGATGGCTGCCGGTTACCCCCCTTTGTAAACCCTTTGTAACCCTTTGTAAGGTAAGGTAAAGTTACATCGCAATATATGCCTCTGGGGGCATCTGAGCGGAAGCTTGGAAAAAGCCTGAAACCAAACCAAAAAGACGCTAGAAAAAACAAGGGAAAAGGGCTAGGCACTCAGCCACAAAATAGGCCACACCATACTTCCAAGTAAGCATCCACTCAGGGTGCGGGCTACGCACCAAGTTTGTACATAGCAAATTAAGAGCATAACTCCTCGCTGGTTTGTAATACCAACACTTAAAATACTGGTGGCGTTGCCCACACAAAAGAACAATACCACGCAACCAACAATGGTCAAATTGATCAGGAGAGCGCCCTTGCCACACCAATACCGACAATGAACATAAAGTTCTGTTCCCAGATGCATCATTGTGAATAAAGGAGCAAGTAAACCTACTTATGCCAGCGCTCGTACTAGTAAGACTCACAAATGTCAGCCCGGAAAAAAGTTGGGAAGACCACAGGTATTAGGTGAAAAGTCATCAAATGTACAGTCTTGGCGTTTTCCTGAGGCTTTATGTACACGTAAGTTTTGTATCTATGCTACACCAAGCTCAACTCTGAGGTCAGCACACACTTGCTCCACTACGTTTTTATCCATCAAAGGTGCAAGCTTGACGTATTTGGAGAAAAGGCGCTTCAGCGTGAGCTCCCGGTACATCCTGTAGACGGGTCATGTTCCAGTAAAAAGTAATTGCAATGCTTCAAAGCTGAAGCCTGGGGGTAGGTAGCTAAAAAAATATGCACTCAACAATGAAGCCTTGATAGCAAATGCACATGTCTTAAATTTTGATGCATACAATCAAGGAGGAAATTATGCAATGGGCTGCGCTAATGCACATCTCCGTACCTGTGTTCTATGATCTCAGACATAATAGCTTTCTTGTATATGGCATACTCCGCCGACAGCTGGGCAGGAGCTGGCCTGCACAGAATAAAAATATATTTGTATACAACACCAAACAAATACAAAATGGAAATCATGCAACATCGATTCAGTGTTTCTATCCCAACCACACAGCACAAATACAACGGCTTCTTTATGAGTATGTTAATAATATCCTTTTCCTGTAATAAAGCACCAAATCAAACACACCTGTTGTGCATCGGGAAATCGTCTGAAGGAAAAATGTTCCTGTGGGAAGGCCCGACACTCCAGCCTTGATACGAGTCTCTCCCATCACCTTTCCTAGGAGTGGCAGAACTGAGCGCGCCAGGCCGAAGAACACTGCAAAAGAAAAGGATAGCAGGAAGGACATATTAATAAGCCTGAATCATTTGCTGGGCAGATACACCTTCAGCACTGGTGCTCAAAGAAGTAAATGGGGGAGCAGGAGGCGTTAAAAAGTTGAAACATTTTCTAGTTTCCGCTCTTTATCAACATGCGTTGAGTTAATCTTAGAGCTTCTGCTCCCGTATCCACCTCCTATGCCCCCTTTCTTGACCCCTGACACGAATAAAAATAGTGGTGATGTTCTGAAAATTTTCAGTAGCAATCTAAAATTTTTCAGTAGCAATCTGTACAGTTCACAAGCAAACTCGTGTAATACCTGAAGAACTGAGGTGCAAAATGACATGCACGAGCTCTTGCACTGACCACCCATTTGGAGCCAAAATCCAGCCAATCTTTGGCCAATGCACAGCTGTGACTTCATTCATGCGACTTATGCACAATACAACTATACAACATGTAAAATTCTGGTATTTGCAGGAACAAACTCAGGGACCTTGTTCCGGCATTTCTGCAGTTACCAGGCCCCCTCCCCCTTTCTTATCCCAACAAGAGGGCCACTTGACTGGGATTAAGTACAAGAATCCAGAACTAAACCTCTCGGAATGGCCAGGACCATACTGTATACATATAAACAGTTTGAAATCGTCATTTTTTGCAGGGGCAATACCGGTCAAATACCGTGTGTATGTACAATTCTGGCTTTGTAATTATCATCTTGTGGATGTGGCCCAAAACTTCTCTGGAGCTCCCCCCAGCGTTTAAAAAGACCTCCCTGCCTTAGAGTTAGCTCGTTTATTAATGAATTGATAGCTTTTGATGTCAGAGTGTTTAAATGTTGATAGTATATATTGGGACCAATGCTTGTCAATTGTAAACTAGACGCCACTCAGAAGTGAAAATTCCCAAGTTGTGTCAAGTGCTAAGTCCTGCACACAAATTACCTGTATCCATGTCCTTCTAGCCATGGGTCTACTAATTTCTGATGCAGTCCTGGACGTTGCTGCGCTTGATCGTCATGCAATCTCCGCATCACAGGATACACAGTGGGATCATGCTCATTCTTTCGCCTTTCTGCCAAGGTGTACATCTCCTGCGAGTTATCAAGAGCCAACACGGAACAAGGCATGCTTGAGCACGTCAGGTCAATGCTTTAGTATTTGTATTTGAATCGGGGTCTGCTTATGGGAAAGCTTTCCCTGTTCACGACAGAATGTCCTTACCTCTATCCTTCTTGTTAGGTGGTACACGTTGTGCATCTGCAATTGCTCAAGGAAATGAGTGGTTAAACTCTGCTGATTTGTGTATGTTACAAAAGTTAAGCTTTACTCACATGTTCGGTTGCTGTTGTATCAGTAGATGCCACCCTTGCGCGCCTATTTTTGCTCAGCTGTGCACGGTATCAGTAAGACAAACAATGTAATGAGGGCTGGTGAGCAGCTCTTAATCAGGGAGCAAATTTGAGGTTGTTTCTTACCTGGGCGGCTTTAGGCGTAGACCTGCTGCTCTCCGTATTCCTGCCTGCATTCCGCAAGGCTAGGAGGTCTCGCTGCAGGGTGTGGATTTGAACGGGCTTGCTTGCAAGGGAATACTGGCTTCAATGATAGATCAAAAGGAACACAGACACAGACACGTACGTGAGGCCCTGCACTGGCTGCGCGTCCATGCAAGTTTACATAGTCTGCTAGAATCATATGCGCACCACCTGGGGGGAAGGCAAGAGAGATGCATGTCCAAGGAACGAATCAATAAATGATAAGCATGCGCTCGTGCGCGTTCGCAGCAACAGTGCAGCTCGTTTAAGTACCTATGTTCCTCTCATCTGCTACGAAGGGCCTGGCCATTGGGGATGAGTTGGGGGCCCCGATAACTTAGAGAGATGACCCTTCTAAGAAGAAGATGAGGAAGGCGCTCAATTATGCATCGGAATACATTAAAATCCTTAATATAAATTCAGGTACCTATTGGGGGATTTGAAACACAAGTGGAAAGTGCGGACAACTTTCATTTAAAAAGAGTAAAACATATTTATTGTTCTTAAACATGCTGCATCAAGTTAGCCGTCCCCTACCCTCAAAGCAGCTCTCCAGCTCATGCACACCCAGGCTCCCATCAACTGTTGGCAGGTACAAGGTAGCGCAGCCCTCAAGAATGCAGTAGATGCATAAAAATCTGCTGGCTGGCTGTGCTTGCAAACAGCGCGCGTCCATGCACGCCTAGCGGGAACGTAACCGTGGGTGCATTCACTTGCCACATTCCTGATCATTATCCCCTTGCCGCACATGTATTATTCCAATTGGCCTTGCTGCATGTACCTGGCCAGGTCGTCCTTCAAACTGCCCAGAAGCACGCGCACGCATGCTGCACCTGACTACGAATTCGACCCTGATAATGCCAGTGTCTTGGTTGCCGGTGGGTTGCATAGATTGTATTATTGTTAACCTCCTGCTGTTGCCCACACTGCCATAAAAGCCTTTGTCTAGAAAATAAAGAATCGCTTCATCTCTTGCAAATTTGCCTCCACATTGATGCTGTTGCCATGACATTTTACACAGGTGGTGGTGGTGTTGCACTGAACGTGACACGACGCCTCAAGAACATGGGCTCGTGGGTTTGGCAGCTCCAACGCACCGACGTGCGGCGCAAGGTCTGTATGTCTTAGCCTGCGGTGTGAGGGCTGTGATGAGGCTGGCATTGATCAAAAGCATTTTGTGCTCCTTGTAGTAGTAGCAATACGCGTGCAGCTGACTGCTTTTTAATATGTGTGCACCCCAATGTACGACAATTACAGGAGTACCACAACAACAGGAGTTTTCCAACCACGCTGTTTCGTCTTTGTAGCTTACTCCATTGTAATGACTCTCTCCCATGGTACTACTCAGGAGATTGAGGGCATGATGGCCATTGTGGCCAAGGGAGATGCCTTTAAGCCGGACGAGCTACAGAAAGTAATGGACGGTAAGTCACATTCGCTCTATGTGTACCTGCCCCAAATATCCGTAATATACCCACCTACAGTACTGGTCCACTTACCGAGTTTACCAGAGGGGGGACAATGGGCAAAAGCCAAAACATGCTCCTTTTTGCATGAAAGGTGCAACTACTCACACGTCACTTCATCAAATTGGACCCAACCTAGCTTCAAACTGATGCTGACTGTATAAGCTACCCGAGCATTTGCTCAGATTTAGACAAGTCGCCATGTGTACAGAATGACAGGACTAAAAGCACACGTTGTGCACTTGTACCCTAGATGGGTGCTTTCCAGGGGGAATGACACATTAAATTGCATATCTCGCCAACCACTTATTTTTGCCCCATTTCTCTTGCAATGATCTTTGTTTACTCTAAGGATTCCAAATCACCGAAAATCACTCACTCAGTTTGGTGCGCTGGCTGGTCAGACACAGCAAATGGCTCCTCAAAAAGTAGGGTTCACGCCGCGGCCAATTAGGTATGGCTCCCCTAATTTGCACGTTTCAAGCTCAGCTGCATTGAAATCCTACATAGCAGAGCTGAGCTTGAAACCTGCCAGTTACGGGACCCATACCCTGGGAGCATGCAAAAACCGTAACATTTTTGGCCTCAGTGTCCCCCCTCTGTGAGTTTACAACATTCTGTCCAGTGTGCTTGTGTAATTTCCTAACACTTAGGCTCGCCAGTCACTGGCTTCTTTCCATGTCCTCTATCACCTTTATCAGCATCAATGTTTGAACCCAATGCTTTTATTTTGCAGGCATTGAGGAGTTAGATGTTGTGGTGTGTAGCTTGGGAGGGAGCACTAAAGACCCCCAAGTTGACTCGCAGGTGTGAGTTGCAAAGATTTCATTAAAATTACAGTGTAGTTGTGTGCACCTTTGCTAATAGCTGTTTCTTGCGATTGTCTTATCTTTTTCACGTATTTCAAGCAGCAAACATTTTTCCTTGCACAGGGCAACATCAACATGATTCAGGCCGCAATGAAGAAGGGCGTGAAGAAATTTGTCTTTGTCACCTCGCTAGGGTGTGGAAGTTCAAAAGATTCCATCGGAGAGCAGGTGCGAACTGCACCTTATGAGCCACAGGAACATTGATGCCTGAGCAGCAGCTAACAGAGATGCTCTTTATGCAGTTGAAATTGAAGGGGGCACTTGCACTGTAAGGGGAATGGCATGCCCTTTTCTCGCCCTCATGCCTTGCTGTGCCATACCTGGTCCTTCCTAGTACATTGTATACAGCTTGCTCCCACTCCTTGCTCAGGTTTACAAGGTACTGGAGCCTGTGCTGGTTGAGAAAAATAAGGCAGAAGAGGTCCTCATGGTGCGTAGTTGACAATTTTGCCTCCTAACAGAAGCACCTTCGTGCTGAAATTGTGGCAAACAGGCTCTAATTACTTTTTGGCAACAGCTGAGTGCTTGAGGGGAATTGGGATTCTGCAGCATGTGCACCCTTAGGCTCTGCTGCTTTTATGTCCATCTCATACCCTCTTCTTGTCGTGACAAGCGCCAGGTTGCATGCCACAATTTGCATATTATTTATCCACGCTAACCCTCGCAGGCTCAAGACAAGATGGCGTTTGTGATTGTGCGTCCTGGTGGGCTTACAAATGACCCTGCTAGTGGCAACGGCGTACTCACAGAATCCACCTCTGTGGCCGGCTCCATCTCCCGTGAGGACGTAGCAGCTTTGGTGGTAAAGGCCTTGCTTAGCAAGAAGACAGATGGAAAGGTACGTGTGTTGGCTCGCTTGGGGGAAAAAGGAAAAGTGGTAGCTCAAGCAAGGCCTGGAGCGCTGCCGGAGGCACGATCTGGGCTTTGGAGAAAGTCTTGTTTGTGGCTGACTTTACCTCGCTTTTGTGTTGTGTTTGTGAGAGCACAGAATGAGCAGTGCTGCTTGTTCAGTCGTTAATGACATCTGAAAGTGTCTATGACAATCTAGCATACCTGCCTGAAGACAAAGCATACGTCTCGCTGGAGGCGCTAACTTTCATTCCTTTATGACGCAACGTGCCAAACCGAAAGAAAGTAAGATGTTTGGAGTCCTGACACCAAAAGCTATTTGTTAGTACATATGGTCGATTCTGAGGGGGTTGGGGGTTGCTCCAGCAGTTTCCGGTGCAATTTAAAAGATTTTTATAAACAAATCCTGAGCTCAAGCCCTGTCAATTGGTACCCTCATTAGGGAGTACAATTCCAGGGGGGGTCTGGGTGCCCGGTCACAATTAAGCATGGAATGCCCCAAGCAGGCCGTGAGGACATGTCCATGTAATTAATCGGGAAATGGTTTCAAAATTGCAATTGTGTTACACAAGCATATTGTGTAACACAAGGTGCCCATAAATACGGAAAAAGAGGCAATGGCAAAGTTTTTAGCTAAATTTGTGCACTAAACAGGTGGTCAGAGCAAGAGCAACGCTCTTAGAACGTGCACATATCAGTTTTGCTCATCTATGACGGCTTAAGTTTGTTATCTCATATACATAAGTAGATGTATGAATGCCCATTTTAAAAGGGGGCAGCATGGCACCCTTTTTGTACATGTAGGAGGTCAGGAAGGGGGACAAGAGACCCAGAACTTGTGGCTGTCAAACTTTTGTTGGCGCTTCCGGTTTCTCTGCCACAGATTTGGAATTTTATAAAATGAGACTAGTTCTTCTTATGGCCGTGCTCGACAAAATCTGCTTTTGGATTGTGTATGTAACTTCCACTTTTTCGAGTTGTCATGCGTCCGAAGCTTTCACTAAAGCAACGCTAAAAAAAGACAAAGAGGCTTTCTTTAAATAATGTCACAGGGATTGGCATAACCGCACTAGCGTAAATGTATCAGGGAAATTGATGGGGAAATGAAAGGTAATTTTTCTGTGCGATTCATTTACCACTGTTCTTAGCAAGCACGGTGATGTGACGGTTGGCTGAGCAACTGTATCAAGGCTAGCAACGGTCAGGATGCATATTCTGATTGGCTCGCAGCTCTGCACTATATACGACGCTTATCTGCTTGTGGAAGAGCCTGGTACTTAAAATCCTCCTCGACAAATTGTACTTTTCTGATAATTTCAAGAGCTCCTTTGCCTGGGCCTTGTTGGCCTACAAAGTGGCACACCCAAAGCCACAGTGGCTTATTTCTTAAAGTTAATGTGGGAGTGTTTATAATTGCATGCATGTTTTCTTTTCGCAAATTCAACTCGATGCTTTGACCGACAGGGTTGCATGTGAATCTGACGTTTTTAGCAACTTCACTTAAAATCTATGTACGCACTCACGCAACCAACAGGTTCTTGCCGCAGTGGACAAGACAAAGATGTTTGGAACCCCCTCTTTTGAGGTGTTGGAGTTGTAGCCTGCATCCTAGTTTTACTATGGTTGACCGGGAACAGCTAACACAAATTGCTTACTTTAATTTCTGCATAATTCCTAGTATCCAACTTGGCCAGGGAAAACACCAAAAGCTTGCTCTTGTATCAGCTTGTTGTCAACAACTGTTTTTCTTTCAATTTCAAGTATAGACAAAAATGCTCACCCTTAGGCGTCTTATGTTCTACAAAAGGCCTTTGAAAAGGCAAAATGCAACGGACTGCGTGGTGATAATAATTTATGTAAGTGGTGATAACACCACAAACTTTGTGTCGGTTGTGCCTGACCCGAGGTTGGACCTGCCAGTCGATTGTTGAAACTATGGAGCCATGGCTGTCTGTAACATGCAAGGGTTACAAGGATTACAAGGATGGCCTACAGCCCAAGTCTCTGGCTGATGGCAATTGGCTGGTGAAACAAAATCAACCAGTGTCGAAAATTGAAACTGAATCTGACACCAACTTGAGGAGTCTGTATGAGTCTTGATTCAGGAATGCATTGATCTCAACATTAGTGATACTGTGATGACAAGCCAAGAAAAGAATAAATTCAGAGCTCGAAGGAGTAAACGCACGCAGAGTCTTAAACATTCCTTCAAAAGGGTCTCTGTATCTCATGCGCAGCTCGCACACTTCAGCACACTTGCAAAAGAAAGGCAGGATCTTGAGAATCTTGAGGATGCAGGTATGCATTGAGCACCAGCATTGGGCAAACACACAGCTCATGCATTTGCACCTGTGCAAGGCTAGCTGGGATGAGCAGGGAACTAGGTCCAGGAGAGTGCACACAACTCTGCTTAGGGGCAGAATTGCCAGGCAGTTGGCACAGGCATAGAAGAGAATACCATTTGGCACGAGGTTATGGTACCAGTTTAAGCATGGATTGCAAGTATGGGCTATGAATTCAAGGTCTCTGATCAGTCATAGAGACCCCAAGCACAGAAAGCGCCAGAAAAAGCTATGTAAATTGATTGGACTTGCTAGGGTCCCCAAGCGCAGCGCCACTATCTTTATCTGGGAAGCGGGGTGGGAAGAGCCATTTGGAAACAATTCTAATTTCATTTGTTTCAGGAATCTGGAGGTTTTGCATGGTCATTCGTTCGTTACTGCTTATATCCATGAAGACAACGCATGACCCTAAGGAGCCTGTTTTTCTGATAGCCTTAAAGATCATGCGGCATGCTATGTCGTGTCTTTCGGTGATCATGTTCCTTATTTGCGTGTGTTGGCACCCAGAAAGGATTTGCAGGGCACTGTCTACTTGTGGGCAGAGGGGGCAAGTTTGACTTGTTGAGAGTTTGAACAATACCGCATGTTTTTGATTATATAGGGTGCCTATTCTGTATTTCATAATGATGTATTTGGCCTTTAATAAGGGGACATCGGATGATGTTAGGTAAGCATTGCTAAGCGGCTCCATTGGCAATACCGTTCGTTATGAGGGTCTGGTAGTACGCATGGTAGTTCGCTTCAGTTTTGGCATCTTTCAGTTTATGGAGAAGATGCATATGTGCTTGAAGGGCGTCACGGTGGTTTGGTAGGTGCCAATGCTTTGGGCGAGGAGAATGGGCCGGTACACGGTACATGGTCTCTTGAAGAATTCCTCAAATGGTACCTGCCTCTTAAAACATGATAACCATAACTATCAAATCTAGAGGATGACGGTTATCAATAAGACTGGCAGATCCGTCTAAGTAACAAGACATACAGAAATCTCGGCTATCAACCCAACTAAATGCTTGCCTCATGATATGGCACTGCCACTGCTCAGGCGTAGCAGCACACGTGCAGAAAGACATAATTCGGGTAAAGCTCAGAAAAAAGTGTAGCAGTTATATCGCCCCAGCTACGGACATGGATATTTTCATCTCAGACATATACTTCAATTAGAACATGGTGCATTCTTCGTCCAGGTAGTGCATCACGTCTTCCGCAGCACAGCCACTAACCTGGACAGGCACAGCAGTCAGCAAGACATAGGCAGAGTGAATCATTTACACAAAGAGATGCTTTGAGAGCCAGGTGGAATCGTTATCTAATGCAAGCTTCAGACTCATGACAAAAAAAGTAGGTACACAACCAGCGGCAAGGCAATAGTTTTCAGCTGTCATCCAGTTCACTGTCCACCACATCACTCATTGCAGCCACCTTTTTGTGTGCCATGCTGTCTGTTAAAAATTTCCAACAGTGTTAGTTCAGCCACACCTGTAAGCCTCTTCGTGGGTCAGCCCAATATTTGTCTCCATGTCTCCGTAGAGCTCTACAACCTCAAGACCTGCACATTTTTGTGAAGTGGACATGCTTTCCTTTGATGTGGGGACCGGGATCATTGCCTATTATCTTTCAATTCCGTACACATTATCTAGACCAGTCGGGACCTGCACATTCATGCATGCACCTGACGCACCAGTAGCTCGTGCTAGAAGGTCCACTTCCTGTGTTGTATACTGCCTGCAGTCACATGTGTTGTACATCTGTGCTTTAACGCAAGAAGTAGGTGGGCGCCTATGCACAGATGCTCAGGAAAGAGATATGCTGAAACTGTTCCTCGTTCTCTTTATTGCTGTGAGAGACATCGTACAAGCAGACGTCATACCTTGCAGGTACTTGATCTTTGATGGTTCGGAGGACATCTTCTCCTTTACCTTTAAACTCAGTTATGCACACAGAGCGGTTTATCACCTGTATTTACAACAAGTCGCTTTAAAATCTAGCCAATCTGATCTCAATATTAATATTCTAAAAGCTTCTATAAACAGGCAAGCTAGTCCGACCAAAAGCTTCAAAAGCCATGCTTAATATAAGAGCCTTGGGTGTTAGCCTACCTGTGTAGCTGGGTCAAACATATCCATCTCCTCGCCCCATTCAATAAAAAGCCGGTTGCCATCCTTGTTGCTTTCTACCTCCCACATCTGCAAGGCAACATTTGAAATCAAAACATCAACAGCCACACATTTTATGACGACTTTTTGACCGGAGCAGAACAACCTGTGAACCGCGGAAACAGTTCTTTAAATTTGGGTCTTTCTGATCTGCTTTGACTTCTAGAAGTGTACCACCTGAGGTTATTGCTTGCTGGTTGTAATTTTCTACCAGATTCTCCTTACTTTAATGAGCTCAGCTTTTCTTTAATTTGCCTCTAACCCTAACAAAAACTCTCACCTCTTTTCCAGTGTCATCAAGGATTAAAGACCCATCAAAAAGGTCTCCTATGATATGGCAAGTATATAAGTGCCATTGTCAAAATGTTGAACTCCTTGAGCTCAGAGGAAACACATGGTGGAGAGTCAAGCAACATTTCTTTCCTACTTCATGGTACAAACTTCCGCTGAGCGCAACCCACAGTAGGAACAAATGCAGTAGACATGCCTGTTTGTATTATACCTGGATGTGCCAATTCCAAAATAAACACGCCCCCCGGGCGAAGTGCCTTTGCTATACACGAAAAGGCCTCCAAAGCCTGTTGCAGGGTGCATGTTGAAGGCATTCAATTTTGGAATGAAACGGCCTCATTTTCTGAAAGTTACTGCTCACAAATTCTGTATGTCATGAGAGTGCATATAACATATAACCCCTGTCTGTACTCTGTTGCCTTGAGCTTACAAGCTGATTGTGCTTCTCGCATAACGTGCATGGTCTGGAGCTTAGGTTGCCGACGGCTGCCCTACCTTTTCATTGGTCAAAACGTGGGAGAAGGTTCCAAGCAAACAAGTGACCATATCAAAGCTATTGCTGACATGGAAGTCACACAGATCCCCCTGGACAAATGATACTCTTTCTGATGCACCTGCAGAGTGAAGTAAGACAACTGCCAGCGTAGAATCTAAAAGGCTGATGCTATTTACCGCAGTTTCTCAGAATTTTGGATTTTGCTACTGATTGTCTTACCTCTGGATTGAGCATTCGCCTCAGCAAAATTGAGCATTTCTCTGCTCAGATCCAGCCCCACAATTTGATCTGCGCCATCTAGCCCGAGCTGTATTGCGTGCTCACCTGGACCGCAACTGCATGGCAGGCAACTCTGCACCATTTTCGAAGGACTAAAAATTCACAACAAATCATGCCTCTAATGGAACTGGCTTTTAAAGATATTGTCCCGATTTGGCAAGATTACAATGTAACTCGACAACACTACGACACTACTGGGAAGAAACACAGCGCAAAGACATCCTCACATTCTCACCCGACATCTAAACAAGAGAGGCTTTGGCTGGTCCCGAGAGCATGTTTCTCGTAAGCAGACTTGAGGAAAGCAGCCTTTTAAATGGATTGTATATAAACCGAAAAGCATGGATTAAACTTGTGTTGGTAGCGGTGTGTGTTGATTTATGATGACGTAACTCTTTGACGAGGCATACCTCTGCTTTTAAATTTCTGTAGCTGAAAACTGCCTGGTAGACTGCATGTGGGTGCAAAAAAAGGAAAAGAGCACATATTTAGTCAGGTATCCGTATGCACGTGCGCCAACTATGTGCATGCACGCTTCGCTCACCCTCTGGTTTGCTGTATAGCCCTGACTCGTGCTCGCTTGCATGGGCCCTCGTGGAGTAGCACTTGGAAGATAGGAAGGTATGCCCTCGCTGACACACCGGTCCCCTTGCACGGCCTAGCCTCTGATATGTAGTGTGTGTGTGGGTGTGTGTAAGCCCATGTTTTTGTGTGTGCGTGTGTATGTGTGTGTGTGTGTGCGTGTCTTTGTGCATTTGTGTGTGTGTGAGAGTGTGTGTGTCTTTGTGCATTTGTGTGTGTGTGTGTGTCTGTGTGTGTGTGTGTTTGTGTGTGTGTATGTGTGTGTGTTTGTGTGTGTGTGTGTGTGTGTGTGTGTGTGTGTGTGTGTGTGTGTGTGTGTGTGTGTTTGAGTGCGTGCGCGTGTGTGTGCGTATGTGCGTGCGTGCGTGTGAGTATGCGTGTGCGTGTTAATTGTGTGTTAAATGTGTGCGTATGTACGTGTGTGTTTGAGCTTGCACGGTGGTCAGAAGCACGCACCAAAGTCGAAGGGCATATCCTCTGGAGGTGCTGCATCCTGATTAACTAAACAATGCAAAAAAAAGTACGGCCAACCTCTTAACTTGGCAAAAAATAAGTTTAGAGCATCAACTTATTGTTAACAAACACATGCAAATACTACGGAAAGGTGATCGTACAGTATTCCCGCGCTCCCACTCTCCATCTCGGAGGTCGTCCTCGAAAGCAATGGCTTCGCCAAAGGATTTAGTCGTGGTATAGTTCGATGTTCATGCAGGGCTTTGAAATGCAACGTGATCGTGCACACACACACATAAACACACACACACACACACACACACACACACACACACACACACACACACACACAAACACAC
>Ga0307968_1003330_pt1 | contig 13348 bp, 11 predicted proteins | sample OrgLakmetagen650_FD_201834 | JGI IMG/M metagenome (GOLD analysis project Ga0307968, IMG submission 201834) | Saline water microbial communities from Organic Lake, Antarctica - #650 | ecosystem: Environmental > Aquatic > Non-marine Saline and Alkaline > Saline | place: Antarctica: Organic Lake... | reverse complement strand
GTGTCAGTGTCTTTGCTGATCTGGTTGCAGAGGAGGATACGGGCGGCCTGTCTTCCTTTGTGGGAAATGCAGTGATACTAGTTATATGTGTCATAACTGTGTCAATGTGTCGACTAGTTATTTGTGTCAACTGTGTCAGTGTCTTTGCTGATCTGGTTGCAGAGGAGGATACGGGCGGCCTGTCTTCCTTTGTGGGAAATGCAGTGATACTAGTTATATGTGTCATAACTGTGTCAATGTGTCGACTAGTTATTTGTGTTAACTGTGTCAGTGTCTTTGCTGATCTGGTTGCAGAGGAGGAGACGGGCGGCCTGTCTTCCTTTGTGGGAAATGCAGTGATGCTTGGAGATCCCTGTGCTTGGCATGTGGACGCCAACCCGGCTTCTTTCCCTCCTTCCTCACCTTGGGTTGAGAGTTTTGGGTTCTACTACAACAGGTGTGGATGGGTTCTACTACAACAGGTGTGGATGGGTTCTACTACAACAGGTGTGGATGGGTGTGGGTGAAGGTGGGTCAGATGTGGGTGGGTTGGGTGTGTGGGCTTCTTTGTTTATGTATGCCTGCATGTTTCTACCTGAAGGATGTGCTTCAATTTGAGATGCGGGGTTTGATGAAGTTGGCAAGAAGATGGCTTTATAATTTGGCTTGACTCAGAGTTATTCTTTGCCACGTGGGCATCAAGGTAATGCTATTTGTAATTTTGCATGCTGCTTTTGCAATGTCGGACACTACCAAGTCCAGCTGTATATATAAAATGTATGGCATGGTGCCATATGCCTAGGGTTGGCCAGAACCGTACACATGTACACTGCATAAACTGTATAGACGTATATTTTGTGATTTTTCTGCTAAAAATACCGTATGTACACCGCATATACCTATAAATGTATGGTTCTGGCCAACCCTACATGTGCCCTTAAGAGGATGCAAACTGCTGTGTCCCAACGCCCCTCTCTGCGTCTGTAGAATAAATGCAAAGTTACGCAATCCCGGACTGAGCAATACAATCTGCAGCTCAATACCATAAATTCACTTTGCCCTTCCGTATTCACTGTAAGGACAGCACAAGTCTCTCTCTGTGTCTGTGCACGAGATGCAAAGTGATACAATCCACGATAAGGAACGGCTCTGTTTTAGCCCACCATACCCACCCTCTGTCCTTTTGGATATGATGCAGGGAGCAGTTCAAGCCCCTCTTTGTGTCAGTCCTGCTGTACTTGAACGAGTGGCCTGAAGAGCTGCACGCAGAGACCCTGTTTTGTGACCCGTCCTCCCAAACAGGCTTGTTCGTGCGGCCAGCGCCTGGAAGGTGTGGCTGGTGGTTCATTCTGGCTTAGGGCAGTGCCTTTGGTGATGGTTCTTTTTTGGTAGGGTAGCTGGTGTAGCCTTCAGTTTCCTTTAGATTGCAGGCTTTGTGTTGGTATCATCATCTGGAAGGGCAGCTGGTGGTCCATTTCTTAAAAAAGCATGAAGCGTAACAACACTGTAGTTGGTGTAGTGCAATCTTTTAGATTGCAGGTCTTGCGTTTGAGGCCATCACCTGAAAGGTTCAGCATCTGACCATTGCTATTTTTTAGGAAGCGTGACGTAGGCATGAAGTTCACTAGCAAAGACGCTTGTGAGGAAAGGCATGAGCTGTTTTGCTTGGTCCTAGAATGGCACGCAAAATACGTAACTGCGAAGCAGATGACACAGTATTAAAGTTCTTGCAGCTAAGATCTCACGTACTGCAAATTCCTTCCTTGTGCGTCGCAGGGTCGTTCTCATGGATCAAGTAAGTGGACGGAATAATGGTAGCTGTTGGTAGGTGCAGGCCAAAAATCTACGCAAGCAGTACAAGGCACTGCCCTCGTAGATGAAGATAAGGAGTCATTGAAGATGCCCTAGGGATTAACACCCCATGTCTTTCAACGTCCCGTATCTTTCTCTTCGTCACGCGATTCTGTTTAAGAAAGAGATCCAAAGGATGCAACAGCGTACACGGCATCCCTCACGCAAACACCTCATCAATTAGCGTAAAGTCAAGATGTCTATTTCTAGTGTAGAAGATGAAGGCTCCAATGCTCACGGTCAAAGTACTAGCTTAACGAAATGCCCGCCAACCATGCCAGCTTCCGTTGGGAGGAGCAGGGTTTTGTAAAGTGAGGTTACATCACTATATATGCCTCAAACGGCATCTCAGCGGAAGCTTGGAAAAAGTCTGAAACCACACCTGGCTAAACAAAAGAAACAGTAGCTAGAGGAAACGTGAAACAGACGGGGTTTTGTAAGACACAAATCTAAATAAGGCATAAGCTATGGGTACTGCTAGTCATGTTACGAACCATTTACGTGTGCGTAAGATGCAGAGCCATTCAGGATTTACAGGATTTACAAATAAAGCCATCAGTCAAAACGTGCGACTGCTAGGCTGCGTATAAAAAGCGTGTAAAAACTGTGATGATTGTTGGTGTAGCACTAAGATGCAGAGCCATTCACCATCTCGTTGGCATTGGCATCACTTGAGGGTTGATACGTATTAACAGTAGTTCGATACGTATAAATAGTGGTTCGATATGTATAAACAGTAGTTCAATACGTATGAAAAGTAGTTCTTCCTTTTCTGCAGGACATGACGCACAGAATCGTGGCCCCGTCAAAGGAGGCTGGAGCAGCACCCAGGTCAGAACGCTTAAATCCTCTTAACTAAAAGTAACTCCTGTGTTAATATCCTCCTGCGTGAATGTCCTGTGTTTATATACACCCGTGTCAATAACCTCCTTTGTTAGTACCCTGTGTTAATATCCAATACCATTGCAGCATGTACACGACTAATAGTCATTGCCTTTGCAGCATGTACACGATTAATATCCATTGCCTTTGCAAAATGTACACGGTTAATTTCCATTATCTTTGCAGCATGTGCACAATTTAACATATAAGCGTCGAGAGGCAGCTTAAGCGCCTGATTTAGAAATTATGGAGCAGGAAAGACCTTTGTTAGGACCTTGCCTTTTTTCCGCACTTTATCTCGTGTCTTGCATCCTCCTGCAAGTGAGCTTCTCATTTGCCATTTGCCATGGTGGGATTCTTTCACCACTTGATATGGTGGGTTTCTTGAGCCGTATGCCATGGTGGGCTTCTTCAACCACTTGCCACACTCACACCATCCAAAGCAAGCACACAATAAATGACTTCCCTGCCCTTGACAAAGTGAAGTGCGCTTTCCCTCTTCTTGTCCTTTAACTTTTTGTTTTGTTGTTCCTTGAATCGCTGTCCCTGGCTCATCAGGTATTCGCTGGTATGGAAGTTGGTGTTCTTCCCCAAAGGAGAACCCACCCTGCCTAAAAATGCCCTAGGCTCCAGCTCTAGCAGTGACAGCAATTATAACGGCAGTGGTCCTAGCACTAGTGGCATGGGCAGTGAATCCAGCAATAGTAATATTGACAGTGATGGTAGCAGCGGTGGCAGCAGCAATAATAGCAACGGCTTGAGTTTCACAGACAAGGTGGGAGCGGGTGAGCAGCAAGTAGGTGGAGGAAAGCTGCCTAGCATCTGTAGACCTGAGTGGGGGCCACCGCTACAATTTGGGTCAGCTGGGTCACATTTTGGGCAACGTGCCTGGTCAAAAAAGTAATGTCCATGTCAAGCGAGGCTGCATAACATGTGGGTGAGCCCTAAGACTGATCTAAATATAGGTGGATAGCGTTGTTTAGGTTTAGGTAGATGGAGGAAGTAGCGTCGTTTAGGTATAGGTAAACGAGCCTTAAGACTGGTTTGTTCAATTGGTTAGCTAACATGCTTATGCTTAATGGATGTTTTTGCCGACATTTTTTATTTGGCCAATTTAACAACAGTCCTCTTAAGCAAACTCGCTCTGTCAGACACACAATGTCTGAGGAGTCCATCCCTCCCTCATTTCTATACTTTGTTGTTTGAGTCGTCGCCTCATGGAGAAGAGAGATGGAGCACTACATGCCTATGTTGACTTCATGCCTGCCGGTCCATGTTTAAGCTGGTGGCTGTCATAATTTGTCCTGGCATATAAGGCGATAAGGCGGCACAAAAGTAGTTGGCAAGAAAAAATTTTAAACTGTTTCCTCCAGGCTTTGGCTCGTGCTCGTCAATCATACTCGTTTTGTGTTTCTGTAGAATCACCTTGCGAAGCTACCAATGTTTGAATGTATGCACAGTGCTATCAATGTATTCTTAATGCTCTATCGAAGTTGAAATGAAAGTATAGTCTTGCTTCCACGACCGCAACAGTCTGTTTTCTGGAACGAGAAAATCTCTATGATATCTCCCTTTTTATCCCTATTTATCCCTAACTGATTTGAATTATCCTAAGCTTGATGCTCGCTCTGTTGGTCTTAGATTTTCTGGTGGTTTAATTCCTGTGTGGACGTTTTCTCGCTCTTTTTAAGCAGCCAACGTGCAGGCTAAGTCTGTATGGCACACTCTCCTTCAGCACTTAAAATCCATCATTATAATACACAGGAAGGCTTTAATAAGAGGGCAAACAATATACGAGGCTGCTAAGCCTGAAACTCCTACAACGAACAGTGATTTGTCCGGCAGAGCAAGAAAAAAGACGGGTGCAAAAAATCGAAAGGCACAAACAATTTGTGCAACGTGCTGTGTTGGAATTAGTCCCTCAAAGCAATTGCCTACTCCATTATTATAAATCAGATTCAATGGACGTCATCTCATCCCATCCAACAGCAAATTATCGATCAATCAAATACTGGAGATCAATCAAAGTCCCAAATGTCAGCCAAGGAGGAAATGGCAGCTGTGCAGACACGCACAGGTATGCCATTGTTGGTGACACACACAAACACACAACAGACACATGCACATACGTGCACACACACACACACACACACGCACACACACACACACAGACACACACACACGCGACCAGCTTATTTACAATTCAGCGACAAGTCAGCGAGCCCACAGTATCCCGGAGCGGTTATTCACGCAAATGTCGACTATCGACTATGCTGCTAAACTTGTCCACCTGCCCTTTCCAGTACTGTTAACAACAGTCACTAGGAGCCGGGTCAGGCCGAGCCTGCAACCCTCCTGATCCCCAGCGATTAATTCCCCCCACTTTGTGGTATAGGAGCTCTCTTACAGCACCCAATACCAAAGTGGCTCCTTTCCCATGATTTATGTGGGGAGTGATGTGCCCCTGCAGTCCTTCTTTTTCGGGCAAAGTGCGCCGACTGTGCAGATGGAGAAGTAGAGAGGGCAGGAAAAATGATGTCTACTGCATCATTCCATGCTGTCCGTGCTGCAGCCTTTCCACGCCATCAAATGAGCTGGGCACTCCGCGTTCTGCCTGCATGACAGTATAAAGTGAAGCAGAGCTCCAATGGTCCATACAAAAAGAAAAGTGCACAGCACTGTCAGTACTCATTGGTGCTCTGCAGCACGCATAAGGGCTTTATGCTTGGGTGTTGTTGGCCAAGCGTAACTCCCCCCTCCTGCATTCAATGGAATTGAGCCGGAGTAAAACTTTTCAGGCATCAAAAAATACTCCCCGGGTAAAGAAGAAGAAAAAACTGCGCAGGCAGTGAAAAACCACTCCAAGTAAATCAAGGAAAAGGAGCCACTTCGGTACTTTGGTTTATACAAATCACCAATGATGCATCATCGCGTGGCCGGGCTGCATCCGTTCCTGGTTGACCCCGGACATTTATCTACAAATTATGCAAGCGTATGTTTCATAGCGTACGAGTAGTCCACTGCCTGCACAGTTTTTCTTTATTTTTCTTTGTGCATGGTCTGTTTATGGGCACTCATAGTGTAGGAGTACTATTATAATATTATAATGTAGGTATTCCTTAATTGATGTGGGGAGTGGCTCCGCTGCCTGCACAGTTTTTCTTTATTATTCTTTGTGCATTATCTGTTGATGGGCACTCTGCAACGGGGGGCTGATTAAGCTATGCCGACGTGAAATGTAGATCATACGTTACTGTGCATCATCTGTTTATGGGCACTCTGCAATGGAGGGATGATTAAGCTATGCCAAGGTGAAATATAGATCATACGTACAGGTTACCCCCATTGAGCATGATTAGGCTGAATTTTGCAAGTGTGTTTATTGACGTGTATATGCTACTTCCATACTAGGCGAGTGTGTCTGTGCACTGAAAGGGTTTACTATGCTAGGCAAGTTCGTCTGTGCGCTAAAAGGGTTTCAATAATCACACTGCAGCCTTCAAACTCAGCGAACTGTGACGCAAACTGGCATGCATGGATGGAAACAAATGAGCAAAAGGAAGGGATGCAAAAGGAAAAGGCCTTCATAACATTGTAATTCATTCCCACAACGCACAACACAAAATTATTACATCTTGTGTTTCAAGTAGAACTTCAAACAGAGTCTTACCTTATGCAGTCTTTCCACCCTGGTGCCCCCGACTAGCTGCTGAAGCTGGGCTTCCTGCACACGTACAACGCATATCTGTATGTTATTCGCGCAAAATGTGAATGAGAAAGTGCAAACTGTGTGTAATGTGTAGGTATATGCAAATGTATGTGTACATCTGTGTACCTGTGTGCCCGCAAATGTATCTCTTCCTGAAAGTGGCCCAAAAAACCAAGACAGCAAGCTTTTTGTTTGTGTCTTTCTTGTCTTTTATCTGTAAAAATTGTTGGTTTGGTTTGTCCAAAGTTAGGAATTGCTGAGTACTCTGCAGCATGCAGAACTACTCTACTTGGTGGAGGTGAGTGTACGCAAATGTCACTTTAAACTGTCTTGGCACAGCTTGTGCTGTGGCAGCCATCTCTTTTATCCCTGTGATGGTACAAGTGTAAATTCCCCCTCCAGCAGTTCGGTGGATATGAGCCGGAATAGAAACTAATTTGAGGATGAGCGCTGGTTCCAAGGTCAAGTATACTTTAATCTCACAAGCACTTGATGCGGGAGAGTACAATAAGGGGGACGGCTTCATTCTCTGCGTGATTCCTTCCAAATACTTCCATCTCTCAAGCATATAATACGGGGGATTACAACAAGGGGGGTGGCTTCATTTTCTGCGTGATTACTTCCAAATATCTGCAGCAGGACTCCCTGATATTTGGCAACAGCGCAGTTTCAAATACAGGTGCAATATTTAAGTGCTTAAAATTAACCTCCTATCTTTAAAACCCATGCACTAGCCTTTGGATCTCAGCACGTCAGATGCTTTGATTTGTTCTCGCTCTGTTACCGTCCCAGTTTGAAGTAGAGGCTGTCCTTTTTCTCTTTGACCGATTGCTGACAAAATGCTTTTGTTCCTGCCACGAGAGCTTCAGTTGGCAAAGGCAGGGTGACCACCTGGTGCAAAGACCAGACCACCTGGTGCAAAGACGCTACCAGACCACCTGGTGCAAAGACCAGACCACCTGGTGCAAAGACGCTACCAGACCACATGGTGCAAAGACGCTACCAGACCACCTGGTGCAAAGACCAGACCACCTGGTGCAAAGACGCTATCAGATTGCCCGCCCACCTGGTGCAAAGACGCTACCAGACCACCTGGTGCAAAGACCGTACCTTCTCGTACATGCCAAGCAGCCCTCCAGTATGCACAAAGAGAACCCTGCAGGGGGAAGGGTAGGTACGATGAAGGAAAGAGTCATTACATGTCAATGCTGTTACAACAATGCTATTACATGTCAATGCTGTTACAACAATGCTATTACATGTCATTGCTATTACATGTCAATGCTGTTACAACAAGCGGGGCCAGGCCGTGCCATGCCTGCAAACTTTTCCCTGACCTCAAATTCTCAAATTCTCAATGTAAATTCATGTTACCCCATTTTACTGTAAAGGAGGATTTCTACGGAACTCTTTGCCGAAGTGCCCCTTTTCTTCCATTCTGGTAGGGAAGGGTTCTGACCGCATTCCAAGAGAACATTCGGATGGCGTAGTCAATGCTGGCATAGGTTTGATGTTGTACATGTGTCAGGCTATAATACAAAAAGATGACAGGTCAAGGGAAATCGGTCAGTGGTTGCTAAAGAGCCCAGGGCTGCTTCGCACTAATATGTTTTGCCTGGAAGCAAAGCATTTTGAAACAAAGCATTTTGAAACAATGATGTAGCCAGGTGTAGAGACAAAAGGCCTTAAAAAGTGTGTGTGCTTGTTCATGGGGATCTGGTGACACATTAATACACGCACACGCACACGCACACGCTCGCGCACAGGCACAAGCACACACATGCGCACCCACACACATACCTGCGTCCCTGCCAGGCCAGTGGGGAGCTCTTTATCTCTGTTATTAGGCTGTGGATCACTTTTCCAGAATAAACCGGGTCCAATATCACTCCCGTAGCCTCAGCTACCTCCTGCAAATCGAATTGGGGCTCGAGCTATTTTGTCTACATCATGTGATGGCGGCGATTATTTACAAAAAAGATGGATGATGAGACATGAGTGATATCGATCTTTACAAAAAACCAAAGGTAAGTGTTGCACACTGAAGCCCTTCCACTGTTCGGATCTTCACGACTTAGAGCATCTCCCTTTTTGGATCACTCCAGTTGTTTGTCATGATAACGTTTGTGTCCTTCCGTATTGCACAGCACATAGCACTCGCACGTATGTTTAACTTCCTGCGCATAACACATGAAGCACGAGGCTTTTGCGTCATTCCTTATTGCACATCACATAGCACTCACATGCAGGGTTGGCCAGAACCGCATGTATACACTGCATATGACCTTACATTTGGTGGTTTCCCTGCCAAAAATAGCTTGCATATATATATGGTTCTGGCCAACCCTACTCACATGTATGTTTATTTTCCCACGCTCACTACTACATAAAGCACGAGGGGCATGCAGTCAGTCGCCTTCAACATTCAAAGGAGCAGAGACAAACATGCACACACGCAGCGCATCTGCACAGTTTTAAAATCGAGGTGTTGAAGGGGGCAACACACGCAGCTCAGCCTAACTACTGTTCAAGGTTCAGCTTTTGGATGAAAACACACACACAGCCCACCTAATGGTTGAAGCTCTGCATCTGTACTCATGGATGGAACATACGTTCTCTTTCTCTATACACTTTCTCTTCTACGTACATCTGTTTCGTGCTTCCTCCGGCTACTGTTCCTCTTGTTTAGCCAGGTGTGGTTTCAGACTTCTGCCAAGCGTCCGCTGAGATGCCCTTTGAGGCATATACAGCATGTAACCTTACCTACCTACCTACCTTAACAGTTTGAAGCTCTGCATCTGTGCTCATGGCGTATCCTGTCCCACGTGCCTGAGCATTATTGTAACGGTGTGCAATGAGGAGGGTCAGCGTGTGTGCAGGAGCTCACATTAGCCTGAGCATTTTAATAACAGTATACAATGACAAAAACATCAGCGTGTGTGCAGGGGCTCACATTAGCCTCAGCATTTTTGTAATAGTATACGATGACAAAAACATCAGCGTGCGTGAAGGTGATCACATAGCCTCAGCATTTTTATAACAGTATACGATGACAAAAACATCAGCGTGCGTGAAGGTGCTCACATTAGCATGAGCATTTTTGTAATAGTACACCAGATTATACGATGATAAAAATTTGCGTGCGTGCAGGTGCTCTCGTTCAGCCTGGACATCTTTGTGGCAGTGTACGATGATGAGGTTCGGCGTGCGTGGAGGTGCTCAAATTAACCAGAGCTCTGCCAATGAAGCATGGGCATAGTAATAATCAGGCAGGAATGAGCAACAAGTGGGATCTCTAGAGGTAAAAGGCTGCTGCAGCGGCATCTGCTAATGTTATTGGCTTTGCAGCACAACATGCAACCCATAAACGCACAACATGTAACCCATAAACGCACACGCACACACATCCACAAACACACACACACACACATGCACCTACACACACGAAAGCACCACACGCACATAAACCCTTATAAGCATAAGCATACATAACACCACCATAAACAAAGCCGCAGTGGCGCGTGTCACGGTGCTTGGTCCATGGAGCACAAGGCACTGAGCAGATGGTTGCATACGTGCGACACGTGTGGCTGCAACCACGCATTGTGGCTGCAACCACGCATTGTGGCTGCAACCACGCATCCTGTTGCGTATATCATGTAAGTATGGTAAAAGCATGCCATCCTGGCACGAAGGCCGTTTTCTAAATCATTAGATCAGTGCACATTCACCCCAAATACCAAGTCCCAGGCAGCGTTGATGACTGTCAATGATGTAACAGCCCCAAGGAACGAGGGCACGCCACTTCACTAAATTTAGTTTAAAAGCACTCACTTTAGCAACTTGTTGCTGCTTTATTGCCTACTTTCAATCTTAATATAACTGTACCTGCTTTCTTGCCTATTACTGTGCCTCACAGCACCTAGCAGGATATGTTTTAAGGCGGTCAGTGCACTCCACTTCACTAAATCTAGTCTTAAAGCACTCACAATAGCAAATTGCAAAAAGATTACGAATGCGGACAAATGCGAACGAGTACGAGCAAATATGAATGATTACGAACGATTACGAGCTAAACCACACTACTTGTCGCCGCTTTCTTGCATATTGCTGTGCCTCACTGCACCTAGCAGGATATGTTTTAGGGCGGCCAGTGCACACCATTGCATGTTGCCTGTGTGAGATGAAGACAGCCAAACTAGTGGCTTATTTCACACGCACGCATGTACACATGCACACATCCATATGCACACACAAACACACATTCAGACACACGAACATAGGCACGCACGCATGCGCGCACGCTCGCACACGCTCAAGAGACAATTAATCTGGCTTACAGAACCGACATGAATGAGTTCACACCTGAACGACACGCAGCAACCCGCGTGCTGAAGGTATGTTGCGTGCACTGTTTTTTGCATCTAAGTTGTCGTATAGCTCAGCCAAAAGGCCGTCAATGTAGTCATAGAAGTAGTCTGCAAGAGTGAAAGGAGTGCAAGCGATTGGAAAAACGGGCATGACAGCTCAGTCAATAGGCCGTCAATAATCCGTCAATGTAGTCATAGAAGTAGTCTGCAAGAGTGAAAGGAGTGCAAGCGATTGGAAAAACGGGCATGACAGCTCAGTCAATAGGCCGTCAATAATCCGTCAATAGAATGGGTATAGTCTGCAAGAGTGAAAGGAGTGCATGTGATTGAAAAAACGGGCATGACAGCTCAGTCAACAGGCCGCCAATGGAATGGGTATAGTCTGCAAGAGTGAGAAGAGTGCATGTGATTGAAAAAACGGTCATGACAGCTCAGTCAATAGGCCGTCAATGGAATGGGTATAGTCTGCAAGAGTGAGAAGAGTGCATGTGATTGAAAAAACGGGCATGACAGCTCAGTCAATAGGCCGTCAATGGAATGGGTACAGTCTGCAAGAGTGAGAAGAGTGAATGTGATTGAAAAAACGGTCATGACAGCTCAGTCAATAGGCCGTCAATGGAATGGGTATAGTCTGCAAGAGTGAGAAAAGTGCATGTGATTGAAAAAACGGGCATGACAGCTCAGTCAATAGGCCGTCAAATGGAGTCATTGAGGTATAATCTGCAAGAGTGAGAAGAGTGCATGTGATTAAAAAAACGGGCATGATGCCAGTGCGCGAGCCGCATTTGCATTGATCAACCTTATGCATGCCATGGGCGAAACTACGCGTGCCATTTATGAAAGTTCTCTTGATCTCTCGCTATTGGACAGAGGTCTTTTAAAAGATTATTTTACAAAAGGGTAGAGGGGATATGAGAGAGGAAAAGACGTGGGTCGTCACACACACGCACAAGGGTAGAGTGGGTGACACCTAAAGATTATTCTACAAAAAAATCACAAGGGTAGAGTGGGTGACACCTAAAGATTATTCTACAAAAGAATAGAGTGGGTGTGACACCTCTAGCTAACACCTCTGGCTAACACCTCTGCTGGCACCCCTAGCTGACGCATGTGTGCCGCACAAATCCGCGGTGTCTGGCAGTCTGAACCAATTAATTATCTCCGGGTAATATTATAGCTGGCCACTCCATCAACGCTTTATCTTTTGGATCTTTCTGTGGTTTGGTGGATGACGAGAGAGGAGAAAAGAATCATGCAGGCAGCAATGCCCACTCCCTGTATAACAAAGGGAATGGCGGCTGCTACGAACTGGGCTGATGCATCTTTTTAACATGGCAGACAATAAATGTTCAAACAAAGCGTCCTGGGCTCGGTTCAGGACCAGAAGAAGCAGAGGGAAGCAACATGGCAGACAATGAATGCTCAAACAAAGCGTCTTGGGTTCGGTGCAGGACCAGAAGAAGCAGACACGCAACACACGCCGCTCAGTGTTGTAGAGATATCTTGATTGACAAGTGCAGGAGGCCATAGATACGCGTAACTTTAAATTTGACAAACAGAGAAGGTTCAAACGAGTTCACTTGACAAACAGGTTTGAAATAATTTATTGTCAATGAATGGATGAAATGACTCTGCAAGTGTGTGCCTGAAACAATTCATTGTCAATGGATGGATGAAATGGTTCTACATGTGTGTGCCAAGTAACCAGGCTCATCATCTACGTCATATGACTGGTGCAGTTAAGAGAGAGGGCATATTTAGGTGCTTGTTTATGTTAAGTGCGTGCTAAATATAATCATCATACGTAACTAATTTTAGGTCACCATACACACACATGTGAGTCGTCATACACACACCCTACACACGAGCCGCTAGCAAGGAGTTTGACGTGACTAGGTGCACAGCTGGGTGCGTGCATGAGGTACTTGTCTGGTTGCATGCGCAGGATCATCATAGAAAAGTGCACCTAGGTTGTCATACACACCCTACACTTGAGCGATTAGCGAGGAATAGGTGCACGTGTGTGTGTGTGTGTGTGTGTGTGTGTGTGCGTGTGTGTGTGTGTGTGTGTGCGTGTGTGTGTGTGTGCAAGGCTGATTGCGTGCTCAAGAAATGCATCAAACAGGCAGGCGCACCTGGGTCGTCACACACACCTTACGCATGAACTTGAGTGCACAAGAAACGCATCACACAGGCAGGCGCACCTGGGTCGTCACACACACCATACGCATGAACTGCTAGCGCGGAGTTTGGCATGGCAAGGTGCAAGCCCAGGCACAACCCAGCGCTGGTGCCGCCACTGCCGCAAGCCTGCAGCATTTGCAGTTCACACAAACAGCAGTGTTCACAGGCGGTGATAACACATCGAACGTCAATTTAGGGAGCTCAGATCGTTGGTGCCGCCACTGCCACAAGCCTGCAGCATTTGCCGTTCACACAAACAGCAGTGTTCACAGGCGGTGATAACACATCGAACGTCAATTTAGGGAGCTCAGATCGTTGGTGCCGCCACTGCCACAAGCCTGCAGCATTTGCCGTTCACACAAACAGCAGTGTT
>Ga0307968_1003329_pt1 | contig 13348 bp, 10 predicted proteins | sample OrgLakmetagen650_FD_201834 | JGI IMG/M metagenome (GOLD analysis project Ga0307968, IMG submission 201834) | Saline water microbial communities from Organic Lake, Antarctica - #650 | ecosystem: Environmental > Aquatic > Non-marine Saline and Alkaline > Saline | place: Antarctica: Organic Lake... | reverse complement strand
TACGACGGGTGTTTGATACACAGTATGAAATCATATAAATAGGACAGGTGTTTGACTATGATGCATATGATAATGGTGATATATGACATATATACATACGACGGGTGTTTGATACACAATATGCAATCATACAAATAAAACAGGTGTTTGGTTATGATGCATATGATAATGGTGATATATGACATATATACATACGACGGGTGTTTGATACACAATATGCAATCATATAAATAAAACAGGTGTTTGGTTATGATGCATATGATAATGGTGATATATGACATATATACATACGACGGGTGTTTGATACACAGTATGAAATCATATAAATAGGACAGGTGTTTGATTATGATGCATAAAATAATGGTGATATATGACATATATACATACGACGGGTGTTTGATACACAATATGCCATCATATAAATAAAACAGGTGTTTGGTTATGATGCATATGATAATGGTGATATATGACATATATACATACGACGGGTGTTTGATGCAACACAGTATGCATTCATGCATGCGCATGCGGCAAAAGCCTTGCACGCACATAAACGGCCATGCGCACATACATGCACACACTAAATCACACAATTATACAAGCACATGCACAACCACACACACACACACACAACCACACACACACAACCACACACACACACACACACACTCTCTCACACATACACACACACCTGCTCCAGGTCTTGCGCTGAGGAGGCACTGATAGCATGGAGCAGATGCTTGTGTGCGGCTGGGGTCAGCCTCATGCGTTCCAAGTGGCGCTCCTGTGCATCATCATGTACGTTGTTTGCCTATCAGTTTGCCTACTGTGTGAGGTACATCGCAAACGTTGTTTGTTGGTGAGAACAACAACAACAGGTGTGTCGAATGTCATGCGCACTTATACGCGTGTGAGCAGGGCGATACAAACACATATATAAATATATAGGGTCGGCCAGAACCATGTACATACGGAATTTTTGGCAGGCAAATCACCAAATATACGGTCATATACAGTGTGTATATATACGGTTCTGGCCAACCCTGCATGTACACTTCATAAATACATATACACACTGAAGGATGGTGTTACGACACGTGCCATTATTGGTACGTTCATGCTCTCGTCATTACGAGCAAGCATTCATTGAGTGTGAGGCGTTAAAGTCTGCATTCAAACACACTACCATCATGGTTCCTCATAACGTTTTCTGGGTTGCAACTCGACGCTCAGAGTGTTACCCATAGCGTTACTCATAATCTCATATTGCAACTGAGAGTGCAAATCGTAGTGTAATCCATGGTGTTACTCAGAATGGTGATTGTGCAAAGTTTTTATGTGTACCAAAGACAGTGTGCCCAAGACAATGTGCCAGGAGCAAGAACAGTGTGCCCAAGGCAATGTACAGGAGCAAGAACAGTGCGCCCAAGACAATGTGCCAGGAGCAAGAGCAGTATGCCCAAGACAGTGTACCAGGAGAAAGAACAGGAAATCAAAAGAGGAAAACAGAACGCAAGCAGTGGTTGACATTATTAATCTAATGTTCGAGCAAATTTGCAAGCACACACACTTACACACTCACAAACATGCACACACGTGCTCACACTCATTAACACAAACATACACACAAACACACCTTGGAGCTATCCTTCAGCTGGGTCTGAAGTGTTGGCCAGGCCTCTTCCAAAGCAGCAGCGGCAGCGCTTGCAAAGGTTTTTATTGCAGCTGCAAGTGCACCAATTGCGAACAGGAGGGAATTTTGGGACGGACCAAATTAGTTCAACAGTGTTTCCTTTTACTGAGGTAGCAGTCAAATGCGCAGCTGCACCAAGCATGATAATACCCACGCATAAGGCGCGGGGATTGAACATTAGAAACGACACAAACGCAACACCGAAAACTCTTGAACTTCTGGCCAAGCAGCTGCAGCAAGTACAAAGCAATACATTATTTACAAAGCAATACATTGCGTGCATTGCATGTCGCGCCTAAGCTAGCGTGCACACAGCAAAGTCAAGTCAGTCTGTTATCAACTCTCATCAGGAGCCGGTTTTAGGCCAAGCCTGCCTCCCTCTTGATCCCCATTGATTTTTCCTTTTCGCAGTGGAGGAGCTTTACGGTACTCGGTACCAAAGTGGCTCCTTTTCCTTAATTGATGTGGGGAGTGGCTTTCACTGCCTGTGTAGTTTTTTTCTTTTTCTTTTCAGAAGCAGCCTCTTGAGCAGAGGTAGGGCCACTAGCTCCTTTTCTTTGGTTATAGAGGCGTGTGTTTTTCCTCTTCCTTATCTTTATTAACTGAACGTATGTCAGGTTGGCTAACCACCTTCACTCAGGTACTGTCGTAGGTAAATTAGAAGGCGAACGTGATGTAAGTACAGGTTTTGTAGGTTTGATGCGTGACAGTTTGGTAAAAAAGACCGTAGTCGTGTGGTAAAGTGAGAATGAAAAAAGGGAAGGTCCAGTCGATAGTGTTCACAAAAAAAGCAAGAGCGTTAACAAAAGCAAGAGTGTTAACAAATACGCTTCCGGAATTTAGAAACCCCACACCCAGCCTGTCAACAGCACCTCAGTAATCCCTGCAGCCATCCTTATTACTGTAGCAGTCTCTGCCTCTGCTTATGTTGCTTTGCAACCCAAACCTTATGATGCCGCCCACCCTCCCTCGTAAAAAAACATGCAGATAAAACATGCACGCCTGCCAACTTTGTGTAGGTCCTTTCACAAGCCTGCAGTATTTGTCCAAACCTTGTGTGTGGTCCTCACTGGTGTCCCTTTGCAGCCCAAACCTTATGGTATCACAGACCCACCCTCAAACACAAACAAACACACACAGAGACACACCTTGTTTGTGATTGTCCCTGGTGTTGCTTTGCAGCCCAAACCTTATGGTATCACAGACCCACCCTCAAACACAAACAAACACACACAGAGACACACCTTGTTTGTGATTCTCCTTGGTGTTGCTTTGCAGCCCAAACCTTGGGGTATCACAGACATATCCTCAAACACAAACAAACACACACAGAGACACACCTCGTTTGTGATTCTCCTTGGTGTTGCTTTGCAGCCCAAACCTTGGGGTATCACAGACCCATCCTCAAACACACACACAGACACACCTTGTGCGTGATTCTCCTTAATGTGGCTTTGCAGCCCAAATGTTGCGATTTCACAGACCCATCCTCAGACACAAACACACACGCGTACACACACAGAGACACACCTTGTGTATAATCCTCCTGGGTGTCGCTTTGCAGCCCAAACCTGATGGCCTCTACTTTCTGGTTGGGCATAGTGCTCTTGTCCAGGCCTAGGAGTGACCTGTACACATTAGGATGCGCACTTAATTGAACACAGCATTGACAGACATGTTAAATTCAATCACAGAACGATGAGGCTGGTCGTTCTGACTGAGCGCGGCGCTCTTGTCCAGGCCTGGGAGTGACCTGTACACGTTTGGATGCTCACTGATTTGAACACAGCATTGACAGACCAGCATTGACAGACATGAATTCAACACTGGATGATGAACCTGTGGGTGTTCGGGTGTTCACCTATCTTGAGCCAAGAAAAGACGCCGACGCAACCATGATTTGAACAGACACAGAATGATGAGTTTGGTCAGAGTCAATACAAACACCTGCATGTGAATACACAGACACACACAGCATACACACAGCACACACAATGATCGACACACTTGATTACGACGCAACAGTAGCTTGCTTCTACATTAACACCCTTGCTGCTTTGCAGTTGTATGACAGCTCTGTGCACCGTTTGCCAATCTAGCCTGTGTGGAAATTGAGCACTGCCTACGTGCAACGCGTTCCTGCACTGATGTATTTTGTGCACACACAAAAGTCAAGAAGACTGGTAACCACCTGTTCAGCGTAATAAATTGTATATATAGTGTGTGCATGATGTAATGCAAGCGTATAAGTGTAACAAGTGTGCGTAGGAAGCAAATGTGTAAAAAGTGGTAAGCAACAAGTGTAAAATGTAAGTGTAGGTTGTATTGTAAAAAAAGTAGTAAAAAAAAAGTGTAAAACGTAAGTGTAGGAAGTATTGTAGAAAAAGTAGTAAAAAAGTGTAAAATGTAAGTGTAGGAAGTAGTGTGTGAAAAGCACGTGTAAAATGTAAGTGTAGGAAGTAGTGTAGAAAACAAGTGTAAAGAACAAGTGTAAATTATGGGAACGCATGGCCACTGTTTGTTCACCTCGGAAGGTCCAACGCATCAACTGACATGCGCAGCAAATGACACGCTGTGTGACCAAGAGTGATCACCAGATGGGTGGAGGGCGTTTGCAGGCTTGAGGGGTTGGCTATAAGAGCAAGTGCTGTGGACTTGTGGTGTATGAAGAGCAAGTGCTATGTGCTTGTGGTGTATAAAGAACAAGTGCTATGTGCTTGTGGTGTATAAAGAGCAAGTGCTATGTACTTGTGGTGTATGAAGAGCATGTGCTATGTACTTGTGGTGTATGAAGAGCATGTGCTATGTGCTTGTGGTGTATAAAGAGCAAGTGCTATGTACTTGTGGTGTATAAAGAGCAAGTGCTATGTGCTTGTGGTGTATGAAGAGCATGTGCTATGTGCTTGTGGTGTATAAAGAGCAAGTGCTATGTGCTTGTGGTGTATGAAGAGCAAGTGCTATGTGCTTGTGGTGTATAAAGAGCAAGTGCTATGTGCTTGTGGTGTATGAAGAGCAAGTGCTATGTGCTTGTGGTGTATAAAGAGCATGTGCTATGTGCTTGTGGTGTATAGAGAGCATGTGCTATGTACTTGTGGTGTATCATGCATACACTAAGTATATGTACATGTAGGGTTGGCCAGAACCATATACGGTGTATATACGGTATTTTTGGCAGGGAAATCACCAAATATACGGTGTGTATATATACGGTTCTGGCGAACCCCATGTATATGCTAAGTATATGGTGCATACATTAAGTATATGTGTCACATAATTGTGGTGTGTATTATGTACGGAAGATCCAGCAGGAAATGCTTCCTTAAATGCAGGGGTAAGAGGATATGCACGGTCCTGACCAATCCCAGCTTTATACATATGGTAGTAGCGCACAATTACACAAATATTACGAGCGCCTCCTCCAAGGGCCACTGCTGGCCAACCCTAGCATTAACGCACCGTGTATGACCGTATATTTGATAAGGTCAAAAGTCCCCTGCCAAAAAACACCGTGATTAGTGCCAAAAACACCGTACATACACCGTATATATATGGTTCTGGCCAACCCTAATGATACCGTATGTATGGACACTACCCTGCCAAACACACCGTACATACAGCATATATATACACCGTATATATATGGTTCTGGCCAACCCTAATCCTGAAGAAAACAATTGTGTGCACTACGAACAGCCTGATGAGCAGCAACTGTGCACCGGATACACTATCTTTGAAGAGACACGCAAATTACGATATAGAAACGTCAGCTAACCTCACCTGGCAGCAAAACACTCGGTCCCAAGGCTTTGTTCATAGGTCACCTGCTGCTGTTCTTTCTGCTGCTGCTCCTGGTGTTGCTGCTGCTGCTGCTGCCGCTGTGCATGTAAGTGTGTGTGTGTGTGTGTGTGTGTGTTTGAGTGTGAGTGTGAGTGTGTGCGTGCGTGTTCTTTCTGCTGCTACTCCTGGTATTGCTGCTGTTGCTGTTTCTGTGATGTAGTGTCTGTGTGCGCGTGCACGTGTGTGTGTGTATGTGTGTGTGTGTGTGTGTGTGCATTTGTTTGTATGCATGCATGTGCGCATGTGACATGCACAGTGCATGCAATGTTGCAACAAGCTTGCCGTACAGGTGCCGTGCGCGTTTGCTCTGTACCTGCTGCAGCTCAAGCTCCTCAAAGTAATTCAGGACCTTTCTGCCCCCTTGCACCTCACGCACCATTTTCCTTATTCCCAGACGCTTCTGCCAGTGAGGAGCTGCCACCGCACCACGCTCACCCTGCTGCGCTTCACCACCACCACCACTAACACCCATTGGCTCCAAAAGGTGCCCTGCAGTAGCATCAGCTGCTGCTGCTACTGCGTCACCCCCGTCTGCTGCTGCTGCTGCTGCGTCAACCCCATCTGCTGCTGCTGCTGCTGCGTCAACCCCGCCTGCTGCTGCTGCTGCTGCTGCTGCTGCTGCGTCACCCTCGTCTGCTGCTGCTGCTGCTGCTGCTGCTGCTGCGTCACCCTCATCTGCTGCTGCAGCTGCATCGCCCCCGTCTGCTGCTGCTGTTTCATGTCTCCCTTCTGCTGCCACGCTACCCCCTCCTCCTGCTATAGCCCCACCTGCATGGATAGGGGGGGGCACCCCTTCCTGAGGGGCTCCAGCACCACCATCAATGTCCATGCCATTTCCACCCTGCTGCTCTGGCTGCTGTTGTTGCTCTTGCTGCTGCTGCTGCTGCTGCTGCTGCTGCTGCTCCATCTCTTGCACTGGCGTTCCATTGGTTACTGCTGCAGCTGCCGCTGTTCGTGCTGCCATTTCAGATGTTTGCATTTCAAGCGAGGCCATGTAAGATGCTTCCTGTGCTGCCTCTTTGTCCTCACCGCCTTCGTGTGTTTGTGTGTTTGTTGTGTGCATAAGTGTGTGCATGCGTACACGTGTGCGCGTACTCATTGAATGCAACTGCAGCGTGGTGCACTAAGTGTGAGCATGCGTACACGTGTGCACATGGTCCTTGGATGCAACTGAAGCGTGGTGCACTCTGTGTTTTTACGTGTATACCTGTGTGCGTACTCATTGGATGCAACTGCAGCGTGGTGCACTAAGTGTTTGAATGTGTATACGTGTGCGCGTACTCATTGAATGTGTATACGTGTGCGCGTACTCATTGAATGCAACTGCAGCGTGGTGCACTAAGTGTGAGCATGCGTACACGTGTGCACATGGTCCTTGGATGCAACTGCAGCGTGGTGCACTAAGTATTTTTACGTGTATACGTGTGCGCGTACTCATTGGGTACAAATGTACAACATAGAAAACATGCTGCATAGAAAACATTGGGTACATATGTACAGCATAGAAAACATGCGGGTATACCTATGCAGCATAGAAAACACATGGGAGTGTACATATGCAGCATAGAACACACATGGGAGTGTACATATGCATCATAGAAAACACATGGGAGTGTACATATGCATCATAGAAAACACATGGGAGTGTACATATGCATCATAGAAAACACATGGGAGTGTACATATGCATCATAGAATACACATGGGAGCGTACATATGCATCATAGAAAACACATGGGAGTGTACATATGCATCATAGAAAACACATGAGTGTACATATGCATCATAGAAAACACATGGGAGTGTACATATGCATCATAGAAAACACATGGGAGCGTACATATGCCGCACAGGAAACACAACGGAGTGTATACATATGCAGCACAGGACGCTGCTTGTTAGCGCTGCATGTTCCTCTCATTTCTTTTTCTGGTCGAATCGTGCTGAACATCAAATTGCACACACAACGTTGCAAATGTGTTTGCGTCAAGTGTGAAACTACCTCTTGATGTTGCTTGAGCTGCACCTGCAGCAGAGCTAACTTCTCCTGATTCTGCCACTGGCCTCCTTGCTGCCCCTCCAAACAGCACGCCTGTGTATGTATTCCGTGCAGTGTGTGTGTGTGTGTGTGTGTGTGTGTGTGTGTGTGTGTGTGTGTGTGTGTATAAGCTTGCATGCACATGCGTTGATATGTGCGTGCCTGTATCTGCACTGTTGCTGTGTGTGTGCGTGTGTGTGTATGTGTGTGTGTGTGTGCATGCATGTAAGCATGCATGCGCATGCGTTGATATGTGCGTGCCTGTATCTGCACTGTTGCTGTGTGTGTATGTGTGTGTGCATGCATGCATGTAAGCTTGCATGCGCATGCGTTGATATGTGCGTGCCTGTATCTGCACTGTTGCTGTGTGTGTGTATGTGTGTGTTTGTGTGTGTGTGCGCATGCATGCATGTAGGTTGCATGCGCATGAGTGCATATGTGCGTGCCTGTATCCACACTGTTGCTGGGAGTAGGCCTTTGGGCGGGAACAGCACGACCAGCCCCCTGCAGCGATTGAGCAGCAGCACCACCACCACCACCACCACCAGCAGCAGCAGCAGCAGCAGCATCACGACTGTTGGATCCGGCATCAGCACTGCCAGCAGCAACAGCAGCAGCAGCAGCATCAGCTGCGTCCTGCGTGCGCACAACTTGCTGCAACTTTTCCCCCACAGCGTTTGCCACCCTGCATATGGGAGTACGTGCGATATGGTGGCGATGTCTGTGGGCTGCACGCAGGTACACACACGTTCAATACAATTTGTTCAATACACACGTGTTCAAAATACACATGTGTTCAAGATACACACGTGTTCAAGATACAAACGTTCAATACAATTTGTTCAGTACACACGTGTTCAAGTTACATACGTGTTCAAGATACACACGTGTTCAAGATACACACGTGTCCAAGATACACACGTGTCCAAGATACACACGTGTTCAAGATACACATGTGTTCAAGGTACGTGTTCAAGATATACACGTGTCCAAGATACACACGTGTTCAATACACACGTGTCCAAGTGCGTGTGTGACAGCTCAGCCTTGAGCTCCTTGTCCTCTCAATTTCAATGAAGCCGTTATGCAAGATGGATTTTGCATGCACAGTGAGTGCACACAGTAATAGGAAACTGTCATTCAGCTGTCAGCATGTTGCATAAAACAATGGTATTTAGGGTTGGCCAGAACCCTATATATATACGGTGTGTATACGGTATTTTTGGCAGGGAAATCACCATATATACGATCATATACGGTGTATGTATACGGTTCTGGCCAACCCTAATGGTATATAGCTATAGAGGCGAGCGGCCAACAGCGGGGTTATACTTGAAGGGCTTGACTGCACAATAAGTCGACATCATTAGAGTTGGCCAGAACCGTATATGCACACCGTAAATGACCATACATTTGGTATTTGCCAAATCTACTGTTCATACACCGTTCATGTATGGTTTTGGCCAAACCTAGACACCATGCATCTCAACCAAACGACCCCTCAATTTCCTACACACGCACACACGCACGCACACACGTACACACTCACACACACACACACACACACACACACACACACACTGGTGCATAATGCCGGTAGTGATGGCGATGTCCACCACCAACACCACCTATGCTAATCCATGCGCCCTCATGCTCATTTCAATCGACATAAAACCGCACCCCCTGTGCCATTTTTCAAGCCCCTTTCGCACGTTCTCCATTATACCTGCTGGCGATGTCATTCTCAGAGTGAGACACGCCGGAGGCCAACACACTCCACACGTCTTCAGCAAATTCACGCTGCTCGTGACATCCTGGCTCGTCTGATGGCTGTGGCTGTTGCTGTTGCTTCTTGCCTTGAAGGCTCCACAGCGCCCTCCACAGTACTGCTTTGAATGCCTGCAATTGAGGGCCAGTATGTGTGCATGCATGTGTGTGTCTGTGTGTGTCTGTGTGTCTGTGTGTGTATGTGTATGTGTATGTGTATGTGTGTGTCTGCACATTCGTTGAGTCACACAACCGGGAGTAATGACAGCTTCAGCAAGTGACAGCGCTTGCAAAAAATGAGGGGCATGACTGTCATGGTATGTGTATGTGTATGTGTGTGTGTGTGTTTGTGTGTGTGTATGTTGTGTGTGTGTGCGCTTGCAAATGAGGGGCATGATTATTATTAATTGAGACTATTACTATTTGAGACTATCACTATTTGAGACAATTATTACTTGATACTATAATTATTTTAGCCAATAATTAGGTAACACAAATACATACACATGTATGTATGTGTATGTATGTGTGTTACTACATACATAAATACACATAAATGAGAGGAAAACATGCTGACATGTTTTAAAGCCAAGTCATTATTCAACAATTGTGATTAAAACAGCGATGCATAGAACTATTAAACGACACATGAAACACGTCTGGGAAGAATGACGGAGGTACAACAGCTTGCAGTGCCTGCGCATAGTACTATTAAACGACACATGAAACACGTCTGGGAGGAATGACGGAGGTACAACAACTTGCAGTGCCTGCAAGTTCGGTGCACTACGCGTAGGTGTGACACATTTTTTATAGGGTTGCACTATTCATAAGACACATAAATAGGGTTGGCCAGAACCGTATATATGCACCGTATATGACCGTATATTTGGTAATCTTTCTGCCAAAGATACCGTATACCTACATGCCGTATATATAGGGCTCTGGCCAACCCTACACATAAAACACCCTACACCGCCTGCATTTAGGGTGCAGGTCACACCGCTGAGGAATGCAGCACCACACACTCGCACTCACACACGCACAACCACAAATCAAACACATGCATACGCACACACACAGATACAGACAAACACATGCATATGCACACACACAAATACAGACAAACACATGCATACGCACACACACAATACAAACAAACACATGTATACACACACAGATACAAACAAACACATGCATACGCACACACACATACACACACAGACACAAACACATGCATACGCACACACATAAATACAGACAAATACATGCATACGCACACACACAAATACAGAAAAACACATGTATACGCACTCACACACACAAATACAGACAAACACGTGCATACGCACACATACAGACACAGACAAACACATGCATACGCGCACACACCACGCGTGCATGCTCCAGCCGCTGCTGCCCCACTGCCGCTGCCCGCCTGCCCTCGATGAGCATGGAGGCATGCACAGACTTGTAGGCCGCCTCTGCTACAGTAAACACAGCCCCTTGCTGTAAGGCTGCTGTCCTTGCCACACCTGCATGCATTGAGATGTACACAGTCTCATCAGCATGCTACTGGAAACTTATTTGTGTTCTTCCTCTGCCACAACCAACACAGCCCCATTGCTGTCGGATGGTGATCCTTGCCATTTAGATGTACACAATCTCATCGGCATGCTATTGGAAACTGATCTGAGGTATTCCCCTGCCACAACCAACACAGCCCCATGCCGTAGGGCTGAGGCCTGTGCCGGCACCTGCACACAATAAGGCATACACAATCTTATCGGCAAAGTTTCATAAACGGAAAGTACGCACTCGTAAGCTTCCTCGGCCACGACCAACACAGCCCTGTCGCTGTTGGATGGTGATCCTTGCGGCTTTGACCAAGCCAAAAAACATACATGCACACCTATGCACACACACACATATATATGTGTGTGTACTATGCATGTAAGTATGCATGTACGGTGCACTGTCCGGTGTCTTAGGAAATCCAAACAAACATTCATAAACGGAGTAAGTATGCATTACAACTCTGGTCTAGCCTCAGACATGCACACTTACCTGCTGCGCTTAGGAGCTCCCAGCAACAATTCTGCTTCCTGATTATACAAGAGGTATAGACAATGTACTTGCACACGCGCATACACACTCACTCACTCACTCACTAACTCACGCACTCACTCACTCACTCACTCACTCACTCACTCACTCACTCACTCACTCACTCACTCACCCACCCACCCACTCACTCACTCACTCACTCACTCACCCACCCACTCACTAACTTATTCACTCACTCACTCACACACACACACGTGCACACACACATACACACAAACACACATACACACTCACAAACATACACACTCACACACACTCACACACACACACACACACACAAACACACAATCACACACACACACACACACACACACACACACACACACACACACACACACACACACACACGCGCGCGCGCGACTCGCGAGCAGAAACCTCACTGGTTTGAGAGCTGCTCATCATGGAGTAAGGAATCCTGACCTGGCCTTCCTAGCACACCACAACTGCTGCATCAGGTTGTGATCGCTCTCAGCACTAGTCTGCCCTTGCACACAGCTGCAGACAACTTTTGCACCACAGTCACACAGCCGACGACTTTTGCACACAGCAGACAATGCTTGGACCAAAGTCACGCAGCAGACAACTTTTGCACCACAGTCATACACCACATAGGCCACAGCACACCTGCGATAGTTCTTGCTGTGTAGACGTAGCTCTGGCTCGTTGACGTCTGCGCGGTTGCGTAGCGAACGCACGCCTCCTGCACACCCGACTTCACCAGACCTCTAATGTTTAGGGAAGCAAAAGCAGAGGTCACGGCTTTTGCCGTGGTAAAAATTATGGCGGCAGGGGGGATGGCCTGTGTGTGCATGTGTGTATAAGTGTGTGTGTTTGTGTGTGTGTGTGTGTGTGTGTGTGTGTGTGTGTGTGTGTGTGTGTGTGTGTGTGTGTGTGTGTGTGTGTGTGTGTATTTGAGTGTGTGAATGTGTGTGTGCACCAATCTTCGTGTCTACTCGTGGAGGGAAAATGGTCTGCGGCTGCTTATGCAGCCGCGCGTGTGTGTACTTGCTTCCAAGACTGCTGTCTTCTACTTGCGTACTTGCGTGTGTGTAATCTTGCTTCCAAGACACACATCCCTTTGCTTCCAGTGGTACCTATCTAAGCGTTTTGACATTGAAGCCGGCCGCTACTGATGCTCGAGTGCTCATGTAAAAGAGACAAAAGTCGGCAGAAACCACACACATGCACGTCCACATACACATACAAACTCAGACAACAATACAAACACACGCATGCACACACACATACACAGACAAACACACGTGCAATTTGCACTGAAGCACGCAGCACACACGTATTTAGACTCCCTCAAAATCCCCACCTCTGTCTGGCGCTCGAGGGAGGTGCTACTGTTAAAGCCAAGGTGCTTCTTAAGGGGTGGGAGATCCAGTAGGAGAGAGATCACACGAGTACATAAGCGGTGCATACGAGCGGCTCTCTCGTGCCCAAAGTACAAACAAAACATGCCTTCGTCGCCTGCGCACGGTGTGTGTGGTGCAGTCATAAGCCAAAAGTAGAATCGAAACATGCCTTCGTCGCCTGCGCACGGTGTGTGTGGTGCAGTCATAAGCCAAAAGTAGAATCGAAACATGCCTTCGTCGCCTGCGCACGATGTGTGTGGTGCAGTCATAAGCCCGAAGTAGAATCGAAACATGCCTTCGTCGCCTGCGCACGGTGTGTGTGGTGCAGTCATAAGCCCAAAGTAGAAACAAAACATGCCTTCGTCGCCTGCGCACGGTGTGTGTGGTGCAGTCATAAGCCTGAAGTAGAATTGAAACATGCCTTCGTCGCCTGCGCACGGTGTGTTTGGTGAAGTCATAAGCCCAAAGTAGAAACAAAACATGCCTTCGTCGCCTGCGCACGGTGTGTGTGGTGAAGTCATAAGC
>Ga0307968_1003328_pt1 | contig 13349 bp, 16 predicted proteins | sample OrgLakmetagen650_FD_201834 | JGI IMG/M metagenome (GOLD analysis project Ga0307968, IMG submission 201834) | Saline water microbial communities from Organic Lake, Antarctica - #650 | ecosystem: Environmental > Aquatic > Non-marine Saline and Alkaline > Saline | place: Antarctica: Organic Lake... | reverse complement strand
TATTTTGCTGAGGTTGTGCAGAGGCTGGAGCCCCAGGATGTAAGGTGTGGCACACACAGTGATTACTCAGGCAGAGTGTAGCACACTGTTTTGCTGAGGTTGTGCAGAGGCTGGAGCCCCAGGATGTTAGGTGTGGCACACACACACAGTGATTACTCAGGCAGAGTGTAGCACAATGATGTAAGGTACCCTGCATGCAACATTGCATACCCTTGCCATCGTAAGGCGATGATAACAGCTGTGTATCAACACCCCTCCTTCTGTACCTGCGCCCTCCACTCCTCCTTACTCTGTGCACACATGCATTCTGTTAGACCAAGCGCACACATAGTAAGAACTGCGCTCTCTACTTTTACTCACTCTGTGCACATATGCACCAAAACCGACACGACGGTACTAGTGAAATTGTGCGTGCTTGTTGAGAATCCGAAGTGTTGTTGCATATGAAAAGGGCTTTGAAAGGCAGGATCATCATTGAAGTACACACACACACACATACACACACACACACACACACACACACACACACACACACACACACACACGCACGCACGCACGCACGCACGCACACACGCACACACACACACTCACACCTATTAATGTTGCAGGTCACTGCGTTGCGTGTGCCGTGAGTGGCTCGTCACAACCAACTCCACCCTCAGTCACTTAGCCCCTTCTGAGATGCGCCTGGAGGTTGTAGCGAACAAGTTCCCTTTCATCAACTCGCTGGATTTGGGGGCATGCACACAGGTATGGTGTCTGACAGGCTTTTCACACTTGCGTCATACATGCTGCACACACGTTCTGACCGCCCAATTTATCAACAAACTTTGGTGGAGTCGTGCCTAATAATTAAGACTTTTCCAAAATACAAGTTGATGTTCGTGACCTTGTCCAATTGGATCCTGGATGTCGCCAAGTAATTCTGATAGGGCTAGGTCAGTGCCTAGGAATGGAAAAAGAAACAAGTTATAAGTTTGTCCTAATTTGGACTTTGATGAAATATGATTCAGGGTGCCTCCTCCATGCCATCCTCTGTATCTCGTTTATCCTACTCTTAGCCAAGACCACAAGGAAGGTCTATGACGATATCCTTTGCACTTCTAACTGCTTTCAAAGATGCAATTCCACGCGGTTGAGAACAATACTGTAAATATACACGTATATACGGCAACTTCAGGCAGGGATCGCGGATTCATCGATTGAGCCAGTCATCAGTGTTGCTCTCACCCTAAACACGTTTGACATTTCTCTTCCCAAAACACTGAACCTGCACTGAGGCAATGGGCACGCGCCCCCCTCCTCACCCCTTACACACACTGACACACACACATACACGCGCACACACACACACACACACACAAACACACACGCACACGCACGCACACACACACACACACAAACATACACACACAGACACGCGCGCACACACATATGCAAACACGTAGGACATTCGGTGCAATCGCCTACGCGCGTTGAGGAGCCTTCTTCGCCTTGAACACCTGAACCTGGGCAGTTCTAATAAGGGCACTGCCTCAGCTGTCAACGACAGGTGGGGTGGTCTTCATAAATGCCGTCCTGGAGAAATTTAATTATTACGAGACAACATAAGTTTTCAAGCTTCTGCACAAGCTTTGATAGTGATAGGAACATGAACAGCCATTTGATCTCCATCAAAATCAGCATTTAAAGAATGGCGTCCTGGGAAAGTTGAGGGTGGTCATCATAAACGCTGAACCGGGAAAAGTGAAGGGTGAAGGGTGGTCATTAAAAATGCTGAAATGGGAAAAGTGAAGGGTGGTCATCAAAAATGCTTAACTGGGAAAAGTTAAGGGTGGTCATCATAAACGCTGAACTGGGAAAAGTTAAGGGTGGTCATTAAAAATGCTGAACCGGGAAAAGTGGATGGTGGTTATCATAAACGCCAAAATGGGAAAAGTTAAGGTTAGTCATAATGTATACCGACCTGGGAAAGGTGGAGGGTGGCCATCATAAACGCTGAACCGGGAAAAGTGAAGGGTGGTCATCATAAACGCTGAACTGGGAAAAGTGAAGGGTGGTCATCATACTTGCCGGCCTGGGAAACGTGATGTACTCTGAGCATACAAGCGTCACTACTTTCTTCCTCCTTTGTCTGCCTGCTTTGTTTCTCCTTGGTAGATGTGAAACAATTGTTACAACATGGTTGCTTCAGACTCTTTTAGGTATGGCAAAATTGAAGTACAAGGAAGGGCCACACTAAAAGCCTAGGCAAAGAGTCCGAGAAAACTATAGAACTATAATTTATGTAAAAGAGTACAAAAAAACTATAAGATAGACCGCCTCTCATCAGGCAAAGAGCACGAAAAAACTATGGTGTAGTTATTGATTTCTACCAAAGACGCATCCAGCGTGGTTAGGGGAAAGCACGTAGAAGTGCCAGCATTGATAAGTTCCTCACAGCTGAGGTTACGGATCAGATTTTTAAGTCACAGGACATGAAAGAGATTCAGGGGGATTGTGTACAAAAGCACTTATGCCTGCACCTGAGCTGTGATGATTTTCGTATTGTAAAGCTTGTCTCCTTTTGATTTATGCAAAGGCTTGCTTGATTAATTGTCCAATAAGCTCAGCTTTCAGTGCTTTTGCCCTGTAACAGTACTAGACCTGAGAGGGGTTTGTTTGTGTTCTCTGTGTCGATGGTACTCATTACTCCAATTAATACAGCACAATTGAACCTGTCGTAGTAAACACCCATTACTCCAATCAACACAGCACAGCTGGACCTGTCGTAGTTGGCACTCATCACTCCAATTAATACAGCACAATTGAACCTGTCGTAGTAAGCACCCATCACTCCAATCAACACAGCACAGCTGGGCCTGCCGTAGTGGTACTCATCACTCCAATTGTTACAGCACAATTGATCCTATCGTAGTGAACACCCATTACTCCAATCAACACAGCACAGCTGGGCCTGTCGTACTTGGCACTCATTACTCCAATTGATACAGCACAATTGAACCTGTCGTAGTAAACACCCATTACTCCAATCAACACAGCACAGCTGGACCTGTCGTAGATGGCACTCATCACTCCAATTGTTACAGCACAATTGATCCTGTCGTAGTAAACACCCATTACTCCAATCAACACAGCACAGCTGGACCTGCCGTAGTTGGTACTCATCACTCCAATTGTTACAGCACAATTGAACCTGTCGTAGTAAACACCCATTACTCCAATCAACACAGCACAGCCTAAACCCTAAACCCTAACCCTCACTTGAACCTGTTATATTGGTAATTTGATGAATATTGTAGAGTTAACAAAACACACAGGTGGCTGGCCGAACTACCCTTTTGCTTTACTTCCCGCAACAAGCTCTGCCTGATGGTAGTGCACTGTCTAGAAATTTGACATGTTGCGCATATGTCTAGAAATTTGATATGTTGCGCATATGTCTAGAAATTTGACATGCTGCGCATATTTAGGGTTGGCCAGAACCGTTTATACACACCATATATGACCTGACCGTATATTTGGTGATTTCCCTGCCAAAAATACCGTATATGCACTGTATATATATGGTTCTGGCCAACCCTGCGCATAATGTCAGGATGTGTCTATAGCTTAGGTCGGCCAGAACTGTATATTTACGCCGTCTATGTGTATTTCAAATTTTTCCCTTTAATGATAACGTGTCTGCACCGTATATACCTATGCGGTTTTGGCCAACCCTACATACATTATATGGTTCTGGCCAACCCTCCACTTGGAATAACCCTAAGCATGTAAACCCCAACCCCATGTGTAACGTCCAAATTCCAGCTCGTTCCATATACTATACGTAAGGTTGGCCAGAACCGTTTATAGACGCCGTATATGACCGTATATTTGATGAAATCCCTGCAAATAGCACCGTATATAGACGCCGTATATGACCGTATATTTGATGAAATTTCTGCAAATAGCACCGTATGTACACCGTATATATATGGTTCTGGCCAACCCTGACTATACATAAAGAACACCACTGCCCCTAATTGACGTGTGGGAGGGCAGTGATTGGCTTTGTTTTTGTAAATAGTATTTTAGAAGAGGAGGGCGTACGTGAGGTCATGTACGTACAGTATGCCAACTTGCGACGTTTACAAACACACATATATCACCACCAACATTCGGCAGGTGTCTGTCTGAGGTCGTGCGAAGCATGCGGGCTTTGAAATCCCTGAGCCTCGCCAATTGTGTGCACCTTAGTGATGAAGGTGTGTGGATGGGGTGGGCCAGAACCACGTACACATCCAGTGCACATATTTAGTGCAGTGTATATATTCAGTGTACAGATTTAGTGCATGTACCAGGTGTACCGGGTATGTGCTTTTTTTTGGCAGGAAATTCACCAAAGGTATGGTCATGTATTGGGTTGGCCAGAACCATATATATACGGTGTATATATGGTATTTTTGGCAGGGAAATCACCAAATATACGGTCATATACGGTGTGTATATACGGTTCTGGCCAGCCCTAGTCATGTACAGTATGTATGTACGGTTCTGGCCATCCGATTGTGTGAATTGTCTGTGTGTCTGTGTGTATCAGGGAAGATGAGGGCAGCAATAATAGAGGCACCCTGGAAATTTATCATATAACAATTGTTGTGTGGTGTGTTTTTGTGTGCTTTAGTAATGGGCATCATGTATCTCTTCCAAAGGTGTGTCTTTCCCCTCATTCTTTCCATTCTCTCAAGCTCTCATCACACTTCGTTCGCACAGGCTTCATCCCCATCGGCCAGCTGTCGGCCCTTAAAAAAATGTTTGTCATTTTTCTCCATTCTCCCAAGCTCTCATCATTGTTTGCACAGGCTTCATCCCCATCGGCCAGCTGTCAGCCCTCACAAAAGTATCATTAGGGGGTTGTGTAGCGCTGGGAGACCTAGGGGTGGTCCTCTTAGCTCAGCTACCGGCACTGGCAGTGTTGGAGATGCCGTTCTGTTTCAAAGTCACCAACGCAGGTGCGCGCGCTCAAGTGAATGCAAGCCATATGTGTGTGTGTGTGTGTGTACGGTATGTGTTGTGCGTGCACGCGTGTTTATGTGTTGCAGTGCTAAAGGTGTGTTTACAGCACGTGTTCCCTGACTTTGCTTCCTTTCCACATCAACCATCACCAACAGCAGCAACTTCAGCTGCTCATCTAAGTCACAGTGTGCTCAGGAAGAAAGGAATTGATACGCAGGCAGTGAAAATTAATGCCCACATTAAATAAGGAAAAGGAGTCACAGAGAGCACAGGAATTTTCCAAATTATTCCAATAGGACGCAAGGTCGAATGATCTTGGAGGCTTACATTGATTGACAGTCGGTAGATATGATGACTGAAAAGCATCTGTATCATTGGTAAAAATGTCATCGATTGGATGTCAATTCAGTGTGGTACAATGTTTTCTCCTTCTGGTATAGCCTGTTGGACCTCTCTGACTGGGCCTTTTTTGTCTGCTGGTAAAGGAGTTTTACAGTACTGGGTACCAAAGTGTACCAAAACACACACACACACACACACACACACACACACACACACGCACACACACACACACACATACACACACACACACATACACACACAACACACCACAAAGCACCTCAACTCACACGCGCCCCAGGCCTGGCCGCCCTCGCTGGTTTGCACAAGACCCTGACCTCTTTAGACATTTCAGGCACCCAGCTGGTCAGCCAGGCGGGAGTGTCCAGCCTCTGCCACCTCACAGCTCTAAAGGTGTGCTGGTGTGTGTGTGTGTGCGCGTGTGTGTGTGTGTGCGTGTGTGTGTGTGTTTGTGTGTGTGTGCGCGTGTGTGTGTGTAGGGTGGCATGACGTCGTGGGTATTGTTAGTTGTGTTGTATTAAAGACCAAGATAATTTATTGTCAATTTTTGTGGTGTGTGCATGGTTGGCAGAACCGAATTTATATGCACCGTGTATGACCGTATATTTTGTGACTTCCCTGCCAAAAATGCCGTACGATTAAAGTTCCTGCCAGCTATATGTGTTTGCCTCCTGGCACTCCCACAAATAACAACTTATTCCAAAAGGGTGGACTGAGCAAGTCCCTAACGGTGCACCCTTCTAGCATTCAAGGGGGACTGCAGCAATTTCCCACACACTATTTCATCAAATGTGACTCAATCCATCTCATGCTGAAGCTGGCACTATCAGCTACCAGGGTATGTGCTGGAATCCGTGCACGCCGCTCTGTGTACAAGCTGACAAGACGAAACGCACATACAGGGCACCTTAACCTTAAAATAGGTGCTCTCCATGGAAAACTGCATCTAAATTAGCTCTTCTCGCCAATTACTTGTTCTTCTCACTTCATTTCTGTTGCAATCATCTTCTTTTACTGTAAGGACTACAAAACACCAGAACATTACTGAATTTGCTGCATTGGTGAACTGTCCTGAAGATGTGTAGCAAAGGGTAGGGTTCCTGTCGCGGCTCAACACACACACACACACACACATCAGGCATGGCTCTCCAAAGTAGAAAGGTACAGACAGCAGTGCTTTGGTAAGCACCCTCATATACACACACACACACAAACACACACACACACACACACACACCATCATAAACCCTTGATGCATGAATGAACCTTGCTGATTTAGGGAGGCGAATGCAGGGAGCATCCAAAAAACATCCCTATTGGGGCCTCAGCCCCCCCCCCCCCCTCTGCTGTTATACTGCTGTGCTGCAATATATTGTTATGTATACTACGGTGTCACAAATACACTGTTAAGCATGCCACAGTGTCACAAATACACGGTTAAGCATGCTACACAGTGTCACAAATACACTGTTAAGCATGCCACAGTGTCACAAATACACTGTTAAGCATGCTACGGTGTCACACACACACACACACACACACACTGTTAAGCATGCCACAGTGTCACAAACACACTGTTAAGCATGCCACAGTGTCACAAACACACTGTTAAGCATGCCACAGTGTCACAAACACAATGTTAAGCATGCTACGGTGTCACACACACACACACACACACATCACACACACACACACACACACACACACACACCAGGCATGCCTCTCCAAAGTAGAAAGGTACAGACAGCAGTGCTTTGTTAAGCACCCCTTGATGCATGAATTGAACCTTGCTAATCTAGGGAGGCGAATGCAGGGAGCATACAAAAAACATCCCTATTGGGGCCTCAGCCCCCCCTCCCCCCCCTCTGCTGTTATAATGCTGTGCTGCAATGTATTGTTATGTATGCTAGGGTGCCACGAATGCCTATGCAGGGAGCATACCAAAAACATTTTTTGGGAAGGCCTCAGCCCCCACAGTGGGAGGCACGTAACTTGTACCTAATCCCGCATAGAAAGAACTAGGATGACGCATTTCAATGCTGAATGGCGCGCTCCTCTTGCCTTTGTCCCCTTCCTTCCCCCTCTGCTGCTACACTGCTGTGCTGCAATATATTGTTATGTATGCTAGGGTGCCACGAATGCCTATGCAGGGAGCATACCAAAAACATTCCTTTTGGGGGCCTCAGCCCCCACAGTGGGAGGCACGTAGCTTGTACCTAGACCCGCATAGTAAGAACTAGGGTGACGCATTTAAATGCTGAATGGCTCGCTCCTTTTGCCTCTGTCCCCTTCCTTCCCCCTCTGCTGCTACACTGCTGTGCTGCAATATATTGTTATGTATGCTACAGTGTCACGAATGCCTATGCAGGGAGCTTAAAAAAAACATTCCTTTTGGGGCCTCAGTCCCTTCCCCCCCCTTATGCTGTTATAATGCTGTGCTGCAATATAGTGTTAAGCATGCTACAGTGCCACGAATGCCTGTGCAGGGAGCATACAAAAAATACTCCTACTGGGGCCTCAGCCCCCCCCCCCTCTCTGCTGTTATAATGCTGTGCTGCAATATATTGTTATGTATGCCACAGTGTCACAAACACACTGTTAACCATGCCACAGTGTTATAAATACACTGTTAAGCATGCCACAGTGTCACACACACACACACTGTTAAGCATGCTACGGTGTCACACACACACACACACTGATAAGCATGCCACAGTGTCACAAATACACTGTTAAGCATGCCACAGTGTCACAAATGCACTGTGGAGCATGCCACAGTGTCACAAACACACCGTTAAGCATGCCACAGTGTCACAAATACACTGTTAAGCATGCTACAATGTCACACACACACACTGTTAAGCATGCCACAGTGTAATACATGTGTTGTACTCATATTGCAGGTAAGAAAAAAAGTGTGCTTGGTTGCAGGTCTTCGTTTATGGTTTGAAGGCGAGAATTAGGGACTCGTTTTTATTTTTATGAGAGCTGGGCAATATGTGCTGTTTCATGTCTAGAAGTGGCAATACCACATACGTAGGGTTGGCCAGAACCATATATATACGGTGTATATACGGTTTCTTTGGCAGGGGAATCATCAAATATACGGTCATGTACGGTGCGTATATACGGTTCTGGACAACCCTGTATATGACCGTGTTTTTGGTGATTCCCCCGCCAAAAATACACTATAGATTAACTGTATACATATTTATGATGAAACTTTGCTATCGCATTTAAGCCAGATGACTTGACGAAATGAGTTGAATAAGCATTGGTTATAGAAGGGATGGCCAGAGCCATATATATACGGCTCTGGCCAACCTTAATTGAGCATCATGATTGACGCGCCAACCTTAGTTAAGCATAATGAATGACGCCACCGTATATTAATAAATGTGGTTATGGCCATCCCTAGTTGAGCATCATGATTGACGTGCCAACCTTAGTTAAGCATCACGACTGACACCACCGTATATATTTATATATATTTATCTAGTTATTTATATATTTATTTATTTATTTATTACTTACAAACTTAAATATATATTGGTTCTGGCCAACCTTAGTTGAGCATCATGACTGAAGGGCTAAGAACACATGGCTGATTGACTGCCCTTACAGAAACTTAGCCTGCTGAACCTGGGCTCCGGTCAGCCGTGCGTGAATGATGAGTCCCTGGCTAGCCTGTCCACTCTCACTCGACTAACCTCGTTGTCCCTGGGGAGGTTGCAGGACGGGGCGGGTCACGTCAGTGAAGCAGGTGTGTTTGGGGGTTGGTGTGGGTGTGTGGGTGTGGGTTTGGGTGTGGGTGTGAGTGTGTGTACGTGTGTGTGTGTGTGAGTGTGTGTACGTGTGTGTGTGTGAGTGTGTGTACGTGTGTGTGTGTATGTGTGTGTGTACGCGTGTGTGAATGTGTGTGTGGTTACGATGTGCTTGGCTGGGGGTATGTTGTGAATTTAATTTGCCGATTAGTGTTTGCATGTATAGTTTGTTGTCACTGCACAGGTTGGCCCAGGAATTTGTCTTATGAAGATGCCCGTAAGTGCAGCTCAAGAAAACAGAACAACCCTGTGTAGTGCTGCTGCTGTGCATCGCAATCACTGTCACTGTCACTGGCTGCTGCTGCTGCTTTACATTCTGCTCAATTTGATTTGCTGCTGCTGCTGCTGCTGCTGCTGTCGCTGCTCCTGCTGCTGCTGCTGCTGCTGCTGCTGCTGCTGCTGCTGCTGCTGCTGCTGCTGCTGCTGTCGCTGCTGCTGCTGCTGCTGCTGTCGCTGCTGCTGCTGCTGCTGCTGCTGTCGCTGCTGCCGCTGCTGCTGCTGCTGCTGCCGCTGCTGCTGCTGCTGCTGCCGCTGCTGCTGCTGCTGCTGCCGCTGTCGCTGCTGCTGCTGCTGCTGCTGCTGCTGCTGCTGCTGCTGCTGCTGCTGCTGCTGCTGCTGCTGCTGCTGCTGCTGCTGGCCGTTGCTTTGCTTGCAAAACTTCCAAACAATCATTGCACGACACATGTTTGTTCTCTGTTGCATTGTGTGGCTTGTCGCCCTGTATTTCGCCCTGTAAACACCAACACCCACACTCCATTCATCGCACGACGTGACGTGCTTACTAACACATTATGGAATCCCTGCCGCATTGTGTGGCTTGTCGCCCTGTCACACCACCACCACCCACACTCCATTCATTGCACGACCTGACGTGCTTACTAACACATTATGGAATCCCTGCCGCATTGTGTGGCTTGTCGCCCTGTCACACCACCACCCACACTCCATTCATCGCACGACATGGCATGCTTACTAACACATGATTGACTTCCTTGGACCAGGTTTGATGTCCCTACCATACCACCACCCACACTCTATTCATTGCACAATAATAATTGACTGACTTCTTGTGTCCAGGTTTGATATCCCTACCATACCACCACCCACCCTCCATTTATCGCACGACATGGCATGCTTACTAACACATGATTGACTTCCTTTGACCAGGTTTGATGTCCCTACCATACCACCACCCACACCTTGAGGACCTGACGATGATGGGCATGGATGGAGTAACTGATGAAAGTGAGTTAGGTCTTCTGTGAGCTGACTGCGGTTTGCAAGTGAGCTGAGTGGTGTGAGTGGGTGAGTTAGGTTTACTGTGAGCTGAATGAGGTTTGCAAGTGAGCTGGATGGTGTGAGTGAGTGAGTTAGGTTTGCTGTGAGCTGACTGCGGTTTGCAAGTGAGCTGAGTGGTGTGAGTGAGTGAGTTAGGTTTGCTGTGAGCTGAATGAGGTTTGCAAATGAGCTGAATGGTGTGAGTGAGTGAGTTAGGATTGCTGTGAGCTGAATGAGGCTTGCAAATGATCTGAGTGGTGTGAGTGGGTGTGGTCTTCTGTGAGCTGACTGGGGTTTGCAAGTGAGCTGAGTGGTGTGAGTGAGTGAGTTAGGATTGCTGTGAGCTGAATGAGGTTTGCAAGTGAGCTGAATGGTGTGAGTGAGTGAGTTAGGATTGCTGTGAGCTGGCTGATGCAAACACACACAGACACGCACACACGCACACACACATTCACACACATACGCGCACACACACACACATACACACACGCACGCACACACACACACACACACACACATGCACTTACACACACACACACACACACGCACACGCACACACATTGACAAACACACACACATACACAAATGCGGCACACACACATACACACACATACACAACATACACATGCACGCACCCTTGCTTTTCCAGGCATGTGCTCCCTGGCAAATGGCTTCCAAACCAGCCTGCACGCGCTGCACGTCCGTGGCTGCTCCCGAATCACTCAAGTGGGTTGGCCATGTTGTTGAGCAGGTGTAAATGAGTGAGGGCTGTGAGGGGGGGGGGGTGCCTTGACAGCAGCCTGTGTGTGAAGAATGGAATTGTGCTGATGGATCAATAAAAAATCGATGGCCATGTTGTTGAGCAGGTGTTGATGAGTGAGGGCTTTAAGGGGGTAAGTGCTTTGACAGCAGCCTGTGTGTGGAAAATGGAATTGTGCTGATCAATCAAAATCATTGTGATGGCAAAATTGGGATGCCAGACGGATTTTTCTTAACTTCCTCATGACTTTGCATCCCCCTTTTCAGTCATGTTGTCTGTGTTATCTGGCGTTCCTGCACAGCTGCTGCTCACTGAAATAAAGCATGCAGTTGTTGTATTGAGTTGAGTATGCATGGAGTCTTCAAATCGACTTCAGATCAGCTCGTTCACACATCTGTGGATGCCCAGACTGGTTGACCTGTCGTTTGTCATATGTTTTGTAGCCATGCATACGCAACATGTTAAAACAAACTGGTCACAAAACGCCGGTGCAAGCCTGTCTTGTCTCTGCTTACATCTGTGGATGCCCAGACTGGTTGACCTGTCGTTTGTCATGGGTTCTGTAGCCATGCATACGCAACATGTTTAAACAAATTGGTCACAAAACGCAAGCCTTGTCTCTGCTTACATCTGTGGGTGCCCAGACTGGTTGACCTGTCGTTTGTCATGGGTTCTGTAGCCATGCATACGCAACATGCTAAAACAAATTGGTCACAAAACGCTGATGCTAGCCTTGTCTCTGCTAACGGTCACTCACACCTGTGTATGCAATTTGCCCGTGAATCATGGGCCATGATCCAAGTGATGTATGTAGGTTTGGCCAGGACCGTATTTATACGCCGTACATGACCGTATATTGTGTATTTTCCCTGCCAAAATGCCGTATATACACCACATATATATGGTTCTGGCCAACCCTAGATATATGTCTCCCCTGAAAGAGCTCGGTTTAAGGGCAAGCCATTTCACTCAATCCTTGCAACCTGATGTAAGATACATTTGCATTTGAGTGAAATGCATTCACGGCCCTCACTCGTCTACACCTGCTCAACAACATGGCCATCGATTTTTATTGACCCATCAGCACAATTCCATTTTTCACAGGCTGCTGGCAAGGCACTTTCCCCCCTCACGGCCCTCACTCAATTTACACCTGCTCAACAACATGGCCATAGATTTGTTATTGACCCATCAGCACAATTCCATTCTTCACACACAGGCTGCTGTCAAGGCACTTTCCCCCCTCACGGCCCTCACCCGTCTGGACCTGCTCAACAACATGGCCATCGATTTTTTGTTGACCCATCAGCACAATTCCATCTCTCACACACAGGCTGCTGTCAAGGCACTTTCCCCCCTCACGGCCCTCACTCGTCTGGACCTGCTCAACAACATGGGCATGGGCATCGGCGTCTCTGAGTTTGCTGCACTTTTGGGGGTGGAGGAGCATTCACACATCAGCGAGCTGCACACAGGGGCAGCGCGTGTGGGGGCTGACGCTGGTCAGGGTGCTGGTGGTGGAGTGGGTACAAGTAGGAGGTTGGTAGTGGATGCAGGGGTTGGGCCCCAAGCAGCACTTTCAACGGCAGGTTCAGGACCAGGGACAGGTGTGTCTGGAGCAGGGTCTGAGAGGATAGCAGCAGCAGCTGGAATAGCAGCAGCAGAAACAGCAGCAGCAGCAGCAGCAGGAGCAGAGGGAGCAGAAGCAACGGAAGCAGCAGCAGCTGGAATAGCAGCAGTAGTAGGAGCAGCAGCAGTAGGAGCAGAAGGAGCAGCAGCAGGAGCTGAAGGAGCAGCAGCAGCAACAGAAGCAGCAGTGGCAGCAGCAGAAACTGTAGCAGCAGCAACAGAAACAGCAGCAGCAGAAACAGTAGCAGCAACAATAGAAACAACTGCAGCCGTAGGAGCAGCAGCTGCAGAGACAGCAGCAGCAGCAATAGAAACAACAGCAGCCGTGGGAGCAGCAGCTGCAGAGACAGCAGCAGCAGCAAATGCCAATGCAGTTGCAACACGCTCACGCTCGTTCTTACCACCACCCTCACCCTCACCCTCACCTTTTCTCAATCCCTTACCAACGCAACTGCCTCTGCCGCCGTCTCCAATTCCCATCCCCCCTCTGTCCCCCCTCC
>Ga0307968_1003324_pt1 | contig 13367 bp, 17 predicted proteins | sample OrgLakmetagen650_FD_201834 | JGI IMG/M metagenome (GOLD analysis project Ga0307968, IMG submission 201834) | Saline water microbial communities from Organic Lake, Antarctica - #650 | ecosystem: Environmental > Aquatic > Non-marine Saline and Alkaline > Saline | place: Antarctica: Organic Lake... | reverse complement strand
AGTTGGTGGTTTTGAAGAACAGTATGGAGCTCAGGCGTTCAGAGGAGCAGTTCAGAAGGATTGCAGCCCCCCTGAATTGCTCGCTCACATACAGCTGTTGAGGTGTATAGTGGAGGTCTTACACACCATTGGCAAGCAACAGCCATAAATGGTATGACAGGGACTGTGCAAACGTATGAGTGGAGGGGTGCAGGGGGGGCGCAGCCCCCCCTGAATTGTCTAACTCATTTGAATGCCGCTCTTCATTGCAAAGACCAGGCTGCCATCTCAGAAATGGTTGAACAGGAGCAGTGGGCTGCAGAGGGAGTGCAGCCCCAATTGAATCGCTCTCACTACATTAGGTACATCTTCAATGCAGGTTGCAGCGCAGGCTCCGCCCCAATTTTTGTGATCCGCAGGATCACACCCTACTTGTCTTTTCTATAATGCATGCCTGTTTGGCTGTAGTTCCAGCAGCAAATTGCGGGCGAATACATTCTTAGGAAAGATTTTCAACGCGATAACGGAAGCATGTACATTCTATCTCATCAAGGCACCTTACCTTTTTAATACAACCAAGCCAGCAACCCGCACCTCACTCTCTTTCAGCCTCAGCACCCACACATACCCCACCTACAAGCCCAAACCTACACAATGATCTGCACATACTCTGCTGAGATGTCTGGTTCTGGAACTCGGTTTTGCTCATCATAGGCACAAACATGAACACACACACACATGGAGGATGATTTGTAGGGTTGGCCAGAAACGTACATGTATATATATGTCGTAAAATTCTATGCCGTAAATATTCTTCTACTGTATCCGCTGTACGATCGTCAGGCTTGTGCTCAGACGGTCAGACTGTACGGTACTATAAGTACGGTACGGACCGTCTTTTTGCAAAAGACAGCGCATTTTCGAATTTTGGCGACCGTATTTTACCACCTATACGGTACGGTGCCAAGCTGGCACTGCAAGTGCAAAAATGGCCTCAAAAAGGCCTCTCCGCCCCAACACTTCCCATTTCCACCTCCAGCATACTCCTCTCACGTGTAAACGCCACAATGCTTCCCTGGACGGCCCAGGGAAGGGCTGAGGCTGGTTTGGGGCTGCATCAGCTCAGGAAAAGGGCCCAGCAGTAGCTTGCATGGGAACTCAAAGTCGGACGCAGTACTTGATTCCTGCTTGATAGTTTGTGTTTTATTCATAGACAATGGATGCAAAAGAAAACAATTGTTTTGGGACGAAATTGTAGCCAAACGGCCAGATTACGGTCAAGGTCGGACTGTATGGTGACCACCGTCTTTAAGCAGTACGATGCGGTGTAATATGGTACGGTACCGTGGTTACGGTCAAAAATGCTCTAAGACAGCGTGTTCGCACAAGCCTGACGATTATACATGGATTTTGGCCAACCGTATATAAACGGCCTGATTGTGTGGTCAAAAGCGACCTTCCAACCAGCCTTCAGGGCCTAATTTGAAATTGTTAATTCCATGAGGATTTTGTTGTTCATGTATGTTTCCCATGATGGGAGTGTTCCACACGGCAAGCAGCAGAACAGCGGCAGCAGAGTCTGAGAGAGGACTCAAGCAAGCCAGTAGCTAAGGGGACAAGGGGTGTCCAGGAAATGATGCAGGAGCAGGAATGGCACACTCACACATAAATATGCACACACATGTACGCGCACGTACACACACAGATGCCCACACGCACCCCCGCACATGCACGCACACATACACATGCATACGCATGCGCACATGCATACGCATGCGCACATGCATACGCAAACAACACATACATCCCTGCATGCGCACGCACACACAGATGCACACACGCACACGTGCATGCACGCATCCCTGCATGCGCGCACATGCACACACACTTACACGCACAATTATGCACAGATGTACATAGACACACATGCACATTCATTACATTCACACGTGTGTCAGCGGAAGGAAACAGAGGGAAACGATCAAGTTTAAGCTGAAATAAACACACATATGAGCTGAAGACTGATGGTAAAATATGTTGTGCTTAACGCTTATGTGACAGCGACATTGGGTTTTTGCATGCGTATTTGTATGGTTTTGGGCCTCTTTGGGCAAGCGTAGCTCCCCAACCTTTTTACTCTTGGTTTATCTAAACACCCTTCCAGAATGACCCTACAGACTGACCCCCCTGTTCTGTTAAGTTCTGGAAAGGTCCAATTTTCACATGTAAGGTTTATGCGGATTGTATACGTATGTATATATGCAGTATACACTGCATATACCTATACATACGTATACAGAAATCCCATATACGGTCCTGGACAACCCTATTTACTTGGGGTTAAGTCATTATGGTGCGCGCAATGCTCTGTCCCATAAAGCACACAAAACTCTCTCTCTCTCTCTCTCTCTCTCTCTCTCTCTCTCTCACACACACACACACACACATACTCTAACACCCCCCTACACACACGCACCTGGATCATCTTGGTTTTGCTCATAGTGGGCTCCAGGACACCATGCTCTACATTGTTGCGCACGCGCCCCTCTACCAAGTCCAGCCCAAATTGAGCCATGTGCCGTGACTCTGCTGATGTCTGGGCCTTGTAGTGGAAAGCACGTAAGCCTGCCACCAGCTCCTGTATGTGTGTATTTGAATGTGTATTACAGTGTGTGTATGTGCGTGCGTGTGCGTGCATGTGCATGTGTGCGCACATGCGTGTGCTTGTGCACACTGCTGATTTTGCAACGGTGGTCCAGGCCATTGGCATCACCAAGAGAAAGCCACAGAGGCATACAGCCACACCTCATACACACATGTGCAAGCAGCCAACTCACCGTTGCGTCCTTGGCAGCATTCACGGCGAGCGTCTTTGGAATGACCAGGGCTGCGTTGGCAAATTCCCCGATCGCTAACTGTTCCCTGCTGCCCAAGGTGGTGGCAAAGCTCTCTAAGTACACACTCAGCGCAGCCTCGACCGCACCGCCACCTGTATGTTAAAGTGTATGTGTTTCTATGTGTGTATTGGGGGGAGAAGGAGGGGGGAGCGCGCTGCCCAAGGTGGTGGCAAATTGATTCAAGTAAACACTCAGCGCAGCCTCAACCGCACTGCCAACCGCGCGCGTGTGTTGTGCATGCACACATGCGCTAGCAAGGTTGCTTACGTGCATGCACCATTGTGATGTTGCGTATCATGATGTGTAAGGAACCTGCCTGCATGTGCAAGAGAAAGCCTCCAGAGAAAGCCTCCCTTTCCAGCAAATGCGGGCGACCTTTTCCATGCCAACACCTCTGGCGACAAGTACACACTTTCATACATACACACACTCAACCACACACACCCACATTGGACCAGACACGTACGCACACTCGACCAAACACTTGACACACACACACCTGGCACGACGCTGCCGCTCTCCAACACCCGCTTCACCACACACAAGGAGTCGTGCAGGGAGCGGTCCATCTCGTCAAGCATGTAGTCGTTGGCCCCACGAAGCAGCAATGTCACGGCCTTGCTGGACTTGCAGCCTCGGAGCACTATCATGTTATCATCAGCCACACGCTCCTCAGCCACCTGTGTGTTTGCGCGTGTGCGTGTGTGTGCATATGTATGCATATGCGTTTACACTTGTGTGTGTGTGCGCGTGTGTGCATGCTTGCTTGCGTGCAAATACGTGTGTGGGTATGCGTGCTTTGGCTGAGCATACACGTGCACCATTCTGCACACGCATTTGCATGTGAGGGCAAGCATGCGACGCAAAAAGCATACAGCACAATCTTGTCTCTCATACGCCAAGTGTCTCATCCAAGCCTCTGAGCGACGCGATAACAATCATCCCCCCTGAACACACACCCGCATCATGCACCTGCACGCATGCAAAGATCACACACTCACATGCATGACAAGCAGCACAAACAGGCAACGCACTGCACAATCCCCCCTGAACACATACCTGCATCATGCACCTGCACGCATGCAAAAATCACACACTCACATGCATGACAAGCAGCACAAACAGGCAACGCACTGCACAATCCCCCCTGAACACACACCCGCATTATGCACCTGCACGCATGCAAAGATCACACACTCACATGCATGACAAGCAGCACAAACAGGCAACGCACTGCACAATCCCCCCTGAACACATTCCTGCATCATGCACCTGCACGCATGCAAAAATCACACACTCACATGCATGACAAGCAGCACAAACAGGCAACGCACTGCACAATCCCCCCTGAACACACACCCGCATCATGCACCTGCACGCATGCAAAATTCACACACTCACATGCATGACAAGCAGCACAAACAGGCAACGCACTGCACAATCCCCCCTGAACACACACCCGCATCATGCACCTGCACGCATGCAAAAATCACACACTCACATGCATGACAAGCAGCACAAACAGGCAACGCACTGCACACCTCAAACCCACCTCGTCTGCCTGTCCCAAGCAGGATGGGTCAAAGGTTTCGTTGCCGTCCATGTCTGCTAATGTCATCACGCTGGTGGCTCCAGTAGCACGGCAGATACGCCTGTGAGTCGAGTGTGTGTGCGTATTTGTGTGTATGTGTGTGTATTTGTAGGTCGAGTGTGTGTGCGTATTTGTGTGTATGTGTGCGTATTTGTGTGTATGTGTGTGTATTTGTTATGCTCTGTCGCAAACTGGCGGCTCCAGTAGCACGGCAGATCCGCCTTTTAAGTCATGTGTATGTGTGTGCTTTGCGTGTGCATGCACGTCTGTGTGTGTTCGAATGCTCTATCTCACACTGGCGGCTCCAACACTTCAGCAGGAGCGCCTACATGCAAAGACAAGCAAGCAGGTGAATCGTTGGCCTGACAGCCGTCCAAAACACACCACACATGTTCCTGAAACACAAAGTACATAGCACTCCTTCCTCGCTTTCACTCCAACAATCAAACAGCAAAGCTGCAAATAAGAGCAAACGCGGCTCAGGCTAGTCGTGGGGGGTACTCTGCATTAATTTGAGCACGATCACATGTGTGTGCACGTGTATGCGTGTGTGTGCGTGTGTGTACGCGTGTGTGTATGTGTCTTTGTGCGTGTCTGCGGCATCCTGGGGGGTTTTGGAGCGTATGTGTCACTGTTGGTGTGCATCATTTGTACATCTACGCCTCACCACACTCAAACAGGGTCCACGGGTGTGACTGCTGATCATCGCGCAAGCTTGAACTAAGTCAAAGAGCTGTCGAGAGAGACGCTGACTTGTGCTCACCAGCATTGTTTGAAAGACATACTAGTGTGTGTGTGTGTGTGTGTGTGTGCTCAAGCTGGTCAATGCCCTCCAATATTGCGTACATTACTGCGCTTGCAATTGGCTTTGTACATTGTAACTACATGAATTGTACTGCTGTAATTATAATTACATGAACTGTACTGCTTATAATTACATGAATTGCACTGCTGTATTTATAGTTACATTAACTGTACTGTCACATGGCCCTGGCCGAATAAGATGAGGAATGTATACACGCATGCACACGCGCACCTTTTTATTAACACAAGCGTAACACACACAGACACACACACTTCATAGCGCCCTTTTTGGCACACAACGTACAGGCAGGGCACGTTAAACAAAACGAGTGATGCACACACACGCACACGCACACGCACACACATGTACCGTACACAGAACACATGCACGCACTTCATGTCATCCTTTGGTACGCGACGCACAGCAAGCGCGCCCGCCTCCACAAAGTATTTGAGTGCCATGTCGTCGATGCCCTTAGTTGTGAGGATCACATTGGCACCAGCATCAATGATTTTTTGGATGCGCTCTTTGGTGATGTCAAACTCACGCTCCCGGATCTGCGAGTGTGTGTGTGTGTGTGAGATTTGTGTTTGTGCTTGTCTGAGTGCCTCCCTGCTCTTCTTCAGCGCACCAAGCATGCATTACGTATGTCTGTGGCTATCAGGATGGTCATAATGTACACAGAAGTAAAACACGTGATCAAAGTAAAAGGGCAAGGTCCACGCAATTAAAGTAAAAGGGCACAATCCACGTGCTTCTAAAGGCTTCTCCACACGACAACCTGGAGCAGTAAGTGTCAAAGAGCAAATTAAGGATTGCACGCTGGCCCCGCTAGCCACGCACCCACATAAGCACACAAACACAAACACACACGCACACAAACATATAACAACAAGCATACACACCTTTTCCAGCTCCTTGGGGTCACTGACCAGCACCTGCACACCCATCATCATGCGTGCCTTCTGCAGGTTCATGTCTAAACACGCCACCTTTGCCTTGGTGACTCTTCGAGGCATACCCTGCAAGCGGATCCATCATATGCGTGAGTGTGTGTGTGTGTGTGTGCGTGTGTGTGTGTGTTTGTTGTGAGCTTGTGTCGTGCATCAATTTGTTCAACAAGTGCATCTGCATATGTGTTTTGTGAGGTTGTGTTGTGCATCAACGCGTGTGTGTGTGTGTGTGACGCTTTACGCATCACTGCATTTCAGTGCCGGGCACGCTGGCGCTTGTGACTGCATTGTTCAGTGTTTCAGCGCATCTTTGACAAACCTAGACCACTCTTTTGTTTGTTTGCAACAGACGCGGAGCATGTGCTCTGTGCCAGTGACAGATACAAGCTTCACATTGACAAGACATTCACTTCACACTGACAAGACCTTCACAAGTAAATGGGCTCGGCTCAAGCCTTGTGTTTTCTAAGCCTGCTCTTGTTGTTATTCCTGCCTTTTCGACCAAGCCTCCATAAGCAGGTCGCTCTAGTCTTTGGCTCCATTTGATCACATGACTTCTCTTACAGGTCAAGCAAAAACAGCTGCATGCCTGTGAAGCTAGCACAACCTATGCAGGCTCTACATGCAAATCGCAGTTTCCACTGGCAATCAGACAAATATTGACAAACCGCATCATATCTAGGGTTGGCCAGAACCGTATAGTATATATACCATATATGACCGTATATCTGGTGATTTCCCTGCCGTATATACACCGTATATACATGGTTCTGGCCAACCTTAATCATATCAGCTTGTGCAGGTCCTCTGCCTGCACTTTAGGCATGCCAGGAAGAAGCGGATGGGCAACGATCATGCTCAGCCTTGCCATACAGTGAGGAATGCAGTACTCATCATACATTTTTCTACTTGTACGTTTTATGCCGTGCGTAAGTTGCAGGTCAGGCTCCACTAAAGTTGGTATGCAATGCAAGCAAAAGGCTCGTGGCACTGCCAAAACTGCGCAAATCTAGGGTTGGCCAGAACCGTATATAATACCGTATATGGCCGTATATTTGGTGATTTCCCTGCCAGCAATACCGTATATACACCGTATATTTATGGTTCTGGCCAACCCTTCGCAAACCCTGTTTTATCAATTCAGGAGCTGCAGGAAAGGCTCCAGCTCCACCGCTAGGCAGCGTTTGTGCCATGCCAACTATGTGTATTCAAATAATCAAACCCAAGCAGCCTTTACGTCAAGCACACAACAGGAACAGGTGACTTGGACCTCTTTGCTGCAAGCTTCCTGGCAGACCTTGCCAACCTCCCCAGACCCACGCCTCAACATCGGCAGATAGCAACCAACTGTTGCTCCCTATACGTCCCCTGTGTGTGCACCTGCCTGATACAGACGAGGCATTTGCAGCATCTGCAAGCACACGCACCTCTATCAACATTAACACCCCTTGCGTGTGCACCTGCTCAGCTGCTCCACATCAACAATGTGTGTGCACCTGCTCAGCTGCTGAACACTAGCCTTGTATGTGTAATATGTGCACCTGCTCAGCTGCTGAACACTACCCTTGTATGTGTAATATGTGCACCTGCTCAGCCTGATGTTGAGCACCAGCCCTGCATGTGCACCTCTCTCAACCTAGGGTTTAGGGTTGGGGTTTAACTGACCCCGAATGTGCACCTGCTCAGCCTGATGTTGAACATCAGCCCTGCTTGTGCACCTGCGCACCTCTCTCAACATATTTCCCGCATGTGCACCAGCTCAGCAAAACCAATAGACATGACAGAGAGCCAGGCCCAATTGGGTCGAGCACACTTAAAGCAAGTCTCGTAATCCCAGTAAAACTGGCTGCCCTGCCCGGAAGCAAGACTGTGCGTGCTCGCAAATGCGAAAAAATGTAGCTCGTAGCTCTTGCCCTGAAGCACGGGGAGAAGCTACAAGCTACAATGCAGCGTACTTGTGAGCATGCACAGTCTTGAGAACTGAGGGAAAGAGCCTGCTCAGGTGCTAGTACCTAGGTCCCTTTACTGCCGAACATTGAACGGAATCCAATTGGAGGTCTAAAGGGACGTACGTACGTGTGGAGGAGGCCCGCATCAACACCCTGGCTTTGCCGTAATTGCTCTGTAGAGGAGTATCATGTACTTGGGTACAGAAATCAGCCGCATGCAGGCTTGTGCTCTTGTGCATGTGCATGAACACTTACTTACACACACCATGCTGTCCTCCTCCCAAGGTTTGTAGCGTAGCCATCTACGATATGGGGCTTGCTTGCACCTCATAATCAACAAATGTGTAGGAGCGCACACACACACACACATACACACACACCTGTGCCGCTCTTCCGAGGTTAATGGCGTAACCGTCGATGAGCTGACTATCATGGGCTGACTTTCCATGGGCTTTCAATATGCTAATGGCCTTGATGGGATACTTAACATTGCCTGAGGGGTCAATCATCTTTACAGCCTGTGTGTGTGAGTGTATGTGTGTGTGTGTGTGTCTGTGCCCGCGTGTGTGTGTGTGTGTGTGTGCTAGCGTGTATGTTTGTTTGGGTGCGTGTGAAGGAGTGTGTGTTTGCGCACATGTTTAAATTAAACTGTTGCACTCATGTAGGATGTGCAAGCGTTGCTTCCCTGCTCGTCCAACTTGCCTCAACATGAACCTGACACTACATGGCTGCCTGCAACAACATGGCTGCCTGCAACAACATGCTACCCTTGCCTCAAGAAAATGCTGGAATGCTTCTCTTGTCAGTGGCATCTTTGAAAAGAGGTCAGCTTGAAACACCGTAACACACAGCTTTTCATTGCCTGGTGTTGACATGCATGTGCTGTACACTGCAGCCGTGAGGAGCACCAACCTGGATTGCATCAACAGCCATGTGCGCAAAAAAGTCGGCGTCAGAGCCCACAATCTTAGAGGACATGGAGGTCTTGGCGGCGGTGATGATGGAGTCCCGGCCGAGCTTCTCTGTCTTAATAGCCATGTGCTCGTCAATGAACTTGCAGGCCTGCAGTGTGCAGGGCAAGTATTGCGTGTTGTCTATGTGTACATTGTACGTCGAGGGAGGCCTCCTGTAGTGATGTGTGTGTACATGCGTGTGTGTGCATGCGTGTGTGTGTGTGTATGTGTGTGTGTGTGTGTGTGTGTGTGTGCGTGTGTGTGTGCTATGCATGTTAGGTAAAAAGTTCCAACACTGACTGAGGAGGCAGTCGTCTTAATGGCCTGGCCTGCACATGTGTGCCTGTGTGTTAATTGTACTCACACACAGGTATGAAGGTTCTTTATGGCAACAAAACATACAAGAGCAATAACTAGTGCATAAGCCAGGGACCATCAGACATGTCTGAGGGATTCAGCTCGAAGGAACTCCTGCAGAGCAAAAGGCTGCAACCCAACAAGTTTACCAGGAGGCAGCTTGGCAAGCATATTGTATTGGTAGCACAAACATGCGTGAAGTTCTGGCGGCGTGTTGTGGTGATGGCTCAAACGTCGTACAGCTACGTATCCCCCCCCCCCTCTCTGCATTGACCGGGTAGGCACCAATAGTTTACTCATGTGTGCACGTGCGCAACTTTGATGCCTCACCAGAGCGGCTTAGGCTGTGAAGAGAAATGCCTGAGGGCTTACAAGCACGTCAGTGGAGCATTGAAGCTTGACGAACTTGTTCATAGGAGGCAGCCATGTCCTTCACTGATCAATGCTTGATAAACCAAAGAACAGGCTTCACCTCCTGTTGTGCTCCCCCCCTGCTCAGTCAGTCTGACAGAAGGTCTCTTGTCTGCACCAAAGTCAGTGCATACACTCAGAAACACTCCGATCCCGCGCCCCGTTCCGCAGTTCTCGCAAAAACCGACCTCGCGCATGGCTAGCCTATATCCGCTGATGATGTTGGTGGGGTGGATCCGGTTGCGGACCAGCTCATTGGCGCGCTTTAGCAGCTCCGCGGCCAGAATAACGACCGAGGTGGTGCCATCCCCCACTTCCGCGTCTTGCAGCTCCGCAAGCTCCACCAGGATCTGTGAAAGCAGCAGGGATGGTATATGTTGAAGGGGCCCTGGCTGGAGCTGCTGATAGCTTTCACTTGTTCAGGTGCAAAGGACTGTCAGGTGCCTGTCTCTCTCCCGTTACCTTGGCTGCAGGGTGCTCAATCTCCAGCAGCTTTAGAATGGTGGCTCCATCGTTGCTGATGGTCACATCTCCAATGTCGTCCACAAGCATCTGAGAGGGGGCGGGTGGAAGGAGGGGATGTCTAAAACGAAAGGAGGCATTGCATGCCTTTGGTACGCATACAGTGGGCTCTCCCTTGAAATCCCCGTGCGCAGGCACAGGCATGCAATATCTACAGCTGTTGGCACACCTTGTCCAAGCCAACTGGGCCTAGCGAGCTCTTCACGATGTTGGCGATAGCGGACACCGCTGTCACGTTCTGAGTGCGCACATCTTGCCCTGACTGCCTCTCTCCCGCAATCTGCAGTCCTCCACCTCGTCCAGTTGCCATAGTGTAGTGTGTTGTGTTCTAAGTGTGTTCAGTCAGGTGTGGGAAGCTGAGGAATCAAAAATTTAGATGACACTGCTAGAGACAGAATTTAAATATAATATATATAAAGAATATTATCAAGCATGCGAATGCACGTTACGTGCCGTTTTCTTACCCCAGCTGTTGTTAGTAGTTCTCACCATGAAATATGATGTGACAAGCTGAGTTTTCTTGCATGATGGACCCGCCCAATGCAAAGGAAATCAGGGACCAGCCTCCTCATGTGAATGAGGAAGGAGGAGCGGGGGGGCCCCGAAGCGCTGGCCTCGCTTCAAAGCTGCATCACACTGTAGTCCCACCTCAGCCAGGGGGTTTGCGTGTGTACAAGCTTCTGGCAGCAGGAGGTGAGTTCGCACTTGCCTGCGAGTTCCTTCCTGGGGCTTCTTCATGCGTTGGCTGCTCGTGCATGTGAAAACACAACTGGAACAATGGAGAGTGGAAGTCTTGATAAGAAGCTCCAAGAACAGTCCTATGCATGCTGAGATGTAAACCTGCTTGTGCCTCTTTGAGCGTCACGGCACACACACACACACACACACACACACACACACACACACACACACACACACACACACACACACACACACACACACACACACATCCCCCCCAACAAAATCGTGCACGTGGGCACAAACTTTGTATGCATCACTGCATTGCGCGAGCAGCGCTAGCGGGGGCCGTGAGTAGGACCTCCACAGCCCCCATGGACCGGTTGAAGATGATTATGCAGATCCAGGACGTCAGCAAAAACCGGATGACCATCAGAGAAGGCATCGCGAAGATGCAGGCAGAAGGTGAGCACATGTTATGAGTATTGACCTAATACGTGCACATGCAGGCAGGAACTCTTGTTTAGGCGGTTGCTACTGCAAATGGCTACTAGATCTGTTGTGTACAAAGCTGGGTTACTTCCAAAGCTTGTGCACATGGTCAGTGCTTGCCACACTGACTGCACATGGTCAGTGCTTGCCACACACGGGTGTGCGCATGCACATAAAGCGGATAAACGTGGACAAAACAATGAACAGGAACTTATCTGGGCTTTTAAAAACCTCAATGCTGGACATCAAGGTACTTAAACACAATAATTAACACACAACCAAACACGCCGCGTTGAAGGTTCCATGCGAGCCTACTTCCGCGGCAACGGTGCTAATGTGGTCAAGATCGCTCCAGAGACTGCACTCAAACTTACCCTCAACGACACCCTCAAGCAGTTTGTGGCGCAACGCCCTGACTCTATCACCCCTGTAGAGCGCATGATGGCAGGGGGCCTTGCAGGCGCGGTGAGTGCTGTGCTGTGAGCGTTTCGGGGTGTGTGTGTGTGTGTGTGTGTGTGCGTGTTCATGGCCCTTGAATTACTCGAATCAATAAATTACGCAGAACGCAGGGCGGTGGGGGCCTAGCACCCTCATGCAGTTTTTTGGCCTAATGCCCTGGCTGTCGTTCCTGCAAAGCGCGTGATGGCAGGGGGCCTTGCCCGCAAGGAGTGTCGTGCTGTGCTGTATACCCACGCCAGTAATTTTAAACGTTTGTATTTTTGAAGGTCCCTCTTTGCCTCGCGTCTGAAAAGGCTCATTCTTTAATTTTTTTGTCAGTGTTACTTTGAATCTACTCATGACTGTTTGGGTGCGCCGCAGGATCTGCAATGCCGTGCTTTCATTATGGAGAGTGATGCGGGTCGTTTTCTGCTTGTTTGTTTTCTATGTTCCTGTTGCTGTGCTGTGCCAGGCACTTGTATCGTGAAGGAGACACACCCTTCCCCCTCCCTCTTTATCCCCAAGAGTGCAGATGTCTTACAAGGACTTCTAAGTTGATGGGTAGCTCCTGTATTTTGGGGTGTCCTGCTTCCGTTTCAAATATTTAATGCATCCTGTTCACGCAAATGAGACTGTTGAGGGTCCAAAATGAGTTTGGGTATTTGCGTAGGTGCGATGCATTTGGAACTTAACACACACAGTACAATGGTACGTACCCAGACTGACACGCATACACATCCATAAATACATGTTCCTTTTTGTCTTCTCACATGTAGGTGGCTCAATTCCTGACCTACCCTTTTGACACCATACGCACTCGCCTAGCCGTGTCCGCCCACAAAACCTACCAAGTGAGTTGTAAGTAAAATATGTGTCTACATGAGCGTGTGTGTGTATGTGTGTGTGTGCGCGTGCGCGCATGTGCCTGTGACACATGCGTGTCGTGGAAACACGTGTGTTGTGTGTTGCTTTCTTGTCGAGTGGAACGCCAAACTGGCCTTTTTCTTGCGCTCCTGCGATGCTACATCACGCGAGCCCTTCCTTGCAGAGGTGTAAGTAGCGCAATATGTTGAGTAAGGAGAGTGCTGCTCGCTCACCAACATAGGCGCCTGTACAAGGGAATACACAATCGCACACACATGTACACTCTCAGAGACACTCATGCACACATGCGCGCACACACACACATGCACACACACACACATGCACACACACATGCACGCTCCTCTCAGGGCATCTTGCATGCTGCCTACTGCATGCGCCGGGATGAGGGCGTGGTAGCTTTCTATAGAGGCCTGGTGCCCTCCATGATCGGTATCCTACCCTATGCAGGTGAGAGATG
>Ga0307968_1003323_pt1 | contig 13368 bp, 10 predicted proteins | sample OrgLakmetagen650_FD_201834 | JGI IMG/M metagenome (GOLD analysis project Ga0307968, IMG submission 201834) | Saline water microbial communities from Organic Lake, Antarctica - #650 | ecosystem: Environmental > Aquatic > Non-marine Saline and Alkaline > Saline | place: Antarctica: Organic Lake... | reverse complement strand
CCCCTTGAGCAGCAGCAGCAAACCTCCCCGCCTAGCACCCGCCAACAATTGTGCCTCCCCCCTCTCCGCTCTCTCCCTCACCGCCCCCACATTTCCCCTCCAAACCTTATCCCCCTGTCATATCACACTCAACAGCAGCAGCTACAGCTACAGCAGCAACAACAACAACCACAACAACACCAGCAACAGCAACAGCGGCAGCAGCCCCAAGGACAACAGCAGCCAGAGCAAGTCCATCAACATCAGCAGCAACAACAGCAGCAACAGCAACATGAGCACAGCAGGAACAGCAGCAACAACAACAACAGCTACGACAGCAGCAGCAGCAGCAGCAGCAGCAGCCCCAAGAGCACCAACACCAACAACATGAAGGCTGGCCCCAAGCCCTTACACACGACATCGAAACTCTACTGGAGTGCCTTCCTCAAGCATGGACAGCAAGCCTGGACGGACAGCATCTTCAACCAGCCCCCACCAGCCCCAACGTCCCACAATGCAGCCATTGAGCTGCTTCTGAACCATACAAAGTGGCTGCCCCACACCCCCCCTCAGCAGCAGCCCCAACAAGACCAACAGCACCAACACGACGCAATACAGTCATCGCCAGGTCCACTCAGCCTCAGCTCCTTCACCTTCACAGTGCGGGCAGCGACAAATTTCCTCATGCAGCCAAGCCAAGCAGCTAGGATGGAAGCCTGGCAGCAATATGCAGAGTCAGCTATTACCCTAGCCGCCCCCACCCAGCCGCTAGAAACGCGCCCCACAGCCCTGGCCATAACAAAGGTGCTCTGAGCGCGAGTACGCCAAGTATGGAGGCTCCCATGAAAGAATAACTGGAAGGAAGTTTGGTGGCGCCTACTCCAGCATGGTGTGGTGGGAGCAGGGGGCCACGGATGGCCCATGAAGCGGGGGACAGCTTTCCCTTGTGGCTGGTTGGCACGTGATTCACCGGCGCTACAACTACGGGAGCACGTCTTTTGGACTTGCACAGGAGCTTCAGCCGTCAGGCGAGCCATACAACACAACCTCCCAGTTTCCGTGCAGCTGCTACCACGGCATGTGTGGCTGCTAGAGCAGCCATGCCAAACAATGAGGAAGGAAGTGTGGTATGTTGTGTTCCTAGCTGCACTGACTGCCATGTTAAGAGCTAGGGTATGTTGTTTAGCACGCACGCTAGCCAGGACAGGCTTAGAGCCAGCAGTAGTAGAAACTAGGGCAGTTGATCTTCTTCTTGCAGCCTTTAAAAGACTTTGCAGCCTGCCAAGGCAGTGTCTCCAGTTTCTCTGACCTAGGCCAGGCTCACCTCTTTGTGTGTGCTAGGCCAAACGGCTCCATAGCTGTTTCATTGCAGCTCCCTCCCTAGCGTGTCTACATCCGTGCTCTAGGTATAGGTTGGCCTGCTTCCCCTTGCTCTCGGCTCCTTGTAGAACAATCCGACTGTTGTTATCTTAACCTTTAGCTCACTGTACTCCTTTCGTGTCTCCCTAGCATGGGCTTTTAATATTTGAGAGTGACGTGTTGGTGCAGCTGCGTTGTCTGTAGGGGGACTCTCTCTTCTCTTTGGGTTGTGTTGGAGTTGATTTTGGCACACCAGTCATCGCGATGGCTTAGTTGCTTATATCCTGGCTAACTCTTAGTTTATTTATGTAGAGTGCCTTGCGGTGGTGTAGCTAGATTGGCCCGTTGCCCTTTTCCTCTTTACTAGCCCTGTCTTCCTAAACCTTGTTCTGTTTACGTGGGCACCAAAATGCGCAGGCTCTCCTTCTTTCTTTCCCGTGCTCAACCTTCTCGTATACTTTTTGCCCTTCTTCATATCACCCTGGTCATCCCCCCTACTTCCTGTTATCGCTTCCAGCCTGCCTCTCTTGCATCCTTTTTATCTATCAACTTTCAGTTTCGTTTCAACTTCGTAGTAGGGAGTTTGCTATCTCCCCTTGACCTATGTAATATGCCATCATAAAATAAGCAACAGAAATAGTGATGAAGAGGAGCGGGTTTTTAGGAGTGGCAGGGGGCAAGCAACTGAAGGAGACAGGGAGCACTTCTACACTTGAGCACCGCCAGCCGCCACCAACAAATTTACCTTCTCCAGACAGCACTGACTTAAAATCTCAGCAATCTCCAGCGTGACATTCACCTCATCGAGATCAAGTTCTGTGGGAAGACACTAGACCGCAGAACCAGCTGAGCGCCGCACAGGAACAGCACACAGGCCTCCGTTAGACGAAACAGGAATCGGTTCAAGTACAGATAAAGCAGTTAATTTAAACCTAGATATTTACCTCTTCCTTCGGTTGAAACATTTCAAGCAAGAAGCGGTCAATTTCAACCGCTCTTCAACCGCAAGTCTGCTCCATCCTTCAAGGAGAAACCTCCATTATCCTCCACATCATCCTTTTGGGAGTGGGTGGCGCCATCTACAACAATCACACGCTGGAGCCTTTTAAGGAGCTTTATGTCCATCCTGTCAATTTTGCTGGCAAAATTGACCATACTAGATGCGCCCTTTCCAGCACTAGTGTTATAAACTCTCATTAGGAGACGGTTTCAGTTCAAGCCTGCAACCCTTCTGATCCCCATTGATCTTTTTTCTTTCCTATTACTGGTGGAAGAGTTTTAAGGCACCCAGTACCAAAGTGGCTCATTTTCCTTGATCAATGTAGGGAGTGGTTCACTGCCTGGCCCAGTTTCTATTCCTTCAGCCAGGCTTGATCGGCATGTGACTGGTCGTGGCCAGCCAACAATAAATCCATAGCGAAGCTCAGACACAAAATAAAATAATGTGCTGCTATGTGGCAAGAGGGATGATTTGCCACCGTTCAATGTAACAGGCCTTGCTACTTGTTCAACCGCCGAAGGGTTATTTTATAATCTGAAAAGCCGCTTCAAACATTTTATAAGGATGTCTTCCTAAGCCATGCCGACAGTTTTTACACTACTTGCGTTCTTTTCTTTTCTTGTAGTAAAAGACTGTCTGAATTAAAAGTGAAAATTGATGTACTAGTTGCAAACAATTAGCTTCATAAAACGTAAGAACGCTGCCTGCAATTTTATTTCTAAATAAACAAAGCATGCTTACTCCATATTATTCTGAACTAGCGAAGCAAAAGCAAGTAGCCGCTACTGTCCCTTTAGCTGCGTGTCGTGGTGCCTAGAAGCAGCAGTAATCGAGCAGCTACCTAGCTAACTGCTTTCTAGCCTAGGAGGCTATTGAAGCTGGGCACCAGATTTTACACGGTAACCTGCGCAAAACCAAGTGACCAAATGTTTGAAAGCTTGCTCAAAAAAATAAACCTCATTGCTCCTGCCTTCTTTTAAGTAAGCAAAATCTGGCTCGTGCAAGATAGTTAGGTTAAGGGAAGTGTTTGCAGGCCTCTTCAAAGAAAATGGGAAGTATTCCAGAGGGGTTTGACGGAGGCCCCAACAGGGGTACTTTAGAAATGTGGATTGAGTTTGGGCACCCAAGTTTGCATTTTAAAGCTTAGGACCCAAAGGTAGCCTACTCATATCATCTGAGCTTTAAATTTGCAAACTAGGGCGCACATGTGCCCGCGGCGTGAACTTTTCACTGCCAATCCGCCAAGTCTCACCAACTACTGCACCAATCTGAATTATAATTATATATCAATGTTCTTTTGATAATAAGATTTTCTGCAACAAAAATGGAGTAAAACGGCCAAGCGGTTGGTCAGATACTCCATTTAGGCCCATTTCCCTTGAGGAAAATGAGCAAAAGGGGTGCCAAAAAGGTGGAAAATCAACCTTCACCAAATCTACTTTTTAAACCCATGTAAAAAGTTCTCCTGTCTTGTTTTGGGATGAAAAGAGGTCCTGCTTGGGGCGTGGTGGCCTGTTATGTTGAAACTCAGTGCCAAAATTTGAACTGGAACTCTGTCCAGACCACTGGGGTGGTCCTTTTGGCCCCAAACCTCATGAACCTATCTAGTTATATCATTAACATGATTTGTATCAAAAAAGTCACATTTCAGGACATTTGCTCCGTTGACCCCCTCTGGAAGTACTTGAGGGTTATTGGTACCTCTGTGCTTGTAAGAATAGGTAGTACAAATTTGGCTTTCCTTTTTCCGAAATAGTTGAGGTGAGCTCATTTCGTCCCATGCTTGTCTTTAAGTCCCATGCGTGCCCAATGTTGCCCGTTGGTCAGTCGCCTTTGGAAATCACGCAGGTGACACATTGACTAAACGTGCTAGGCTATTGATATCTCGTACTTTCAAAAAGTCTTTTTCAATGTGCTTTTATGCATTCCCCAATCTCCTGCATGAAACTAACGTATCGACACAAGCATGCCATTTTTAAAAACCATGCTGCTTTCCCTGCTTTCGAATGCCACTACACCACACCCCCTCATCTTGGGTGTTAATGTCAATGACTGCGCTAGACTCTCTGCGTTAAAGCTACAGTCACTGTTAGGTTATCAAACCGATATGAGAAATTAAAACTGACATGCACAAGACAGTTTCATCATCGATGGGGAAACCAGTTTGGAAGAAAAAAATTCCATGATTCAAATATGCAGGGAAACCATCTTCCATCTGGCATTAAGTTTGGTCAGAGGGGAGCGACTTTTGGAATCTTTTTGTCAATAATTGTCATAGCAATTTTACGGATTTGAGATTAGCCAGAAAAAATTGTAAGCAATCCAGTTTCCCTAAACTGCTCACCTTTGGGAACACACCATGGTCCAAGCTGGAACCCAGTCTCCCTAAGTTTAGCAGTCTGTGGCTCAGTTACCTTCAGGACCTGAGTTAAGAACAAAAGAGTTCGTTGCAAACAAAGATGCAGCCAAGCAATGCAGCAATTAATTAAAGAAAGCCTCAAAAGCCACAACTGCACACACCTGTTGGTGAAGCAAATCATTGGTGGCTACGAAAGAGCGGTCAAAAACTGACCAGGCGCAGGCTGCAGGAAATTTACAACGGATCATGGCAGCGGATTTGCAGGAAACCAGACGTATACGTGCAAACTGGTCAACAATATGTACTGACACTTTGATATATGTTAGCATGTGCCATGCAAAAACAAAGTGAGGCAACTGATTGCAGTGTTCAATTATTGGACAAACTTATTGAATGAATTAAGAGAAAAGAGGACACAAGCAAGCGTGCATGCGGCGTATCAAAGTCGCGAGCTGCAATAGAACATAGCAGTAGAAAATCCATTACACTGGTGGTCAGTTATCCCACAATACATTGAAGACATGCATGGTAGCAAATTATTTTAGGAGTCGGCCGACATTTTCGTTCGCACATATATTCCATGCATACGCTACCTGCTGATCAAGTGGTAAACTAGAGTGGCAGGGTGCAAGAAGGAGTACCTATATATGCACATAAACCATAATCTGCTGATTTAAGTGCGCCAGGTAGCAAGGTGACATTGACTAGATCGACACACCAGCTTCAAGACTACGTACCATCGGACGTGCTGATCGTCCCGCCCGCCTCTTCTATCAACAAAGCTCCGGCAGATATGTCCCAGGGTTTGAGGTTGAACTGCCAGTAAGCATCAACAGTACCTGTGCAGGTATATCAAGCATCTCTATTGTACAGGTCTTGCGAGATAAGACGGATTGTTTTAATGACACTTTTCTTGAGGGGGGGACAAACGTCCCCGTTGCTTTTTTTGCAAGCGGCAGCCGCTGCTGAAACAGATGTACAGATAGCAAATTGCCAATTATTGACACCTGTTGCCACAGTGATGGTGGACATGGAAGCAGCGGCACTGCATATGAGCACAAGCAAAGTGCTCCTCATCACACATCCACACCTATTGCCAAGGTGGCTGCGTTGGCAGCCAGCAGCGTTGTTTGTGATCATCAGCAGACAAATTGCTACCCATCACATGTTTACACCCACTCCCACAGCAACCGCAATGGACATGGAGGCAGCGGCAGCGTCGCTTACGAAAACCATCAAAGTGCTCCTCATACACACAGTCACACCTGTGGCCACACCTGTGGCCTGTATTAATCAAACACCTGTGGCCTGTATTCATCAAACACATTCATCACACATTCATCACACACACACACATCCATCACACATTCACAACTGTGACCACACCTGTGGCCTGTATTAATCAAACACATTCATCACAAATTCACCACTCACACATTCATCGCATATTCACACCTGTGGCCAAGGCCACTGCATTGGCAGCAGCGGACCCACTAATACGCACGCCTCTGCTTCGGGCTGTGAAGTCACGTTGTATGCTGGACAAGGGTTCCCAGCTCTCTGGGTTGTCGGGCATGTATAAGGACTCCGTGGCCTGCGTGCCAGAGCTTAGTTATTTAACACTTGTGTAGTAAAAGACGTCTGGGTTCAATTTCAGTGTCAAGAGCAGGTGGGGATTGCCATGTGGTTTCAGATCAACTTATTGTTACTGTGATAAAGCAGGCAGCAGCAAAATGCTCGATAAGTTATAAATCATAATTTATGCCACAGCTGCCATGCATTGGTCCCTGCTAGAGAAGCCTTTTGCTATTTCTTGCTCGGTACACCTCCTATACAGTTACCTCGAAATAAATGCATTGCTAGCTATTTCCTTTCAAACAAGCTCAGGACTAGCACCTTGTGTATGCAATACGCAAGGCCATCAACGCTCTTTATTGTTTCACTCTGCATAAAGAATGCGTGCGTTGCACAGCTTCCTAGTGCCCACTGACATAAAGATCTGAATGCGCAAGACAAACGCGCACAAAACCCTCTTTTCTGCTACTCCTACATGTAAGGCCAGAGATATGACACACACAATTGCACGACAATCATAAATGCATGCACGTCCACATGCAAACGTACCACCAAAAGTGATCACCCACTATCAACGCATCCCGTCTTTTCTGCTATTCCTACATGTAAGGCCAAAGAAATGACACACACAACTGCACAACCATCATAAATGCATGCACGTCCACATGCAAACGTACCACCAAAAGTGATCACCCACTATCAACGCATCCCGTCTTCTCTGCTATTCCTACATGTAAGGCCAAAGAAATGACACACACAATTGCACAACCATCATAAATGCATGCACGTCCATATGCAAACGTACCACCAAAAGTGATCACCCACTATCAACGCATCCCGTCTTTTCTGCTATTCCTACATGTAAGGCCAAAGAGATGACACACACAATTGCACAGCCATCATAAATGCATGCACGTCCACATGCAAACGTACCACCAAAAGTAATCACCCACTATCAACGCATCCCGTCTTTTCTGCTATTCCTACATGCAAGGCCAGAGATATGACACACACAATTGCATTACAACTATAAAGGCATGCACGTCCACATGCAAACGTAACCACCAAAAGAGATCACCCACCATCAACGCATCCCGTAAGTCTTTACAGCCACTGACACGCAATGCCTTCCCGTCCAGGAAGGCTCCCTCATTGCGTTTGGCCGTGAAGATGCGCTGCTTCCAGCCACTTCCGTTTGGCCCTCCAACAAACTCGATGATGCAGCATGCCATGGGCTGGGAGGAGGGAGGGATTGGGCACACGTACACAGGGGGAAAGAGACGTGAGGGAAGGAGCACATACACACCATGTATGCAAGAGGCGAGGAAGGGGGCACACATACTCACCGTGAAGCAAGAGGCAAGGAAGGGGGCACACGTATACAGTATACAGGGAAACTAGAGGTGTGGGAGGGGGCACACATACACAACGTGAAGCAAGAAGTTAAACCGAGGATGTGCAAGTGAATTTCAAATGAAAGGAAATTCAAACGGTGATGCAGGACAGGGATATAGGATGGAGCACCTGGTATAGCGTTGGGCCAAGGACAAATGAGAAATGAGGCTTATAGACAGAGAACAACTTTGGTTAAATTTTCTAAACTCAAATTGAGAATAAAAGAAAAAGAAGTGCTCCGCTGCCTGCCAACAAGCAGATGCCACCACAAGTAAATAAGCTTACCACAAAACTGCTATGCTCAATGCCACCATAAGCAAATGAACTTACCACTGCATTTCGCAAGACTGATATGCTCAATGCCACCATAAGCAAAGGAACTCACCACCGCATGTCGCAAGACTGCTATGCTCACGCAGAATGACCCGTAGCCTGCACAAGCACCAAAATGTAGAGGGCATTAAATGTGTTTTCCAGGATCCTTTGTGTGAGCGCCTGGTGAGAGGAATAAACGGATGTCCTCGTAATAGCAAGCGCGCTTTGTTGACTGCTTTATCAGGGCCATCGATTGATCTGAGGTAGGGGAATCCCATGGAGAGGAATTTTTTTAACACCTACGTACAGTGTTTCAGGTTGCTCTCCCGTAAATGAGAGTATCCTTGCAACGTAGTTCATAAATCTCTAGTGAATCTAAACTTGACACTCAATTCAAGGTTCATTGTGTGCAAGTACAATTGACGTGCTTTTCCACTTGTTTCAAACTTGCTATTGCGCCCTGTCAATGCTTCATGAAGCATGTTCTTGCGATGAGGTAATGAGGCCTAAACAGAGGCCTAGACAGAGGCTGGGAGGAAGACTTGGCATACGAGAATTTTGTTAAGACTTCAACTAAGCTATTGTTTGCTTAGACTTTGTGCAACTTTGTTGAGACTCCGATAAAGTCACACCTGAGGAGAAGTTCACGGTCCCGTCAAGTGGGTCAATGGACCACAGATACTCCGAAGACACGTCACTGCAAAGCACGAGCACGGCAGATGGAAGGTTAATTGTTGGAGTCCATTGTTCTTGAACCGGCATACCCCGGCATAACCCACGAGGCACAGCAGATTTGAACCTTGCCTGTTATGTGCTCATGCCATTTCAAGTTCCACCATTCTCTGTGGACACATTTGCATGTAATGAAAGCGAACCTACTAAGAGCAAGCAGATATTTACATACCCTCTAGAAAGGTACATACAAGAATCCACCTCGCAATTTTACAAACATGGTAACACCTGCGTTAAAGACCAGAAGCCGACCCTGATGAAAATACTTTCTTAGCCTCTTTAAAATCAGGGAGGAATATGTCAGCAATGTGATGCACCGCACGATTGAAGTGCGCTTAAGGAGAGATTGCTGCTACACTACCACGGATTCTCTATCAATAGCGTAGGCATAGGTGATTCGGTTCAGACCATTAATGAGTGTGGCACTTTACAATAGGAACGTGCAATGTGTGTGCACAAAGACGGGGAACTTCGTGTACGTTCACGTTTGAAGTATGCACCTGAGCCACTATCGCATAGTTCACTACTGTTTGCATGACGTGGCGGTACAATGTGAGGGATTACCATGAATTATTGTCAGAGATGATTGGTTGTACGAGAAGGGTTGGGCAAATTGGGCAAACATGCGGGAGTTCAAGCAAAGACAAGCTTAATAGAAGACTGACTCACCCTGCGACTCTGCTATCTCCCTCCTCGCCTTGGATAGCGTGAGTGGGAAAGGACCTCTGGACCACAGCAATGATCGCCTCCTGACATAGCACACACACACATACATGATGAAACACAGGTCTGTTTTGAAGGTGCACTTGTTTGTATGGTGCACTTGTTTGTATGGTGCACTTGTTTCTAAGGCGCACTTGTTTTTAAATAAGGTGACCTAAGACCGTACTGCTATCGTTAGCAAGGCGTGTCAAGGACAGAAATCTTAATAAACAATCCACTGTAGATGCACCATGAGGTACAGGAGCAAAGCTTTAATTCGTTTAAAATCTTCAACAGCTCTCACAGGTGAAGAAAACGCGTGTACTTTAAAGCAGCACTATGCCTGCAATGTTTGCTCGCCAAGCCTTCGATATGTACCTCAACATGCAAAGTTTGCATTACAGAGAATAGAATCCAGTCACCTACCTCCGCAGCTTTGTCCGTGTTTGTGACAATGTCGTTTCCTGGGCACGAGGAACGGAATAAGAAGTAATAAGAAGCAGTGGAATATTGGCAGTTCCCGATTTTTGGAATGCGTTTCTTGCAAATCTCTTTTACCCTCTTTACGCTCAATCTGCCTCGGCAGCTTAGTGTTTTCCTCCACGACCTGCAGTACGTATGCGTGGGGGAAGGGACACACGTGAAAGCTGAGCTGCCACTGCCCCTGGTGAGTGCATGGGTACCCGGTGTGGGTGTGGTTGTGAAGGTAATTAGATTCAGTGTACAAAAAAGTTTGTAGTATATGGGCTAGGAAGGTTGCCTGTCCTGGTAGCCTGCATGTAGGTCTTATTTGCATTATTCCCTATTCGGTTTCTGTTGTGTTTTCCTCATGTAAACAAACGACCAAGTAATTTTTTAGCCTGATCATCATGCTTACTGCACAGAATTTGGTATACCTTTGCCCCGGCCTTGCCGGCCTCCAAGCAAGTTTTCATCAGGAGATCTTTTTCGCTGCGCGACAAGCTCTTGCAGGACACGCTGGGCCTGTGCGTGCCTCGGGCCACATGGGCAGTTTTAAAGCAAGACTGGGCCACCCTGACCCTTGTGAGGCCCGCAGACAGCATTTCCTAAAGTGTGGTAAGTGGTAATTCCTGGAAAGACTGAGCCACGACGACTAGACCTGAGTCAAAACATGTAAGTGCCACTTTGTAATATAAGTATATGATGATTCACCCTTTCGGGCAAAAAACGTTCAAATTCTGATCTTAGTTTTTGTTTCTTTATAAACTATGTTAGCCGCAAACTCGAACAACTTCGTCCCTAGTCCAATTGCTCGCGTTAATCTGAAACACACATGTCACTCAAGATGTCTGAATCATCAGAGACCAGTTCTCACTTGTGGGACCACATTAATGGGACCTAGTCACCAACAAGCAGACGAGCAGTTCCGGGCCTTTGGCATCGGTGAGTCACCCTGCGTGCGCGCACACGCACACATACACACACACACACACGCACACACACACACACACGCACACACACACACACACGCACACACACACACACGCACACGCACACGCACGCACACGCGCACGCGCACACACACGCACACGCACACACACACACGCACACACACACACACACACACACATACATACACACAAACACACATACACACACACTCTCACACACACACACACACACACACATACACACACACAGGTGAAACGTACCATCGTGTTAATCACATTACTAGTGGATACTTAGACAGGCTTCCCTCAGATCGCAGCCACGCCGTTCTTCATTACCTTTCAAATGTGAGTGGGCGAGGATGCTTTGGTTTGACACACGTACACACATGCGCACACACATACACACACAAACACACGAGCACACACACGCACACACACATACACACTAGCACACACACGCACACACACACATACACACACATACACACACATACACACACAGGACCTGCGATTAGGACCAAAAGAATTAGAGCTCGTCCTCATTGCTTACCCTGAAGCCTTCAAGCTCCGCATTGAAGGGATAGAGGTAAGTTTGCTTGCGCGGTTAAATACCCTTTATTCTTGCTCCCTTCAGACTCTGTTTCTCCGCAAGCAGAATGCCCTTCCCCGCTCTATTAGCCACTGCTTAGAGAGGGGCGGGGATGCACTCAAGTGTTATCCTCTAAGTGGAATTTCTCATTGTGGTCATAGCACATGCACATGCAAATGCACACACACACACAAACACACACACACGTATGTCCAAACACACTTTTGCTCAACTGTGATCAGCTTTGCTTTAGGATGCACACCTGCACATCTGCAGCAAGCTCACATCATCCAAGCCATTACAAAATCCGAATCACCCCCTGCACACACGTACACATATGCACACACAAAAAATCCTCCATGTCCACAGCAACTCGTGGAGGCTCTGCGCACCGATTTAACATGCCAGGATGAAGAACTGCGGAGCATTGTGACCAGGTTTCCTGCCGTTTTAGGTGCGTGCGTGGTCACATTGTATGAGCACCACTACTTGTGAGTGGACTGTACGTTTTATGTGGGAGGTACAACCACTCGTGTGAGGGCAGTATTTGTGTGACTCACAATACGTGTGTGAGAGTTAACTATGTGTGAGGGGGACATTTTCTGGGGTTCTCTTCCAGGGTAAGGACTGCTTAGTGCTTATTTGCGGATTGGGTAGCTCTGAACCTGGCCGCTTGCAATGTTATTAGGTTGATTTCACTTACTTTATCCATAGATGCGGCCAATTTCTGACACATGCTGTTTTGCTCTGAGCATCGTGCTTGGAGTTGTTTGTGTAAGCGTTTGGGCATCTGTGCTCAAATGCAACTGATTTTATTTGTGTGATGCCGGTGTAATTGAAGTAAATGCTAGCATAAATGTATGCGTTTGTAATAACGTGTGCAGACTATATGTGTTATGCACCTGTCTGTAAGTGTAGTTAACGTATTTGTGTCGGTGTGTGTGCAAGGCACCCGTCTGTTTTTTGGATGAATGTGTGAACCCACTGCCAAATAGCAACAGCTATTTTGCCACACAACCCTCAACCTCCACATGATATTTTGCCACAAAACCCTAACTTACATAGTCATTTTATAGTATTTACAACACAAGAATAAAAATCAAATATGAGAGGTATTAATAGACCGTACTGCGTTACATCACCGCGTACCGCAAAAAGTTTTGACCCCTCACTGAGTGTTGGAAGCAATTTAAATAATTTAGTTACAAGGGCCTCGCGAATATGTATTGGGGTTATGCATTTTGAGCGTGAATGGGGAAAGGCCGAGAGGGCCTCCCAGGCCGCCTTCCATTGCCTTCAAGGGGAATACACAGCTTGGTTGCAGGCTTCTTTAAGCCTAGCAACCTGAACTGCAAGTGAGAAGGAGGCAGCAGAGGAGGAGGGTGAGGACATTAATGAGAGGACATTGATGATGGGAGAGGACATCGGTGATGGAGGGAGAGGACACTGATGAATTCATTGCACAGAAGAGGAGTGGCATGACCATTTTGATGGTGGTAGCTCAAAGTTAGACGAAGGACTCCTAACTGTCGTTTTCTACTTCTAGAAACGGCCCAACTTTGAATTTAGAAATGTAAATACCAAAACCCTCCTAAAAGAGTGCCTTCAATCCCTTCACGTGCGCACACGCACGTGCACATGCATACGCGTGCACGTGCAGCTCAGACGGCCAAAAGGCTCTCGCGTATGCTCGTGTTTATTTATCAAGTGTTGCCCCCTTGCATTGCTCGCGTTGGGTTTTTTTTAATTGGGTTATTTAATTGGTTACTGGCATTATGGTAACATGCACTATGCACACTTATAGACACACGCTAAAATATTTTTAGCATTCACACACACACACACACACACACACACACACACGCACACACACACACGCCTGCAAACACACACACAATCACACACAACCCCCCCCCCCCACACACACACACACAGGCACACACACATAGGC
>Ga0307968_1003321_pt1:0-7500 | contig 13373 bp, 17 predicted proteins | sample OrgLakmetagen650_FD_201834 | JGI IMG/M metagenome (GOLD analysis project Ga0307968, IMG submission 201834) | Saline water microbial communities from Organic Lake, Antarctica - #650 | ecosystem: Environmental > Aquatic > Non-marine Saline and Alkaline > Saline | place: Antarctica: Organic... | reverse complement strand
GCCACCTGCTTACACAAACACACACATGCTCTCTTACACATATACACATATATACACACACATATACATATACACATATACACACAGACACAGACACACTCGCAAACACACGCACCACCTGCTCTTACTCACAGGTATGGTCCCCCCTCTGATGCCCATGGCTGCATCTGCTGGTGCCATGGCAGCTATGCAGCCACAGCAGCAGCAGGCAGAGCCAGTGGCTGCTCCCAAGCGCTCCGCTATCCCAGAGTGGCTGAAAGCAGAGATTGTGAAGAAGCAGCAGAGTGCAGCGGCAGGTGCGTATGTTGTGTGTGGGGGTATGGGTGGAGGTGTGGTGTGTGTGTGTGTGCAGGGGGGGGGTGTGGATGTATGTGGGGGGTTGGAGGTGTGTGGGTGTGTGAATGTGTGTGGGTTTGCGTGCTATATTGACAATATGATAATGTACGTAGGCAGAGGGGAATGTAAAATGGTCCCAACTGAAGCTTCATGGGGTAGAGGTCCACCCAAACAGAGCACTAGGACTATCATTGTAACAGTCTGAATTTAGATCTGCAGGTGAAATTTTTATGTTAGTGTAAATAGGCTGTGTGTAAGCATCAAGGTTGTTCAAGAGTTTTGAGAGTTAACTTGGTATTCCAGCTCCCCCCTTCAACGTGATATTTTGCACTGGCTCTTCAAATTTGCCAAATGGCTAGGGATCGGCATTTGCTTATAGCGCTATATAGCGCTATAATATTTTTCAGATATAGCGCCAGAGGGGAGACATTGAGGTTCAAAATGGGTGTACTCTTTGCATGCTCCTAGGATATGGCTCCCCTAACTTGCAGGTTTCAAGCTCAGTTCTGATATGCAAAGCAGTTAAGCTTGAAACCTGCAAGTTAGGAGGCCTATACCTAATCGGCCGCAGCGTGAACCCTACTTTTTGAGCAGCCATGTGCTGTATCTGACCAGCCAAAGCACCAAACTGAGTGATTTTTAATGTTTTGGAATCATTGCAAGAGAAATGGGGCAAAAAGACTAAGTGGTTGGCAAGATATGCAAATTAATGTGCCATTCCCCCTGGAAAGCACCCATATAGGGCACAGGTGCACGACTTGTGCTTTTTAGTCCTGTCATTCTGTACGCAAGGCGACTTGTCTAAATCTGAGCACATGCTCGGGTAGCTTATAAAGTCAGCATCAGTTTGAAGCTAGGTTGGGTCCAATTTGATGAAGTGACGTGTGAGTAGTTGCACCTTTCATGCAAAAAGGAGCATGTTTTGGCTTTTGCCCAGTGTCCCCCCTCTGATATAGCGCGTGCCAACGTCGCTTTGCTTCGATTTGGCTCATTCCCACGCTTCAAACTCGGCTTAAATTCGTCCTTGGGCGTCCAAGCATCGACACAACACAAACACTTACCCTAGTGGAGCCTTGGAGTGCTGTGAGGAGGTCATACCGTGAGCCAAAACATGAGTACCACACACCATGAGCACCACAAGGCAGACACAAATGCACAGACATGCCTGCACTTGCACACAAGTGCACGCATACAGACTGAAGTGCTTGCATGCAAGCACTGCAGTGTGTGCGTCTGCGTGCATGCGTGTGCGTGCGTGTGCACATGCACGCATGCACTCGCGGGCGCATGCAAGCACTGCAGTGTGTGCGTCTGCGTGCATGCGTGTGCGTGCGTGTGCACATGCACGCATGCACTCGCGGGCGCATGCACACACGCACACTCTTGCACGCACGCATGCACGCGCACACAGGCACACACGCACATAAGCATGCATGCACGCACAGCTCAGTCCTGGTCCAACATGCTGTTCTACAGGCTTGTCCACATAAGGCACATATGAAATATAGCATAATATAGCGATAATATAGCGCTACATCGCTATATAGCGCTATAGAAATGCCTCATAGAGCGCTATACGCCGATCCCTACAAATGGCAGATTGAGAGTTTGGCAAAGTTGGCAAACTTTGCCCAAATCCTGGATTGAACCCGTTAAGCGCACCCATGGTAGGAAATGTAGTGTTGACTATGACGTAACGCTACTAAATTAGGTGGTTTGGGTCCCTTGTCATTTTCATCAGAGGTCATGGATCAAGACAGGGAACAAGGATGAGGAGTCAGAGCTTGACAGGGAACTCTGTGCATGGCCATGGAGGCTTTCAAAAGCATAGACTGTGGTCAGGGCGCTCATCACAATGCCGCACAGCTCCAACTTGCCTCATTCGGTGTAGCCTGTTGGCCATGACCATGCGCGGAAAGGCAACGGCTGAACAGATGATGATGATGAAGACAAGTTTGCTTGGCAAGTTACAACATGCTCCGCAGAAAATTCTGGCTTGTGCATGTCCTGTCTTATGTGTTTATGCAGAGGCCGCATGGATTGGCAAAGGCTCAGATGACGGGGAGGATGACGAGGACTAAGGCAATCTTGATAAGATGATGCATGCCCTGCATTGAGAACTCGCTTGTGCATGTTCTGTCTTGGCCATACAGAGGCCGCACGGAAAGGCAAGGGCTCTGACGACGAGGAGGATGACGAGGACGAGGGAGGCTCGCACGAGGAGCGACGCAACCGGGCGGCAGGAGGGAGCAGATGGGGCGTGGCTCCCAACAAGGTGTTTGTTAAGTTTAGTTTAGTTTTGATTACAAAGGCCTCCAAGGTGTTTGTTAAGTCTTGTCTCCCAACAAGGTGTCTCCCAACAAGGTGTTTGTTAAGTTTTGTAGAATACTAACAGCAGCAGGAGTAGCTCGGTGGGAGGGGACATATGGCTCCCACTCTGACGTTTGTGTAACACTGAAGAACATCAGCAGAAGTCCTGCCTTGTAGGTGTAAGAGTGGGCACTGCTGGAAAATTGGTTTGAGTTGAGTTGAGTTCAAGAATGCTACTTTATTGTTTTGGGTTGAGAGAGGGGCGGTTCATGATTGGGCAAGAGCAGTTGGAGAGTGATTGTTTACATGAGCAATCCTGTTGTAAGACTTGATCACTAGTGGGAATGCCCTAGGGTAGCAGACGGGCTGGGTAAAGCTCAGGACCTCACGAAGGTGGCGTTATTATGGCTTTGAGCACTGGTGGGGGTGATTGAGGGCGGAAGGCAGGCAAAATGAATAGATTCCACAGCTTCACGATGAATAGAATTCACAGCTTTTAAATTAGCCTTTTGGATAAATCTCACGTGAATATATATCACAATTTCACAAAGACCTGCAGAAAGTTTGTCAGACTTTTTACAGCTTCAGCTTCACCCTGTCAAGGGAGGTGGAGCCAGTACTTCCTGCAGATCCTTTTAACGTGACACACGAGGTTTTTTCCCTATTCTCTCATTAAGTCCATTTCACTTTTTTAAGTCCTGAAGCTTGCTGATGCCAGTCTGTCAGAAGCAACCTCCGCCTGAGACATGATGGCGATTCGTTTCGTTCCTTGGGCTGCCTTTTTTGCCAAAAGGACGAGGAGGGCACGTCAATGTAAAAAGGCAGAACACAAGCCGCGCTTCTTCTCCTCAGTATGCATCGAACCTCCTGCTCCTGCTTTGCACACACTCTCGGTTTACGGTTTGCAAAAGCCATCAGTTAAAACGCATGACTGCTAGGCTTGAGGTCGCCCGCACTGCTCGCACCAACATGGTCACAAAAGGGTTTGGCCTTCGGCCAGGTTGTTTGGCTGAGCACAGGTGGAATGCAGGAGGGACGATTTCAGATGGAACCGAATGTATCTCACACACAGGCCGACCGCAGGGTGAATGATGAGGAGGACGTGGCGGAAGCTGAGCGCGACGCTGAGCACCAGCGAGCAATCAGCAACGAGGTGAAGAAGCACCTCACTCAAATCCTGATAGAGGTCACTGACCAGCTGTTTGGTGAGTGCCGTTTGCAAGTGTGGCGGGGTGGCATGTCGTTGGGCCTTGGTGCGCGTCAGAAGTGATGCCAGCTGCGCATCTCTGCAAACAGGGGCAGGTGGTGCGCTGATATGTACGTACTCATCCTGGCATGTCCGTGCAGCTGAGTCCGGTTGCCACGACTGTGGTGGCAGGTTATAGTCGTGGGGTATACATGTACTGTATAAGGCCGTGAATGTTTGGGACATTTCCTTACATAATTGCCCTGCAGTTTGTAGGCTATAAGTGTGTGAGTTGCCCTGGCTGACCCTTAAAAAAGCAAGCAGTGCTGGCTCTAAAATTGCAGTGTCTGCCCCCTGTTCGCATGCATAGCACACTTGTCGGGGCCTCTTCCAAGCAGTGACCCTCTCCAAAAAGATCCGTTTGAGTTCAGGGTAGGGTTAGGAGGGTTGCAAAGTCACAAGTAGCAGTCACATGCAACAGCAGCTGCGTGCGATTGTCTCCTGCTGCAGCTGCACGGTACGACAAAGGTGGCTGACTACGTGTACCATGAGAGGGACGTTGGAAGACTTGATGAACTCACTCCATGCATACATACAACAGCATACATACAACAGCATACATACAACACCATATATACAACAGCATATATACAACGATGTGCCTGCAGATGAGGTGGCTGACGAGGTCTACCAAGAGAGTGCCCCCAGGGTGCACCATAAATACAAAGGTGGGCCCCCTAAGCCGGGGGGCACGCCCACTGCCGCCGGAGCAAATGGCAAGGGAGGGGCCGGACCTGCTGCTGCTGTTGCAGCCTTGCCATTGGTGCAGGACTCGGACAACTCAGGTGTGTGTGTGTGCGTATGTGTGAACATGTGTGTGTTCGTGTGCAGATCCAGCTTCAAGCAGAGGCCTGCTTGAGGCCTTTGGCGACCAGTCGTGCCTTGTGTCTCTCTAGCTTGCCTTGTGTCTCTCTAGCTTGCCTCGTTTCTCTCTATCTTGCCTTGTGTCTCTCTAGCTTGCCTTGTATCTCTCTATCTTGCCTTATATCTTCCTATATTGCCTTGTATCTCTATATTGCCAGCGGCGCCTTTCTTGGTTTTGAACACCCACTTGACAGGACTGGGTTTGACTCCTGCAGGGATTTCCTCAAGGTTCCAGCTGCCGTTGCCAAGCAGTGATGTCATCTCCTCGTAATTGGGAAGGAAAAGCTTTAAACAGGCGTCCTTCCCAGTTACAAGCTGGCATCCGAACTGTTTCTATTCCCGCCTCGCTTTTTTCCCTTGACCATAGGGGCAACCACAACTATTGCCTTCGGGCGACAACCCCCACCCCTCGTTAGCATTTCATAGCTATTTCTCCCTTTGTCGCCTCTTCGGTTGTTGGTGGCAGCCACAGCCCTGGCCTCAGGGCACCATTAACTTTTCTCCTTGTTTTTCCCTCACAGACGATGAGGATGAAGGAGGCGGAAACCTGCTAGGCCTGGGGTACGGTTCAGATGGGGAGGGAGAGGCTGGAGCAGAAGCTGAAGGCCCAGGACCACCCAAGCCAGCACCCAGCAAAGCCTCAGCTGCCACTGCAGCAGGAGATGGTGGTGGTACCGGTGCTGCTGGTGCTGTCGCCCGTGCTGATGCCGTTGCACCCCGGGAAGCAGGAGTGGCAGCAGAGCTTGGGAAGGGGGGAAGTAGTGCGGGTGCCGGAAGGGAGGGAAGGAAAGTGCTGCCAGAGAGTTTGACTGCGATGCAAAACCAGCAGCAGCAGCAGCAGCAGCAGAAGCAGCAGCCGCCAGTGAAAGGAGAGGCTTCGGTGGCCCCAGAAAGTGCTGCTCCTTATGCCAAAGGCACCTCGTAAGTTGGAGGAAGGTTGGGAGGCCTTAGAGGGGGAAGGGTGCAGGTTGAACCAGAGGGCTATGACATATGGGTTGGGAGGCCTTAGAGGGGGAAGGGTGCAGGATGAACCAGAGGGCTATGACATATGAATTTAAGATAGGTTTTCCAGAGGGCTGCGACATGTCTGTAAGACTAGGATCAACCAGAGGGCTGTGACACGTTTTTCAGTCTAAAATGAATCAGAGGGCTGTGACATGTCTGTCTGTCTAAAATGAATCAGAGGGCTGTGACGTGTTTGTCAGTCTAAAATTAATTAGAGGGCTGTGACGTGTCTGTAAGAATAGGATCAATTAGAGAGCTGTGACATGTTTGTCAGTCTAGAATGAATCAGAGGGCTGTGACATGATTGATGGGAGATGGTGGTTTAAGGGTAGAGAGTAGAAGCATCATGAGAGTGTGACTTTACCCCACAATGGCATTTGGATGAGGAAATGATAGGGTTCAAAAGCAGTACGCACGGAATTGCAGCAGGCAGCATACACGTGTCCTGACATTCTGCGCCTGCGTCTGCACTGCCCTTGTAAAGCGTGTAACCGTGCGCACACAACCTGTCTTAGTTGCTTGCAGAAAACCTCGGTGTACACCCCTTGCCTTGTCTGCTTGCCCTGCGATCCTCCTTGCCAATCGGCCAAAGTCTTATGTATAAACTATAAACGGTGTACAGTGCAACTTTGGGGCTCTGGCCGACCCTTGCAACCCTGCTCCACCTGGCACCAGACCAACGCCCTTCAACCAGAGTTGCCATGCTCTGCATTGAAAGCAAGGTTCCTGGTTCAAAAAGGAACGCTTTGCACTCGTAACATTTGACTGCTGGGCGATCTCTTCGAGGTTTCCGAAACATTTTGCTTCACATCAAGTCGACACTCAAATTTGAACACCCTACCCTGGCCCCCTCTTGCTTGCATGCATACAGCGTGTGGCTCCTCCGAGAAGACGCCACCAACAAAGCCCCAGCCAAGGTAATTGGTAGCATGGTGGGCGGCGGGAAGGCGGCTAGCGCAGCAGCATCAGCAGCAGCAACGCCCCCACAAGGCTCGCAGCTGCACTACATTGTCATGTGCGAGGGAGCCCGCCAGATGGTGCCTGCCAGTAGAATTGGTCTAGAGCCCCCCAAAGGCCCCTCTACTGCTCCTGCTTCTGACCAGGCAGCCGGCCCTGCAGCTGCCACCAAGCTGCCGCCGCCAGCTGTCTCAGGAGCACTGCCAGCTGTCGCTCCTCCTCCAGCTCAACCTGTCACGGGGGTCTCAGCAGCGATTTTTGCAGCAGCAGCGAGTGCCGCAGCTGCAGCGACTGGGGGCAAGGAGGGCGGTGGGCGAGAGGGGCAGGCAAAAGAGGGGGCGAGGGAAGATGGGAAGGAGGCAGGGGGAAAGAAGCGGGAGAGGAAGGAAGAGGAGAAAGGGACAGGGGGTGAGGACAGGGAGAGGAGGCGAGAAAGGAAGGAGGAGGAGAAGCGAGGCCGGAGCGACAGGGGTGGGAAAGAAGAGCGAGTGAAGGAGGAGAAAAGGAGAAGATCTAGGAGCGCTAGCTCGCGCTCACGCTCACGCTCTCAATCTCCTTGGCAGCGCCATCGCTCACGGAGCCGCAGCCCAAAGCGCAAGGAGGGGAAGAGGGCCAGAGAAGCAAGCCGCAGGTGGGTGTGAGCAGTTTATAAAATTGCAGGGATGGGTCATACGGACTTTTGAGACGTCCCATACGGATTAATACGCTATTAATACGACATACGCGTATAATACGCAAACGTATTTTTGCTATTTTGGGGGGTACCCTGGGCTTGCACCAAC
>Ga0307968_1003317_pt1 | contig 13385 bp, 15 predicted proteins | sample OrgLakmetagen650_FD_201834 | JGI IMG/M metagenome (GOLD analysis project Ga0307968, IMG submission 201834) | Saline water microbial communities from Organic Lake, Antarctica - #650 | ecosystem: Environmental > Aquatic > Non-marine Saline and Alkaline > Saline | place: Antarctica: Organic Lake... | reverse complement strand
GGGGGTGGGTGTGGCTGTGGGTGGGGGTGCGGGGGCGGGTGCGGGTGCGGGTGCGGGTGGGGGTGCGGGTGCGGGTGCGGGTGTGGGCGTGGGCGTGGGTGTGGGTGTGGGTGTGGGTGTGGGCGTGGGCGTGGGCGTGGGCGTGGGCGTGGGCGTGGGCGTGGGCGTAGGTGCGGGTGCGGGTGCGGGTGCGGGTGTGGGTGTGGGTGTGGGTGTGGGTGTGGGCGTGTGGGTATGTGTTTGTGTGCAGGAGAGTGTGCACGCGTGACTGTGTAAGCACCAAGGCAGCATGCGTGCAAGGCTCTGAACACACATTCGTGTGATGAAGGCCACTAATCACCACTTATGTGCAATATAATCCACGCGGCTTTCATCGTTTGTGTAGAATAGAGTGAGACTTTTGTTTTGCTTGGCTCCGGTGAGCAAACGGAATGAATCCATGTTGATGTGGCTTTTAGCACATACTGCAAACGTAAGAATAAATTGTGGAGCCTGAGCATGCCTTAGGACAGGGATCTTGTTGCTGTCATGCGGATGATGTCATCCTGACTTGCCAAGCGCTGTTGTAGAACACAACACCACACCTTTTAGGTTTAGGGACCTGTATTGTTATTATGCAGAAACAAGGCACTCGAGCATGGCTTCATTCCGTACTCAAACATGTGTGTGTTCTTGCTGGCCAATTAAGCATGGGACTTGCCAACTCTACGCCCTGCCTAATTGAAAAGAAGGCTTGTCCTTGAGCATAATTGTGCGTAAATTTGCTAGCAAGTCAAACATGACCCTACCACCCTGCACTCTTTGCGCAACAGGAAGGAAATGGGCGTGTCCTTGAGCATGTTTGTGCGTAAATTTGCTAGCAAATCAAACATGACCTTACCACCCTGCACTCTTTGCGCTACAGGAAGGAAATGGGCGTGTCTTTGCGGGAACTTGTTCCTGAGTGGTCCCAACGCTGTGAGCGTTTCAAAGCTGTCCACCCTTATTTTCCAGGTATAGGTGTGCAGATTGGGTAGATGCCATTTAGATATTGTACGTACGGCATAATGGACAGAAAAGAATGCACGAAAAGGCAAGGTATAAAATGTGTGAGACACTGTAAGGGGAATACTTTTTGGTCGTAACAAGCAGGTGCTGGCAGGCACGTAAATTTACTGGCAGTCATCTGCACTGTGCCACTACGTTATTTTTGTTTGACTATGCAGAACCTGGACACTGTGTGTTACCCAGCAATACGCTGCTGGTGTGTGTGTGTGTGTGTGTGTGTGTGTGTGTGTGTGTGTGTGTGTGTTTGTGTGTGTGTGTGTGCGTGTGTGCGCGTGTGCGCGTGTGCGCGTGCGTGTGTGACTTACACTGTTTGGCACTGCACAAAGTGGATTTGCTGCTTCTGTATTCCCTCCTGTGCATGCTGAGCCAGGCCCCTGGCATGCCTTGTCCTCAGGAACTCCTTTTCAGATGATTAAATATTTTCCAATAATACCTGATGATGATGGTGTTTGTTTGTTTTTGTAATCCGCTCGTAATCTTGGCCAGGCCCGTTTTCGATGATGGATCTCTGCATCTGATTCTGTTCACCTCTGCAGGAGCCCGTGTGCTACCTCAATCACTTAAAAAGCTGCTCAACATCATCAGGTCATCATGTGGCCCAAACAATATAGCTCTGTACGGAATCAGGGTATGACGTTGTGTTATCTCTGCAGGCGCACGCATGCTTCGCCAAGACCCTCCAGAGTGCCTATCATTTTTCATTAATGGCCTAACATTTGTTTCCGTGGTTCTGTGACACCTGTGCAGGCGCACGTGTGCTTCGCCAAGACCCTCAGGAGTGCCTGTCAGCTTATATCAATGTCCTTTCATACTTTTCCATGGTTTTGTGACACCTCTGCAGGCGCTTGCATGCTTCTCCAAGACCCTCAGGAGTGCCTATCATTTTTCATATATGGCCTAACATTTGATTCCGTGGTTTTGTGACACCTCTGCAGGCGCACGCATGCTTCTCCAAGACCCTCAGGAGTGCCTATCACTTCTCATAAATGGCCTAACATTTGATTCCGTGGTTTTGTGACACCTCTGCAGGCGCACGCATGCTTCTCCAAGACCCTCAGGAGTGCCTATCATTTTTCATAAATGGCCTAACATTCGATTCCATGGTTTTGTGACACCTCTGCAGGTGCACGCATGCTTCGCCAAGACCCCGTGGAGAGCCTGTTTCAATTCATTTGCTCCAGCAACAACCACATCTCGCGGATCGGTGGTGAGTTGCTGGGAGCCTTTTCTCCTTTTTATTTTTGACAGAGGTGAGAGCTAAAAGAGGAGAGCACGTAGGGATCCACAAGAATCAGGACAAAACGAATTATGAATCAAGAAAAAGGTGGGAACAATGTCTTGCTGGTTAGCACTGAATGCACAGCAGCTTTGTCTTAAATAAGGAAACCAAGTGCCTGACACGTCTATTCTTTTGTGGGGGTGTACCTTCCTTGGGCCAAAAAATGGATAAAATAACACTCCTGTGTGTGCATTTCTTGAGCCAAAAAAATGGATGTAATAACACTCCTGTGTGTGCATTTCTTGAGCCAAAAAAATGGTTGTATAAACACTTCTGTGTGTGCATTTCTCGAGCCAAAAAAATGGTTGTACTAACACTTCTGTATGTGCATTTCTATTGCCAAAAAATTAAATAAATTAACACTTCTGTATGTGCATTTCTAGAGACAAAAAATTGGATAAATTAACACTCCTGTGTGTGCAGTGCAGCTACTCAAAGTTTGTATGTGGGCCTTCTCTTCAGATCTTAACCAAATCACTCACTGAAACCCGGACAGCCAGACCCGTCAATCAACACACACCATACATGCATACTTGACCATAGGTCTGGAAGTTTCTGCAAATATACTTTATATACTGCACTTTAGCGTACTCATCCCGCACCCCCAAATGTTCAAATATTTAGGGTTAGCCAGAACCATAATATACAGTGTGTATACGGAGTTTTTGGCAGGGGAATCACCAAACATACAGTGTATAGTGTATATACAAGGTTCTGGCCAACCCTACAAATATTAGATCCCACACCTTCCCCGCGCCTCGAAAGTGTATATTTTTGCCCTCCCAGCATCAACCCCGCAAAGCTTTCAGCCCTGTTTGGCACCAATAAGCAAACAACAGCTTACAAAAATGTGTGTGCGTGCGTGTGCGTGTGTGTGTTTGCCAAATCACACAGAAAACTCCTGGTAAACTTTGATAGCATTAGTATAATAATAATTTACTTCACCCCCGCACAACCCCGCACCCGGAAACTTCTATATTTTTAGATATCGAGTTACTCCGCAGGTCAAGAAAAAAACTTATGCGGGGTGTTGTGCAGAAGGTACGGTACACTGTACCTACATTAATAGGACATGGGTCTGGCCAATACTAACGATGCCTGAACCATGCTCGCTGGTTATCTAGCCGGGCGCTGCCCTCTCGCTCATACCACAACCTCAAATCTCTTACCCATACCACAACCTCATACCACTCACCCATACCACTCACTCACTCATACCTCTCTCATACCCTTACCCATACCCATACCCATACCCATACCCATACCCATACCCATGCCCATACCCATAGGCATACCACTCACTCACCCATACCACTCACTCACCCATACCTCTCACCCGTACCACAACCTCAAGTCTCTGCCATCGAGGGCGCTGCCCTCTCACCCATACCTCACCCTCAAGTCTCTGCGATCGAGGGCACTGCCTCTCACCCATACCACAACCTCAAGTCTCTGCGGTCGAGGGCACTGCCTCTCACCCATACCACAACCTCAAGTCTCTGCAAACGAGAGCGCTGCCCTGTCATTCATGCTACGACCGCACGTGTCTGCAATCCGCGCGCGTTGGCTGAGCTGAGTTTGATACGAGGCAAATGGTACCTTTAGGGCATCAGCAATAGCACGGTGCTGGGAGTTGTGTGTGATTTAATGGTATGTCATTCCCCCCACACAAACCGAATCTACTTCAAAACAACGCTGTGCACTGTCAATGACACACATTTGCTCGAGAATCGGACCTCGTTCGTTGGCAGCTGTGCTCAGCTAGAAGGCGCGCCCTTCATTAATCATTCCTTATCTGCTCGCAGGCATGATGGAGTGGCTGTGCTTCTCCAAAAGGCACTCCCTGCATCTCCTAACCCAATTTCTCACCTCAACTACTGGCAGGCATGATGGAGTGCCTGTGCTCCTCCAAAAGGCACTCCCTGCATCTCCTAATCCAATTTCTCACCTCAACTACTCGCAGGCATGGTGGAGTGGCTGTGCTTCTCCAAAAAGCCTCCCTGCATCTTCTAATCCAATTTCTCACCTCAACTACTCGCAGGCATGATGGAGTGACTGTGCCTCTCCAAAAGGCACTCCCTTTGTCTCTCAATCCAATTCCTCACCTTCAACCACTTGCAGGCATGGTGGAGCGGCTGTGCTCCGCTTATGGTACTCCCCTCGTCCCATCTGTGCCCAGCACAACATGCCCCCAAGCACAGCAGAAAGATGCCATGGCTGGCTTTGCTACGCCTGTTAAGCGAAAGCCAAGCCAGGGAGAGTCTTTGCCACATTCAGGTGCACATTTGTATAGCGGCAAGTGAGGTCCTTGGTGCTTTTTGCCAGACTGATTATATGTGCGATATAGCTAGGATGCGTGAGAGCCGTATATATGCACACCGTATACGAGCGTATGTGGGCGCCAGAGGGGTCAACGGAGCAAATGTCCTGAAATGTGAATTTTTGATACGAATTATGTTTGAATGATATAACTAGATGGTTCATGAAGTTTGGGGCCAAAAGGACTACCCCAGTGGTCTGGACAGAAATCCAGTTCAAATATTGGCACTGAGTTTCCACATAACAGGCCACCACGCCCCAAGCAGCACCTCTTTTCATCCCAAAATAAGACAGAAGGACTTCCTTTATGATACCATATCATCCTGGGTTTTGAAAAGCAGATTTGGTGAAGGTTGGTTTTCCACCTTTTCGGCACCCCTTTTGTTGATTTTCTGCAAGGGAAATGGGTCAAAATGGAGTGAACGACCCAGTAGTTGGTCAGGTACTCCAATACACTCTAAAATGGAGCATCTGACCAACTACTGGGTCGTTCCCCTCCATTTTTGTTGCAATGATATTTATTTATCAAAAGAGCACCATTGTTTAAATATGATCCAGATTGGTGCAGTAGGTGGTGAGATCTGGCGGATTTGCAGTGAAAAGTAGGGTTCACGCCGCGGGCAATTAGGCATGTGCGCCCATGTTTGCAACTTTAAAGCTTAAATGTTATGAGTAGCTACCTTTGGGTCCTAAGCTTAGAAATTGCAAACTTGGGCGCCCATACTCAATTCACATTTCTAAAGTACCCCTGTCTGGGGCCTCCGTCGACCCCCTCTGGTAATTTCCCTGCTAAAAGTACCGTATACACACCGTATATATATATATATATGTGTGTTTCTGGCCAACCTTATATATGTGCGATAGCTAGTGTGGGTGAGAGCCATATGTATATGTACACTGTATATGAGCGTATGTATGATAATTTCCCTGCTGACTGTACCGTATAAACGTATTCCGTATGTACATACACATGTAACCACATTGCATGCCCAGAAATAGAGTACAACATGCAAGGTCCATTACTGTTAAGGTACCAAGCCACGAATAGAGAAGGCACGTAATGCCTAAGCACACACAAAGTTCACACAAAACTTGCAGTTTGCACACCACTCACATACACACATGCACAAGCAAGCACATCCCCATGCGCTCACCCCATGAAAGGCAAGCATTCACAATTACCATATGACAACTTGTCTTTGAAATGCAGCGCCGCGACCTCCTCGTATCAAAAGTGCGGCTCGCCCAGGAACAGAAACAGCGGCCGCAGCACAATTGCTGTCCCAAGCTCCGGCAGCAGCACCAGAAAAAGAGGGCCCAAGCAGCCAAACAGCCAGCACAGGTCCTCCTGCTGATTTGAATGGGCTTGAAGGGGAAGGACTGCAAGGCAAAAGCTACTATGCGTTCCCCACATTGGAGCAGCTGGTGCGTTTTGTGGGGCACAATCGGAACACACAAACACACATGTACGTGCACGTACATGCACGCACATACACGCACACATGCACACACGCACACACACACACACACACACACACACATCTACCATAGGTATACCTACTTGCACGTGTACTCACATCATTGCACGATGCGTGCGTACACGCAATACTTTATACTTTAGCACGAATGTCACCACACAGCTAGTTCTAAACAGATTGTCTGTGTCCACGTGTGTATTATGTGCCATGTACGTATTATGTGTCCATGTATGTGTTATGCATTATATGCGTTACGAGTGCATGTACGTCATGCATGCAATGTTGTATTGCATACAGAGGCGATTGTATGCTATTTATATCTCCTTTGACTTAACCAGTGACTGAAAAGCTGGTAGCTATTAATCCTAAACTGTATCCTTCTGATTACACAGGCGACTGCAGAAGAAGCCGACTTGAGGGCAGCAGGCTTTGGGTAAGATGCTTTCTAAAAAGAGAGATGCATGCAGGAAACACCACTCCCCACGTAATTAAAAAAAGGGTAAGCCAGTGAACACCACTCCCCACGTAACTGAAAATCAGGGGAAAAGGAAAGCCAGAGAAAGCCACTCCCCACGTAATTAAAAAAAGGGTAAGCCGGTGAACACCACTCCTCACGTAACTGAAAATTAGGGGAAAAGGAAAGCCAGAGAAAGCCACTCCCCACGTAAATAAAAACTAGGGAAAATGGAACGCAAGAGAAAGCCACTCCCCACGTAAGTAAAAATTAGGGGAAATGGAACGCCAGAGAAAGCCACTCCCCACTTAACTGAGAATTAGGGGAAAAGGAAAGCCAGAGAAAGCCACTCCCCACGTAAGTAAAAACTAGGGGAAATGGAACGCCAGAGAAAGCCACTCCCCACTTATCGTAAAAGAAGGAAAAGCCACATTGGCACTGACTACCTTAGGGCTCCTTCCCTGTGGAAGCGTCATGGTGCAATGTTTGGGGAAGACAGTGTATGTATCAGGGAACTTCAGGGGGTTTGAAAAACCTACGGTTCGCCCTCAGCTAATTTTTTTTGTTGTGCGGGTCGCCCTCAGTTGATTTTCTAAATAGTGAAGAAATGTGCGACCGCGCCGCACATTACTTCACAAAATGTGCGGTTGTATAAGGGTTGAAAACTTTTTGGGGAAGGGGTATTGAGACAAGGAAATCGGGTTTACATGCTTGGGAAAACTTCAAACATCCAATTCATTGTACCGTCAGCGCTCCTCCGCAGGTGTTGTCGAGGAAAGAGAGATGCGCGGGGGGCAAGGCGGTCGATTGGGATGGTCGAGCAGGCCCAGGGGCTAGAGCAGATGGGGGCTCAGCAGCGGGTGCAAGAGCTGGGGGCTCCGCAGTGGGTGCAGGAGGTACCGAGAGCTCAGCAGCAGGTGCTGGAGCGGGGGGCTCGTCCTGCTCGAGAGCATCATGGAACTCCTCCCCCTCTGGTTCTGCGGCAGCTGCCTCCTCTGGTACTGGGCCTGCTCCCTCTGCTGCTGCTCCCCCTGCTGCTGGTGGTGCTGCTGGTGCTGCTGCTGCTGGTGCTCCTGCTGCAGGCTGCACGGAGGCACGCCGTGTGCGATTCCCTTCAAGAGACATGTTCTCATCACCACCAGCACCACAAGCACCACAAGCACCACAAGAACCAACAGCACTTACATAAGTCAGCCAGTTTGGGAGTCTCATTCTGTGGGGGAGGGCTCCCTCCTCCCCCTCCCCCTCCCTCCTTTCCTTCCTCTCTTGCCCGGAGCCATTAAGTCAGCATCATTACATTTTCTCCGGGCAGCCCGGACATTGGATTTTAATTTAATGCGGGAAGCCCGCAGCCAGTGCCTCCGGCCACTGGTTTTTCTCCGGGACGCCCGGAGTCGACCCTTTAAATTTTGGCCTTGCCCTTCGGGCAAGCCCAAAATTTGATTTATAAGTGCGGCGCCCGCACGGGCTGAAGTTCCCTGGTATGTATAGGGAGCGGCATATACCGGCATATGGCTTTTTCACATACCTCTGTATAGCTTTATACTGGTGTAAAGGGGTATATCCAGATCGGTACGAACCCCAGTGCACCCCCCCCGTATGATGGTTTTATTATCGAAATTGGATGGCTCATAGACTATGTTAGATAAGGCAAGTAGCCAGAGTGGGGTGCTGAAATATTTATTCGGTTGTGAGTCCTGGGATCTGGAAGTTAGTTATGCCGGTCATTTATACCTCCAGCAAAAAAGAAAGTACCACTACTTGTCCCTTGTCCCTGTTCCTGCAGTCTGATAATAAGGTAAGGTTACATCGCTATATATGCCTCTGGGGGGCATCTGAGCGGAAGCTTGGAAAAAGCCTGAAACCAAACCAAAAAGATCCTAGACATGTGGGGGGAAGCATCGCAAGCGATGCTGAAAAGTTGGCAAAGCCTTTTGCGCTGTGAACTGGCAACTTGTGTGTGCTTTGTGCGCGCTTATACATGTGTGTGTGTGTGCGTGCGTGCGTGCGTGCGTGCGTGCGTGCGTGCGTGTGTGCGTGTTTGTGTGTGTATGTGTGTGTGTGTGTGAGTGTGTGTGTGTATGTGTGCGTGTGTGTGTGTGTGCGTGTGTGTGTGTATGTGTGTGTATGTGTGTGTGTGCGCGCTTGTGCGCATGCATGCCTTCAACCTGCTCACATCTGTCAGTCAAACATGGAGACTCGCTTACTCTCAGAACACGCTCCCATCGTCATCGCGTCATTTAACATAAATTTTTAATTACCCTTGCAATTTGAATTGTGGAAATCCGTGCACCCAGTCGTGTGCTTGCATGGAGCAGCGAACTTTTCGTCCCGCCTCTCCTTGGCCCCGGACCCATCAGGCACACTCAGAAACGTCTCCCAGGTCGACGCCTGTGCTTTCAGATGATGTTCGGGGGGCATAGGCTGGGCTGAGCGCCGGGCAGCTTCCTCCAGCTACCAAACATTGAGTCACTTCTTTCCACAGCACTGCTCACTGCACCCCTGGTCACCAAAACTGGTATGCCCCGACAAAAAGTTTTGCCCGGCCTGCCTGCAAAGTTTCAGACCTGGACGTTGGCTGCGTGGCTCTGGCCAAGCCCTGATTCTCAACTTTCCAAACTTTCATTTCGGGGTACGCCCAGCAGCACCACCCCCTGCCCCTTCCCTTTCCCTGACACCGCAAGGCTGCCTGATTTGTAAGTCTGGGTCACTGTGCAAGTTTTGGGCGCGGGGGGTGCGCTGGGCGGGCCTGCGCACACTGGTGTGAATAATTCTCGTTTTCACGGTGCGCCCAGCAGCACCTCCACCGCCCCTCCCCTCTCCCTGACACCGCAGGTCTGCCTGATTTGTAAGTCTGGGTCATTGTGCAAGTTTAGGGGGCGGGGGGTGGGCTGGGCGGGCCTGCGCGCCCTGGTGTGAACTTTGGTGGGAATCCACCAAACCTAGGGGCTGCGACCCATGACTGGGGCTTTGCCAAAACAATAAGGGGAAAAGGGCTAGGCACTCAGCCACAAAATAGGCCACACCATAAATATTAGGTTGGTTCAAAAAAGTCCTCAAACGAGTTGGGCTATCTTCATATTGATCCCTGCAGTCTGATAATAAGAGCTGAGCTGCATTGCTACTCTGCTATAATGCTGTGCTGCTGCCTTTCTGCTTTCCTGTAGCTTCCCCTTGGGCATGCTCGCCTTGGTGTAGATCAGCTTTTGAGCTGTGTCTATGCTGAGGCCTGTTGCGCTGCTGCTGTTGTTACGCGTGCGGAGAGGGGAGGTGTGTGTGTGTATGTTGGTGTGTGTGTGTGAGTGTGTGTGTGAGTGTGTGTGTATGTGGATGTGGGTAGGTGTGTGCGGAGCTTGTTGGCAGCATGGGACAGCAGAGGGGGAACTTGTGTGTGCTGCCTTGTGTAGCCACAAGTTTTAAGGGTGGTCACACGCACATATACACACACACGCACACACACGCACACACATACGCACTCTTACACACACATCACATACACACACACACGTACACATACGCACACACACACGCACACGCACACGCACACAAACACACACACACACAGACACACACACACACACACACATCCCGTGATGCTTGGGACTGCTTCCCATTTTCACCTAACGTCTATAAAATCAAGCCCCTCTTCAGGCTCCATGATTAATTGAAATATAACTTGTTGAAATTCATGTGCTTTTGTCATTGTGAGGCCTGCAATCGGCCTCAGCAAGTGGTTCTCTGGCCAAATTCGGCACTCTCGATTTTGGCCGGCGGTATTCCAAAATTGTATATGCCGGTATCACCCAACGCCGATCCCTGTATATTTAGAGTTGTAAGTGAAACGAGCAAGGTTCGTATCTAGCGTGTGCAGGGAATTAAGGACTGAAACCTCCTTGTATGTGTTTCCCCTTTATCCCCACTTGTTCCGTTCTATGTACCAAGAGAGCATATATGATATATGTACGCTCACATGCACAGGTACCTAAGAATGCTCCCTTGTGCCCTAGTCATGCATGCCTGCATACACAGATGCACACTCAAACAAATACATCTAGATACACATATTCACACATATTCACACAGATACACATATTCACACATATTCTACACATATTCACACATATTCACACATATTCTACACATATTCACATAGATACATGTTTGCATAGTTCACACATGCATTTGCATTCTTGCACTCATAGGTAAAGAAAGAAATATGTGCACCTGCAAACATAAGTACACATTAATTGCGTGAATATGCATGCGCAGATCATCAAATGAATATGTGCATATGCATAAACAGGTACCGAGCGCGCTGTATTGTGGAGGCTTTAACAAATAGATAAGTGCACATGCATACAACGGTACCGAGCGCGCTTCATTGTGAGTACTTACACAAATATGAATGTGCTCATGCATACACAGGTAAAAAAGTACATAAGTGCACATGCATGCACAGGTACTAAACGCGCTTCATTGTGGGGGCTTGAACAAAAAAAATGTGCACATGCATACATAGGTAAAGAAGTAGATAAGTGCACATGCATGCACAGGTACTAAACGCGCTTCATTGTGGGGGCTTGAACAAAAAGTTATGTGCACATGCATCCACAGGTAAAAAAATACATAAGTGCACATGCATGCACAGGTACTAAACGCGCTTCATTGTGGGGGCTTGAACAAAAAAATATGTGCACATGCATACACAGGTACCGAGCGCGCTTCATTGTGGGGACTGCCGCAGAGCTACAGAAAAAAGAAGGGGGGGGCGAGGCCTGGCTTCTACGACTGCGACATAAGAGCTACGAGGAGGCCTTGGAAGCTTTGACATCACTGCCAGGTGAAGCGTTGTGCGTCGCCTGAAGGGTGTAGGCCCTGCCCCTGCCCCTAGTATGACGCAAGCGTTAACGTTGGCTGAAATCGTATGTGTATGCATACATCGGTCAAAAATGGTATATCCACGGTATGTTTAGCAGGAGAGTGACCATACATACGGTTGTATTAATCATTTGTATGTGGTTCTGGCCGACTTTGAGCATGCGGCATTCCCCCAAAATACCTTCCGGATGCGTCCCTGCGCATGCATCTCTGACGTATGCTTCCCTGCGCATGCGTCTCTGACGTATGCGTCCCTGCGCATGCATCTCTGACGTATGCTTCCCTGCGCATGCGCCTCTGACGTATGCTTCCCTGCGCATGCATCTCTGACGTATGCTTCCCTGCACATGCGTCTCGACGTATGCTTCCCTGCGCATGCGTCTCTTACCCTTTGTCTGTTATAAGTAGGGTTGGTCAGAACCGTATATATACACCGTATATGACCGTATATTTGGTGATCTCCCTGCCAAAAATTCCGTATAGTATACACCATATATGGTTCTGGCCAACCCTAGTGATGAGCTATGAGCACGTGGATTCATTTTTGCCCGAGCATGGCCATCATTGAAGTGGAGCTGAAACACATGTGTGTGGCCAGCAAAATAGCTGTCAGGATTGAGAGCGGTTGAAGGATATAAAAGCTAGGATGGATTGCCAGGGGCTTGTATTGCTCGCCATGAACGTTAATAAAAATGCAAAAACACGTTTTGCCTTTGTTTACTCTTTGCACTTGTGAGTTTAAAGCATGTAAGCTCCTTTAACCATTATATGAATATCACTCACACTCACACTCACACACTCTCTCTCTCTCTCTCTCTCTCTCTCTCTCTCTCTCTCTCTCCCTCACAAACACAAACACACACACACACACACACACACACACACACACACACACACACACACACACATACACACACCATTGCGCCTTCAGCTTGTGTTTAACTTTAATTTGCTGCACAGGTGTCGGCCCAAAAGTGGCTGCTTGTGTGTGCCTCTTCTCATTAGACAAACACGCCTCGGTCCCCGTCGACACGCACGTGTTCCAGGTTCGTGGACCACGTGATGTTTTTGGCAAGGGATACGTTTCTAAAAAAAAAGTGTTAAGTTTTTACTTCCAACAGTGTATATCAACACGCATGTGTTCCAGGTACGTGGACCACGTGATGTTTTGGCAAGGGATACGTTCTAAAAAAAGTGTTTAGTATTTACTTCCAATAGTGTATATCAACACGCACGTGTTCCAGGTACGTGGACCACGTGCTTTTGTGGTGAGGGATACGTTCTAAAAAAAAGTATTTAGTATTTACTTCCAACAGTGCATATCGACACGCATGTTTTCCAGGTACGTGGACCACGTGATTTTGTGGTGAGGGATACGTTCTAAAAAAAAGTATTTTGTATTTACTTCCAACAGTGTACATCGACACGCATGTTTTCTAGGTACGTGAGCCACGTGATTTTGTGGTGAGGGATGCATTGTAATCATGATAATAAATCAGGCCCACCATGCCTGTTTGCTAAAACGAACCTGCACTGGTATCTGGTGCCAGCAATTTACCAGGGGTTTTCTAAATAATATTCCTGACATTTTGGTGAAGTTCCGGGGGTCTGGGGTGAAGGTCCGGTTTGAACCCTCTTTTGGCAGGGAAAAGTACGATTCACAATCAGGCATCAACCACTGAACCGTTTGGGGTCGCGATTGTTTTGCTGGGCTCACTTGAGTATATAAACAATGTTCAACTTATTGAACAATTGTTGTCACTGTTCACCACAGCCCACCCCCAGCATCCCAAACCATAAAACTTGGCAGAACACCTCTGGGGATTATATTGAAATATATTGATTGATTGATTAATTGATTGATTGATTGATTAATTGATGGATGGATGGATGGATGGATGGATGGATGGATGGATGGATGGATGGATGG
>Ga0307968_1003315_pt1 | contig 13389 bp, 15 predicted proteins | sample OrgLakmetagen650_FD_201834 | JGI IMG/M metagenome (GOLD analysis project Ga0307968, IMG submission 201834) | Saline water microbial communities from Organic Lake, Antarctica - #650 | ecosystem: Environmental > Aquatic > Non-marine Saline and Alkaline > Saline | place: Antarctica: Organic Lake... | reverse complement strand
ATCTACACGTCAAATTCTCTGGCTGATTTGCACGCAGCGCACCCTTGATCACTGCGGCATTGGTCCCGATGGAGCCTGACGTGTAGATGTGGTTCCCCTGTGTGCGCACGCAAGAATGATCGCAAATGGTTGTGCATCTGTGTCCTTGATCACTGCTGCATTGCTCCCAATGGAGTCTGACGTGTAGATGTGGTTCCCCTGTGTGCGCACGCAAGAATGAACACAGTGTCCTTAATCACTGCTGCATTGGTTTCAATGGAGCCTGACGTGTAGATGTGGTTCCCCTGTGTGCGCACGCAAAAATGAACGCAAATGGCCGTGCATCAGTGTCCTTGATCACTGCTGCATTGGTCCCGATGGAGCCTGACGTGTAAATGTGGTTCCCCTGTGTGTGCATGTGTTCAGGATGCGGCACCACCGTGAGTTTACTAGAGCTTTGAACGGAGCCCTCCTCCTTTATGACCACTACCGTGTCTTTACCGAAAAACCTGATGACCACTGAGCAACGCCATTGTTGAGAATTTGCAGCCACTGAGATGATCAAGCCTCTGCGAGCAAGCCTAGGTGCCATAATGTCTTTGCTGTGATTTTCTGGCCCCTGTATGCGCATGCATGTCTCTGCTTTACAAAGAATTGCGTTTGCTGTGATACTGTAGCAGCTGTGACGCTGCAGCAGCAGGCGCTTCCTCAAATTCAGGTGCCTTGAAGGCGCGCAGATAAAGCATGCAAATTAGCATTACTGTGGTACGTGAACAACATTTGCTGGCCAATCCCGAAACTTCTCACCACACATGTGCATTTGAAGACTTCCCTGCCCCCAAAAATATGTTTTGTTGTATGTCTACATCTAGGTTCGACCATATATATACGGTGTATATGCGGTATTTTAGGCAGAGATTTCACCAAATATACGGTCATATACGGTATATGGTGCATACACACGATTCTGGCCAACCCTATTGATAAGACTTGGAGTGCTGTTTTATGATATCCCATCATATGTGTTTGTGTGTGTGTGTTTGATTGTGTGTGTGCGTATATTTACGTGTGTGTATCTGTGTATGTGTGTGTGCGTGTGAGTGCGTATGTGTGTGTATGTGCGTGCGGCCAAATGATTTTTAAAGGCACGCAAGAAAGGCTGGCCAGAAGTGGAACTGAGATGAAATTAACAGACTGTCCTGCCGAGATGTTGATGGGGTCTGGCACCTCTCACAAACTCCATCAACAATGTCTTTCAATTTAGGACGTGACGCAGTGCGCTATACGCACGTGCATGCAGGGCTACTTATTCTGATAGTGCACATACGCAGACCCACATATTCGCACGCACCCATTCCCCCCCAAGTATACATACTCTTTTACATGTACACCCAGACAAAACTACGCACCGCAGAAGCATATGCATAACTAAGGATCTCGACCAGCTTCTGGTGGGTCACCCCCATGTTGCGAGTGCCGAAGAAACCAATGTCTTTCGGTCCGTCATTTTGTTGAATGGCAAGCAGCTCCTGTGTGCATGTGTGTGTTTGCGTGTGTGTGTTTGTGTGTGTATGTATGTGTGTGTACGTGCACATATGCATCCATTCAAGCGTGCCTGGTTTGGTGCACTTCAGCAGACACACAGGTGGTTGGACACGTTAACAGGGTTAGTATTACAATATATTTGCACATTGTAACGTATGCATGCATTCATACGGTTACGGTGTATGCCTGTATGCCTGTATGTCTGTTCGTCTGTATGTCTGTATGCCTGTATGTCTGTTCGTCTGTATGTCTGTATGCCTGTATGTCTGTTCGTCTGTATGTCTGTATGCCTGTATGTCTGTTCGTCTGTATGTCTGTATGCCTGTATGTCTGTATGCCTGTATGTCTGTATGCCTGTATGTCTGTATGCCTGTATGTCTGTATGTCTGTATGTCTGTATGCCTATGTATGTCTGTTTATAAAAAGCGCCACCCCCCTTGTCAATGTATGCAAACAGTACTAGTACTTTTCGTATTGAGACCTCCATACATACAGTAGCACACGGAGTAAGTAACCGAAGGGTTGGCCAGAACGGTATATACACACCCTATATGACCGTATGTTTGGTAATTTCCCTGCCAAACATAGCGTATATACACCGTAAATATATTTCTGGCCAACCCTGTAATTAACCGTAGGGTTGGCCAGGGCCATACATATGTATGCATATACAGGGTATACATGGTAGTTTTAGCAGGGAAATACCGTACATACGATCAAACACGGTGTATATATGTACGTTCCTGGCCAACCCTGGGTGTATGGTACTGGGCTAGCACCTTTTACTCATAAAATGATGAGAAACCGGGCCAGAGCCACATTTAAAATACCGTACATACCGTATGTATATACACCGTATTTGACCATATGTATATGCGTGGAGGCACACGCTATACACCGTATATGCATATTTTTCCGTACTTCGTATATACAGAGGAATTGAACCCCCAGAATCAAATCATTATGGGATCATTTCACAGCTCTTAGAGAGCAAAGTGATGCAGAAAAAATGCTTCCGATGCAAAAAAATGCATCGGAAGCAAACGATGCTGGCACACTTGCTTCCGATTTTGGATGCAAAAAAATCAGTGCTTCGGAGGGCTAGTCCTGACCCCAAAGCCTCCAAAATGGCCATTTCCAGTGCGAAACAAAGCCCAACCACTTCAAACACCAATAAAACTGTGAACTTCATGTAAATTTAAGCAATAAACGAAGTAGAAAGCACAGGGAGTGCTTGGGTTTGGCCCAAACTGTACATATGAAAATGCGGTTTATAACCGATTCCGTGTTTGAAATTTCCCAACTGTATCCGTATCCGTCTGACCGTATGCGGTTTTTGGCTGACCGTATATGGAACGTATTTCACCGTATATGGACGTAGGTATTTGCAGGAGGTACACTTTATCTCGGGTTCAGTCAGTTCCCAGCAGAAGCACCGCCTCTTCTGCTCTACTTCGTCAATATTGTTTTTCTCGCGCCTCTTATTGCTGATGCCTTCCTTGGCTTCCCTTTTATATAAATGCATGTATATGCATTATATAATTAGGCTTACTAGTGGACATGGTAGGCGAACCCCTGTATGCACTAATAAAGGCCATTATGGGTCTTTTTAGCTTGAAGCAGGCCTAGCTTACCAGCCATTCATTTTTTGGCTTTATGAATTGGGTCACGCGTGCTCAGCTCTTCAAGAGCTGCAGCATGAACCCCTTTTGAATTTAGTTTGAGTGACTCCAAATTTCTCTGCATACGATGTATACGAAAATACTGCGTATATACAGTCATATGCGGTGTGTACAATTGTACAGGAAATGGACGTCCCATGTACGGTTTTTAGCCAACCCTACGTATACCTTACTGTACCTAATTTTGCCTGCTCTACATGTAAGCAATACGTGGCAGGGAAGATAGAGTGAGACGTTCACTTCCTTTGATGATCTTAGAAGGTTGGTTCGTGCATCATACAGGTCAGACGGAGCAGATTATTAGTAATTTGGAACTACATGCTACCACCCACAGCCATCCAGGTCAGATGCAGCTTATGGAACATGTCCTTAGCCTATTTCAAACCACAATCAGCCACTCACAGTCAAGTAATCCAGGTCAGAAGTACCCTTTTCCTCCACGTCGGTCTCAGGCATCAGGGTAATGACCTCCTCCGCTGCAAACAGATGATCAGTCCAGGTATGTGTTTGTGTGTGTTTGTGTGTGTGTGTGTGTGTGTGTGTGTGTATGTGTGTGTGTGTGTGTGTGTGTGTGTGTGTGTGTGTGTGTGTGTGTGTGTACCCGCGTGCAAGAGGGCCGTGTTGCGCTAGTGCTGTTGGGGTTCGTGAGTGTGTTCATGTGTGCACATGCGTGTGTGTATACGTGCGCGTACCGGTATATGTGTGTGCATCCGTACGCGCATATCGTGCTTGCAATGCTTGCCATCTGTCAAGCATGTCAGCAGATTCAGACAATGAAATCAACGTACCACTGCCTTTCGTGAGCATCTCCGCCTGGCTAGGGAGGTTCTTTGCCATAGACACGGTCAAGGATTCCTGCGCTCGGGCTTCCCCTCCTGATGCACTTAGCCAAACAGAGCAAGGAGCTCTCCTCCACGGGTTGCTAGTTCTCCCCCTGTTCCGTGCTGGAATGGCTGTGCTGATATCAGGATTCCAAAAGGAAGAGGACAACTGTCTGGCATGCATCTTATTATATTAGAAAGAAATATAATAATATGACAACATTTTCCCCTGTAAACATGCTACATTTCCTCAGTTTCCCCTCGTCATTTTTCATTCGAATGGTCATCTGGTAGCCGTTGTATTTACACATTTTGTCAGTGGGAACTGATTCGCGACCCGATGTGCCCGGACCAAAACACGGGGTTCGATTGTTCAGGGGTCTCTGGAGAATTCGAGAAGTGAAAAATCAACCAAATTTGCGAGGCCCCCCCTCCCCCCCCCCTTCCCTTATTATGATGGTCCGGCAGAATTTTTGGACAACCAAGAATTGGACAGGGCCATTACATGGACTCTGGGATATAAAGAGAAATCTTTAGAGCAGAAAGTAAAAATTTGGGGTGGAAAACTAGCCGTAGCCGTAACCACGGACTTGACCAAACCACTGTGTGACCGGGGCCCTACGAGAGAGCGGAAACACATGTAAAATGAAAGAGAGAAAATAAAAAGTTCAGCGTATTTGATCCACACAATTACAGCACCAATTATTTGCACCCTTCATCGCCTCGCTCTGCACAGAAGTGCAGCTGTTGGAAAGTGAGCACCAACATAAACGAAAATGGTCACTGCGTTTCTTCTGCAGCCCCCTGCTGCTGCTGCTGCTGCTGCTGCACCGCTTCCAGGGCACCTGCTTGCGGCTCATCAATAGCCGGGGAAGGAGGCTTGTGACAGTGCAGCAGCCCCTGAGGAGCACCTGGCTTCGGCAGTCCTAGAGTAGCACCTCTCTTCCCGGAACCTGCCCCCCTTCGCGCATGCACTATGCGGCGCAATAACGATTCAGCCGTGAGGCCTGGGGCCTGCGACAACAGCAAAGGCAACACATGCGAATGCCTGACCACTTGCAAAGAATTTGATAAAGCACACAGTGATCTGCTAGACGTAATGTTTATGAGATTTCAAGGCTTAATAGACTCTTGTCAGGTCAACACCTTATTCGTATTTTTATGTGTTTTCATTGTGCACAACTGACTCCGCTACCATACTGTAACCAGCGGAGCAATCACTTTCATTCCTATATCGAGGCCGCTCTGCTTGCTCGGAACCCTCCCTTTTCTCAGACCTGCCGTGCAGGTCCCCACCCTCTCCCTCTTTACACTGGCTGAAACACCCCAACCAAAAGATATCTGATTCAATCCACACCTGAGTCCGTTCTGCTTTGCTCGGAGAGCCTCCCTCATGCATCGTATCGCCGGGTGCCCCATCCTCTCCTTGCACACGCGAGGAAGGTGCACCAGGCTGCTGCTGCTCATGCCCATGCTCCTGCAAACAAATTACAGCGACAGCAATTGCTCAAGTCCTTGATCCAAATGCTCAATGCCCATTATCCAAATGCTCATGTCCATGATCCAAATGCTCATGCCCATGATCCAAATGCCCATGCCCATGATCCAAATGCTCATGCCCATAATCCAAATGCTCATGTCCATAATCCAAATGCTCATGTCCATGATCCTGCAAAAACAATACAGCGACAGCAGGGCAAGTTGCAGTTGCAGCCCGGTCCCTGTTCCTACCAGCACAGCAACGAGCTCGAAAGAAGGTGTTTACAAACGATAATGTGCTGTGACGTCTGAGGGGCTGAGGGGCCCGTTGCCCTTATGCTGTCCTTGCAAATGACAAAAGCAGACACACACACCCACACAAACGCTTGCACACACACACACACACACACACACAAACACACACCATAATTACATCCTTCAGACGCTTGTGCAGAAACTGGACACATAAAAAACCTTCCATGACGTTTGTGCTGGATCACAGGTGACAAGCAATCACAGGTGACAAACAATCGTGCTGCTTCTGACTCTAAACTCGCTTGCTGCCATCATGGTGCAAAAATGGCGAGCCACAGCTTTTTTTTGAGCGGGTGGGAAAACATTTGCCCTTGCACGTTTGACCCACCTTGCCGACTTAAGACACTTCAGTCCTCAGTCCTTAGCAACACCTACTTCATGACAGCCGTGCATTTGCCTCAAGACACTTCAGTCCTCAGTCCTACCAACACTTACATCATGACAGCCGTGCATTTTTCCTAAGACACTTAAGTCCTCAGTCATACCAATGCCTACTTCATGACAGGCGTGCATTTTGCCTTGCTCTCTTACCTGCGCCGGTCTGGTCCCCCACAGCTGGTAGTTCGCCGCTTGTGTCCTGTCCTTGTAGCCCTCCTCTCCCCTGCAAGGATCAAGGGTAGGGTTGGCCAGATTCATACATATGCACCGTAAATGAGTCACATAATATGACCAAGTATTTGATGATTTCCCTGCCAAAAATACCGTATATACATATATATGTGTGTGTGTATGTTTGTGTAGCCATGCTCTCTTCGGCAAGGATCAAAAGCGATCTCATGACCGGTGGGCTTAGGACGTCCGTAGGGGGGCACTAGTGCATGCCTCGCTGTGCATGTTGCTTAGAAGCAGTGCACATTGCTTAGAAGCGTTGTGCGTCTCAATTGTGCAAACTCACCCGCCAGGTGTCTTAGTCTCTCCCAAGCCTGATTGCCATTCCTTGCATGCGTCTCAATTGTATAATTTCACCTGCCAGGTCTTTGTCCCTCCCAAGCACGATTGCCATTCCTTGCATGTGTCTCAATTGTATAAACTCACCTGCCAGGTGTCTTAGTCTCTCCCAAGCCCGATTGCCATTCCTTGCATGCGGCGTCTCAATTGTATAAACTCACCTGCCAGGTGTCTTAGTCTCTCCCAAGCACGATTGCCATCCTTTGTACGCGTCTCAATTGTATAAACTCACCTGCCAGGTCTTTGTCTCTCCATAGCATGATTGCCATTCCCTGCATGGTCATGGTGGATCCCTTCCTGCCCCATTCCTGCCATTCCATTTTCAGCATCAGCCATGGCTACGTCGTCCTGTGGACGTGCACATGAGCAAGTGTGTGTTGGAGTGTGTTGAAGTGTTTATGTGTGTGTGTGTGTGCAGATACGTGCAGCCTATGCATGCGTGCACACTTGTTCCAAACCTCCTGAGCATTTACGGAGTATTCCACAATCTAAATTGAGTCCACACTCAAGCATACAATTTGATTCTTGTGCCCTCCTTGAATACAAAGTGCAGGCCCTCATGTGCACTCAGCCCTTGTTGAGCATCTCCCAAGCAATGACAGCTCCCCCTTGCAGATCTTTGCCTCGTTGATGAGGAAGATATCCTTTCTTGGCAAACCAAAACGTGGTGCGAGCAAAGAGCTTGCATAATTAGAATGCATACTTGGTGCGAGCAGGACCTTGGTGCGAGCAAAACTTGGTGCGAGCAAAAAGCTTGGTGCGAGCAAAAAGTTTGCATATTGAGAAACACGTACCAGGATTTTATCCTTGATGGCGAGCAAAAAGCTTGCATATTTGAAACCACCTACCAGGCTTATACCCTTGATTGTGAGCAAAAAGCTTGCATATTTAGAACCACCACCTACCAGGCTCTCTACCGATTGCAATTGCTGCAATGTTTAAGGACACGGGACCCGTCCTCACTTTCTGCTTATGGTATTGGAAACGATGCTCACCTCATTAACCACCGTCTGTTGCTTGCAATGCCTTCAAAGTGTAGTCCTTCATAAAATTTGTTTCCTCTGGTATAATCTTTTTCCGTGCTGCTCACCTCATTAACCACCGACTGGCTTCCGTCTGCATTCCGTTGCTTGCGGCGCCTCCCTTTGCTTTGCTTGCCTCCCCTGCTGCTTCCCCCTCGTTTGCCATCCGCCCCTGTGGTCGCAACATCAACACGTGCTTTGCTCTTATCAAGCGCAGAAGTGCAGCACTTGTGCAATAGCAACATCAACACGTGCATTGCTCTTGTCTAAACGCAATTCGCAGAAGTGCAGCACCCTTGCAATAGCAACATCAGCACATGCCATGCTGCTGTCAAAGCGCAATACGCAGAAGTGCAGCACCCTTGCAATGGCAACATCAACACGTGCATTGCTCTTGTCTAAGCGCAATACGCAGAAGTGCAGCACTTTTGCAATGGCAACATCAACACGTGCATTGCTCTTGTCTAAGCGCAATACGCAGAAGTGCAGCACTTTTGCAATGGCAACATCAACACGTGCATTGCTCTTGTCTAAGCGCAATACGCAGAAGTGCAGCACTTTTGCAATGGCAACATCAGCACATGCGATGCTCCTGTTAAAGCGCAATACGCAAAAGTGCAGCACTTTTGCAATGGCAACATCAACACGTGCATTGCTCTTGTCTAAGCGCAATACGCGATGGTGCAGGTGTAGCGCCCTTGTGGTTGCAACATTGACACATGCTTAGGGTTGGCCAGAACCGTTCATATGCACCGTATATGACCGTATATTTGGTGATTTTCCTGCCAAAAACACCGTATATCCACCGTATATATATGGTTCTGGCCAACCCTTCACATGCTTGGTTCTTTGGCCATGAGCAAGGATACGCAAAAGGAGTCCATACCAAAAACAATGGTGTTCTAAGGTGACCCGTACCCACAGAAAAACTTCAAATCGCCCGGCTGCAAAATTTATTTTCCCCTTCTTGGTTCCCGTCATCATGCATCAATGGTGGTCACGTCAATAAACGCCATCATTTCTGTTCATTGATGCCAGGTTGGAAATCTGTTACCTACCACCGCCAGCCCAAACCACAACCTTTGTGTGCGTTCAGGCTCCTCCTTCTTACCTGCAATACCATATCTCTGCCCCCATCCTCGTCTGTCCGCTCTCGTCTGTCTGCTCTTGTGGTTGCTGCTTGTATGACCGTACCAAACACCTCAAGCAAGCGCACAAACACATGGGATTCATAATCTACCTGCTTTCCTGCATCAGCCACAGTCACGTCCCCATCCTCGTCTGTCCACTCCTGTTTTTACTGCTTGAACGACCGTACCAAACACCATACACACACGCACACACATGTTGATGTTCGTCAGCATACCTGCATCAGCCATAGTCACGTCCCCATCCTCGTCTGTCCACTCCTGTTTTTGCTGCTTGAATGACCGTACCAAACACCATACACACGCACACACATTTTGATGTTCGTCAGCATACCTGCATCAGCCATAATCACGTCCCCATCCTCGTCTGTCCACTCCTGTTTTTGCTGCTTGAACGATCGTACCAAACACCATACGCACACGCACACACATGTTGATGTTCGTCAGCATACCTGCATCAGCCATAGTCACGTCCCCATCCTCATCTATCCGCTCTCGCTTTTGCTGCTGCTGCGTGCCGGTGCGCCGTGCTTTGCGCGCGCCCCCTCCCTGCAAAGAACACACACAGCAGACACTATTTTCTTGAATCTAGTAGGAAAATGCAGTTGTTTATTACTTAATTGCCGAATTGAATGCACTTTGTGCACGCCTTTCAAATAAGGACATGACCGAGAATGGAGATGGCAAGCTAGATCTGAAGATATAATTGGGAACTGTGTGCCGCCAGAAACCCCGTTTCCACTTACGATACATATGCAGAATCAAAACAATTGCTGTCCATTTACAAATGCCCGTGCGCTGTGCTGTGCTTTGTGTGTGTGCCCCTCCCTGCAAGCGTAACAACAGAAAATGGCAACGAGACATGAAGAGGTATTGAGTATCGTTTGCCCTGGGTGACATCGTCTCTTTCTTGGTTTGGCGTGGGTAATATTGTCTCTTTCTTGATTGGGTGATATCGTTTCTTGCTTGCCGTGGGTGATATCGTCTCTTTCTTGCCTTGGGTGTCTCTTTCTTGCCGTGAGTGATATCGTTTCTTCTTGCCTACATGATATCGTTTCTTTCCGTGGGTGATATCAATTCTTTCCTCGAATCCTTGCAGATGTGCATCAGCAGTTAGTGGAGGATGCACATTAAAAAAAGGCACGAACATAACATTGAGCAGGAGACGCTGTACACAGTATCATCTCTTTCCCTCTCATAGCAGTTTGTGCAGAATACACACTAAAATATGGCATCAAGGCATGAACAAACCATTGAGTAGCATGTGCTGCACTCAATAGTATCTTTTTCCCTGTACGCATGCAATAAAAAAAAAAAGGGGTGCTGTTGTATGAAAAGCTGCATTTCGAGTACGCAAGGCACTCAAATGTAAAAGAGCTTGCACTTGCTACCAAGCACACAAGCTGTAATCACAATCTGCATTCACAATCTCTGTAATCACGCGTCAGTACAAACAAGATTATATCTGTACGGTTGGCCAGAACCGTGAGTATTCGCCGTATGACCAATTATTTTATTTGGTGATTTCCCTGCCAAAAATCTCGTATGCACCGTACTGTACTTATATCACCGCGCTACGCAAACCTTTTTGACCCCCTCGCAGTGTGTCGGGAGCAATATAAATATCGAAGTGACAAGGGCCTCGCGAAGCTCGCATTGTAAGTGTAATTTTAAGCATGAACGGGAACAGGCCAGGAAAGTCTCCCAAGCCGCCCCTCAAGGCCCCCAAGGTGGACAAACAGCTTGGGAGGCTGGCCCTCTATTGGGCAGGAAGGACCAAGAGAAGGGCGCCTTCATTCCCTTCACATGTGCACGCACGCACACGTACCCGCATGCACACACACACACACACACACACACACACACACAAACACACACATGTATGGGACATGTATACATATGTATACACACACACTTACGTACACACGTATGCGCACATACTCACGCACACACACATTCGCACGCACGCACAAGTACACAATGCATGAACGCATGTAAGTACACAACCGTACACACGCACGCACGTACACAATGCACGCTCACACGTACTGCACGCACACACATACGCACACAAACACGCACGTACACGCACGCACGCACACATGCACACGCACGCATACGTACGCGCACACGCGCGTGCATACGCATGTAGGTGCAGCTCATAGGGCCAGAAGGCCCTCACATAGGCTCGCATTGTGTTTATTAATAATGTGTTGCCCCCCTCGCATTGCTCGCATCGGGGCTTATTAATTGGGATTTTTCTAACATCGGATTGGTCACGGTACCCTACGGTATATATGGTCGTCCCCATGGCTGGTCGACCCAAACTGTGCCAATAAGTTATCCACCCAATTCAAAGCTCCTATACCTCATCTGAATGCAAGATACTTGTTATTTCTAAACAATTGACATTTGCTGGAAATTCGGCATTCTGGGGGGCTGTGTGGGGCCCGTTGCGTATTTTGCACCCACTTTGGCAGGGAAAAGGTACATTTCTGAACTTGCCCCGATCGACCTTTGCTTCAAGAGATAAGCATTATAAATGTCATATAACAATGCTGCAATGTCAAATTTGGGGCAGGGGTGCCGGGAATGCCGGCGTATGGGAGGCACTCACACAGGGGAAAAAGACAGATTTATCTATCGCTCCATACCTGCTGCGACTTTCAGCCCGGTTTTTGTTACTAGAGTTGCCAAAACAAAGAATATAATAAAATTTAAATGGGGCCAACCAATGGCCTGGTGGAATTTTGGTGCAAATTTGTGTAGCGTGACATGCAGCAATTTCCGCCTGTGCTTTTCTGGCTCCATATAAAATTTTCATGCTTCACACCAGAGTTGCAAATTTTTCATTGCGAGCCACCCACTGGGTCTTTCCGCCTGCTTTCTTTGCAGGCAAGTTAAGAAAACATCAAGCTATAATAATACAACTTTCAGCTCCCAAAATGGTGAAATGGTTGGGGAGAAAGAGCCAAATTTGGCTTTTTGGCACAATTTGACTAGGAAAGGGCGGTCCAGCCATGGGGACGATCCTATACGGTCCTGGCCAACCCTATCTAATTGACACAAAAGTGCACACACCTGCTGTTGCTGCTGGTGGGGTAGCTTCCACAGTTCCCTCGTTTTCCGTGGCGCCTTGAAGTCCTTTTTGTCCTCTGTGTTTTGAAAAGAAATGAAAATGGATTGGGACAAGGCTGCGCTGACAGTGCATTCGTTAAACACTCCTACGTACGTACACTTGAAACAGTAGCCATACGGAAGGTGAGGAGCGCTGGCATGCCGTTCCTTGAAACCTATTCCTGACACAACTCCCCCTCCTTGTGCGTGTTGTTCTTAATGACTGTAGCCATACGGAAGGTGAGGAGCGCTGGCATGCCGTTCCTTGAAGCCTATTCCTGACACAACTTCCCCTCCTTGTGCGTGTTGTTCTTAACGACTGTAGCCATACGGAAGATGAGGAGCGCTGGCATGCCATTCTTTAAAACCTATTCCTGCCATATTATCCCCTCCCTGTGCGTGATGAGGTGTTCTTACCGACTGTAGCCATACAGAAGATGAGGAGCGCTGGCATGCCATTCTTTGAAACCTATTCCTGCCACAATTCCCCCTCCCTGTGCGTGTTGTTCTTACCGACTGTGGCCATACGGAAGATGAGGTGCACAGGCGTGCCACTTTTCACAAAGTCTCGGCCCTTGTGCCAAAAGAAGGGCATGTTGGCCGCATCGTACGGGTCCAGGCCTACAGGAATGACATGGCAAGCAGTGCTTGATGTACGCTTGGATTAGCCGAGGGTTGACACGACACAGCGAACAAGGGCGTGCTTGCCACATCATACATGTCCAAGTCTATCTACAGGAATGACACAACAAGCAGTGCTTGATGCGTGCGAGAATGAGCCGAGGGTCGGCAAAAGACACCGCAAGCAAAATTGGGTTGAAGGCTTCCAGGCTCGTGACACAGCGTGTGAATGTGTGTATATGTGTGTGTATGTGTGCGTGTGTATGTGAGTGTGTGTGAATGTGTGTGTGTGTGATACCAACTACATCAAGCGTACTATGATGCCCACACTACGCTTCAGCTGGGCACAAAGAAAAGCAAGCAGTGATAGTGTATAGCCCCAGGTAGTAGCCACTAGTGATAGGTGATAGTATGTATGTGTGTGCGTCACTATATCACTCGTTTAGCCCCAGGGGCACTGAACAAAAAAAGGAAACCATACTGCCTGGCAGCAAAGCACTACCAGAGTGTGTGTGTGTATGTGTGTGTATGTGTGTGTATGTGTGTATGTGTGTGTATGTGTGTGTGTATGTGTGTGTATGTGTGTGTATGTGTGTGTGTATGTGTGTGTATGTGTGTGTGTACGTGTGTGTGTATGTGTGTGTATGTGTGTGTGTATGTGTGTGTATGTGTGTGTATATGTGTGTGTATGTATGTATGTATGTATGTATGT
>Ga0307968_1003314_pt1 | contig 13392 bp, 20 predicted proteins | sample OrgLakmetagen650_FD_201834 | JGI IMG/M metagenome (GOLD analysis project Ga0307968, IMG submission 201834) | Saline water microbial communities from Organic Lake, Antarctica - #650 | ecosystem: Environmental > Aquatic > Non-marine Saline and Alkaline > Saline | place: Antarctica: Organic Lake... | reverse complement strand
CACACACACACACACACACTTTATGCGTGTGTATAAGCTGTAGCAAAAATTGATATGCTTGTCTGCCGTTGCTTTTTTTGTGCAGTACCATGCGGAACCTGCCCCTGCCATTGCTGGGCATTATACTGCTTCATCTTCCAAATGCATGGAGCCGGTTGCTGTACCTTGCAGAATCCAGTCAAGAAAGTGAGTGACAGGTGTTAGGTGGTGTGAGTGTGTGCGTGTGTCTGTGTTTGCCAGGAAAAACTGCTATGGCTGCTGTACCTTGGAAAATTAGAGTCGAGAGTAAATAGGGGGCCTCCATCCCTGCTGGCACGACACAAACAGCTGAGGCTTTAACACACATTTCCACAACTGTTCCTACAAGGTTGTATTAAGTTGAAATGCATAGCATTCAGCTTTCCATATAAACTCATTGTCCAAGGGATAGGACAGCGCTACCTCTCAATTCACACATACACACACGCACACACACACATACGCTCAAGTGCTAGGGACATCATTAAAGCCACCCAAAGGCGTGTAGTACGCACGCCTTTGATGCCGCTCTATTCATACACACACATACACACATACTCAGGTGCTATGGATATCATGAAAGCCACTCAGTGTAGTGTGCATGCCTTTGATGCCTCTCATTCTACACACACACACACACGCACACACACACACAAACACACACACACAAACAGGTGCTATGGATATCATGAAAGCCACTCAGTGTAGTGTGCATGCCTTTGGTGCCTCTCATTCCACACACACACACACACACACACACACACAAATAGGTGCTATGGATATCATGAAAGCCACTCAGTGTAGTGTGCATGCCTTTGGTGCCTCTCATTCCACACACACACACACACACACACACACACTCAGGTGCTATGGATATCATGAGAGCCACTCAGTGTAGTGTGCATGCCTTTGATGCCTCTCATTCTACACACACACACACACACACACACACACACACACGCACACACGCACACGCACACGCACACAGGTGCTATGGACATCATGAAAGCCACCCAGTGTAACGCGCACGCCTTCAATGCCGCGTTCCCTGAGTTCAGCAAATGGCGCAGCTGTAGATTCCCCGTCTTGTTCAGTGTGGTAAGGCCTTTCCTGTGAATGTGGGTGGGGGTGGGGGTGTGGTCATAATTGCGGATGTGAGTATGGGTGTGGGTGCAGTTGTAGATGTGGGCAATGTGTACTTTTGTGTTTGTGAGTGAACAAAAGTGTGAATGCATACAAAGGCAGTGGATGTGGGCAATTTGTGCTTATGTGCTGTGAGCACATGACAGTGTGAATGCATACATTATGCATAGGCAGTGGATGTGGGCTAGAGCACTAACATGTCGCACAGCATCCTGCAGCAGAGTATATGCCACACAGCTCAGACAACCTGCATTTTAAGTGCATGACTGCATGACTGCATGACGGCATGACTGCATGACTGCATGATACAAGGAAATTTTAAGTCTCCATGTATTGCTGCACACAGGGCCATCGGCCCCCGTGGCGGTTTGCCAATGTTGGATTTGAGCGGACGCCACCCGCACCACGTGAGTGTTGTCGGGGCAATCACATGCAGTTATGATGATGTGTGCTGTGTGCTGTATGTGTGGGAGTGTGTGGCTGGGCTGCGTGCTCAATCATTCAATCGTGCCACCGTTGGATTTGAGCGTACTCCATGCTTAAAGTTTGGTCAGAGCGTTTACATGTATGTATACATGAGCACCTGTCGTACTGCCTGTGATTCGACAGAGCGCTCTATAAATTGACAATCCCTGGGCTCACTCTCCAGCACTTCTGTGTTGCCCTGATCCTTTGCTCTCTTCCTTCACCATACCGTCCGTTTACGATCACTTCGGAAATTAAATAATTATTTGGCCAGAAAACGAAAATTTTTATTAATTCTTGGAGGCCTCTCCGAACTGACTTCCGAAGTGATAAATTAATTATTTATAGAGGTTTTGATGGTATAAATCGAAATGAGCTCCAAGCGCGCCAGTGTGAACTTCCTGGCTGGGTTCTTGAAGCCCCAGTCCCCAGCTGAAAGGCTGGCTGCTCAGCAGCGGGACCGTGAGAAGCTGCAGAGGGAGAGGCAGCTTAAGGAGCTGCAAGAGGAAGAGGCAAAGGCAAGGGGCGAGGCTGGGAAGAGGCCTGTGGGGCGCCCGCGCGGCTCCAAGAAGAAGCCCCCTTCTCTCACAGCCCCTTAAGAAACATTTATACAGAGTGCGTGGCAAGTGTGTAAGAGAAGGTTCCTTCTCTGATTGAGGGAAGCACACATGCAAGCACTAAGCTGTTGTTCTCTATATGCAACCAATGGTCCGTCTGCACAGCAGCCTGCACAGCAGCCTGCACAACAGCCTGCACAGCAACAGCAGCAGCAGCAGGAGCAGCAGCAGGAGCAGCAGCAGCAGGGGCAGGATGGCAAGCGCAAGAGGGGGGCCTACACTGACTGGTTCAAGGGGGGCGGGGCTGTTCAAACTGGTTGTCGCAGCTGTCCAACGCTCCAACGATGTCCCCATTTACGTTTGCCCCATTGTGTGGCTATTGCTGCAAACCCCTAACCTCTCTTTCCCTGCTTCTGAGCACTTTGCAGCATCAGCCACAGCTTCAGCCTCAGCCTCAGCCACAGCCTCAGCTTCAGCCACAGCCTCAGCCTCAGCCACAGCTTCAGCCTCAGCCACTGTTTCAGCCATAACGAACAGCAGTAGCAGTGAACATGCAGCATTCACAGGGGGGCTCTCGAACTCAAAATTTAATTCCCGGCAGTGCCCTCCCGAAGTGCCCTCGAACTCATAAATTAATCCCCAAACCCCCTCACGAACCAAAATCGTAATTTTAATTAATTTTTTGAAAGTGTGCTCCCGAAGTGATCGTGAACGGACGGTATATCGTAAGCAAGGACTGAGGGCTGCCAGTGTTTCTATTAGGAATCTTTGCAACGCAGTGGCGGCGTGTCGCGGTTAATCAAAAGACTGAGGGCTGCTGCACATGTATATCATTTCACTCCTAATCCATGTGTTTCTAGCTTCCTGCCTCTTTCTACAGTAAGCATAGCCAAGATGTTTGCGGACCCCTTTAAGGTCCCGAAAACCCTGCAAACTCTCTAGCTTACACTATTGCTGACCCTGCTAGTCGTCTCAGATATCTTACAACCTTTTTTATTCCTCATTGCCAGGCCAGATTTCTTGGCCCATACACATCTCCTGTTGCCATGCTGCTGCTCCAATCAAGGCCGCCACAGAGCTGCTGAAGTCGTTGATCAGGCACTCCTCATCCCCTCACTGCCGTCGCACTCCTTTAACACACTCCTTACAACTTACAACACCACTCTCCTTATACCATAAGCAAACCACACCCCAATCTGCTGCTTCACAGCCAAACAACTCTCCTTATACCAAACAACTCTCCTTATACCACAAGCAAACCACACCCCAATCTACTGCTTCACAGCCAAACAACTCTCCTTATACCACAAGCAAACCACACCCCAATCTACTGCTTCACAGCCAAACAACTCTCCTTATACCAAACAACTCTCCTTATACCACAAGCAAACCACACCCCAATCTGCTGCTTCACAGCCAAACAAGGCCGCCACAGAGCCGCCGGGGGCGTCATGGCACCCCTCCCTTTCTCACCCTATCACCCCTCCTCTGCGCCTGGCTCTCCCCAAATGCCCCCCAACGCCCGCATGTGGTGGGTCCCTAAGTTGCCTGGCACACCACCTCCCCCTGGTATACCATCAATGCCCCCTGGTATGCTGTCACCTCCTCCTAGAATGCCATCGTTACCCCCTGGCGTTTCAAATGGTGCACCGCATCCACAACAAGGAGCTGTCCCTCAACTAGGGGCTGGCCCTCGAGCAGCGTTGCAAGCGTCTGGCGTGCTAGGTCAAGGGGAGGGCTTGCAGGGTACTCAAATGCAGGGCAGTCATCAGCTGCAGAGCCACCCTCTCCCACACCAGCAGCACGGCCGCCCTCCGCATTATCCTGTGTATCCAACAGTTGGTAATGGGGTGCACTGGCAGCAGCATGAGAGCGACAGTAGTGGGCAGGCAGGCATACAAGGCTCTCATGAGAGGCAAGGAGATGGCCAGCAGCAGCAACAACAGCACCCGCAGGAGCCAGCCCGGCAGCCAAGGAGTGAAATCGCCCAGGCAAGTTCGGAAGATGGGGACAGAGACAGCTTTATATGCAGTGTGCCTGTTGCAACATGCAGCATAGGGTTTGGCCAGATTTGTATATATGCACCGTATATGACCGTATGTGCGGTGATTTCCTTGCTCAAAACGCCTTATATATAAACACACACCATGCACGTATGTGTGTGGTTCTGGCCGACCCTGCTCATGCTACGTCGTTTGCTCTCCTTGCTTGAACATGTCTGTGTGTTGCCCAAAAGTCAGAGGTCAGAGGTCAATCCAAAACACAAAGGCGAACCCACATTTGTGCGCCCCTTGCAGAAATGGGACTCACTCCTGTGCGAATGACGCTAATGTCAGCTATGGAAGTTAAGGCTTAGGAATTAAGTAGCGAACTTAATCACGAATGAACATTTCAGGCAGGTTTGAAGGATGGAACTCAGGGTATGAGAGGAATTTAAATCTATGCCGATCTTTTGCACTACCATGCAGAATGGCGAGCGCGTTGAGGTACACGAGGGAGCTACCTTGCGCTTGGGGAGCACTCTCGCACCTAAAGGGGTGTTGCAGAAGCCAAAGCGTGTGGTCGGAACAAGCCAGTACCAAAGCCCGGACCAACCAGCCAGCAGCAACCTGCAGTCTCTGCCTAGACAGGAGCAACCGCAGCAGCAGCAGCAACAGCAAGAAGAAGAGTCACAGCAGCCTGTGCAAGAGCCTAGCTGATCTGGGAATCCAGGCTCCTTGTTGGCTACTAGCTGATTATGGACGCAATCTTTTGGGACTTTTTAAGAGGTTTTTTAAGAGGATGATGCCTCGTTGACTACAAGTAGGAGCTCAATATTTAGGTATGCAGCAGCTGTATGCAGATTCGAATATTTATGGTGCTGTTGCACACATTGTGTTCTGTGCAGGTCGACACTTGTCACCGGGAAAGAGCTAAGAAAAAGGTTCCTTGTAATTAGATTTTTCCATCCGTATCCAGAGCAATTAATGTGAAAGGAGCTACTCTGATGCTGGACATCGTAAAACTCCACCACCACGTGAAAGAAAATGGATTATATTGGGGATCAAGAGGAGGCCTGCAGGCTTGCCTGAGACCACTGGCTCCTGGTGAGAGCTAGTATTCCAATGGTACTTGAAAGGACGCAGAATAACTGTTACCAATGTAAGGTGTCAGCGCTTTTTAGTCCCTCATCCTCCTCCTGCCTGTGCAATGCTGCAACGGGAAATTTACGCCAATCTACTGTGTACAAGTTGTGTCCTCTCACTGTTATAGTCCTCGTATGAAACTTATACTACACGTAAGATTTACACGCGTCGATGCATGACACAGCGCAAGCTGTGGTATTGCTCCCTTAATTGTTCTTCATCATTCATATATGCAGCATAAACGGCAGCAACGTAGCACATATGTGTAGCAGCCGCCAGTATGATGCTGCCCACAGCCCGGGTCACGAGAACCATGGTGGAGACGAATGTGGCAGCGACATAAACAAGGAAGCTAGATGCTTGACGGGGGGCTCCTCGTTCAACACGGGGGGCTCCTTGTTCAACACGGCGCTGCCGGCTGCGAGCGAGAAATGAAGAAAGGTACCTCCTGCCTGCGTTCTGTGCTGCGGATCACCAAGCTGAGCTTATGTGGCTGCATATTTTGTTCTTATGCAAAAGGGTCAGGTTGGCGGATGGCGCAAACATACAGGCTTGTGCAACTGTACGGCCTTATGGGCATCTCTGCAAAATGGCTGAATAGCGTCTGCCAATTATTTCTCTTACAAGGTGTTTTGTTACATCCTCTAATCGTTTGATGCACAGGAGGATAATAGCATGGTGTATATTATTAGTAAAAATCACAAGATGACGTACTTAAATGCAAGCTACCCAATGACCACCCTCAAGCCACAGAAGGCCCAGATAAAACAAGTGCCCTGATTAGTACTGACCAACCTCATATTTGTAATACCGACGAAGCACCCCAAAACAGCTCCAGCCACAACTTAACCCGTAAGGTACAAGATTGGCGGGATTGGACCTACACTGATGGCAGCCTCCAAAAGAATGAAGTAGGGCATAACACCGGATCAGACGTATACCACCTTCACTTAAATGTTTCCCACTATGTGAACCCAAAAGGCATGGGTATAACCAACACCATCTCACGGGCAGAGCTAGCAGCTATAGCAGCTGCAGTCATACACGGCTACTCACATATAGCCACACACAGCCTAACATCAATGCACCAAATCAAAAAGCAGCTCTCACACCCAAATCTCCATTGCCACCACATCCAAGGAGATGTCCTTCAATCCATTGCTAAAGCAATCCGCCAATCACCATCGCCTATCAAATTCTTTAAAGTAAAGTATTATCGGTGATGAGCATGCCGACGCCCTTGCTATGAAGTCAGCCACCACCTACTCCGACCTTGCAGACACCTCCATCAAAACAGCAGGCCCTGAGGGAAATCCCTTCTACGACATCCACTGGCTTGCAAAAGAAGACATGGAAAACCAAACACAAACCCTTAATCATTCCCAAATCATTCCCATACAACAAACATGACCCATACTCCTCCCCCAAAGCTTTGGTATCTACCAAACCACCGTGACGCCCTTCAAGCACATGCATTTTCTCCATAAACTGGGAAATGCCGAAACTGAAGCGAACTACCATGCGTACTACCAGACCCTCATAAAGGACGGCACTGCCAATGGAGCCACTAGCAATGCTTACTTAACATCATCCGATGTCCCCTTTAAGACCATATGTATCATTATCAAATACAGAACAGGCACCCTATATAATCAAAAGCATGCGGTATTGTTCAAACTCTCAACAAGTCAAACTTGCCCCTTCTGCCCACAAGTAGACAGTGCCCTGCACATCCTTTCTGGGTGCCAACACACACGCAAATAAGGAACATGATCACCGAAAGACACAACTTAGCATGCCGCATGATCATTAAGGCTATCAGCAAAACAGGCTCCTTAGGATCATGCGTTGTCTCCAAGGATATAGGCAGCAACGAACGGATGACCATGCAAAATCTCCAGATTCTTGAAACAACTGAAAGTAGAATTGTTCCCAAATGGCTCTTCCCACCCCGCTTCCCAGATAAAGACAGATTTACCTCCAGCCGCCCAGATTTTGTGCTGGTCACTCCCATCGCTGCAAAAACACAAAAACAACAAACTAATGTAGGGGGGTGGGTTCTTTGAAGTGGCAGGGGGCAATTGAGAATGACTGTAAGCACCCCAGCAGCACCGCCAGCCACCAGAACAGCCACCAACCCCAGACAGCACCGACCTAAAGACCTCAACAAAACTCGGCGCGACATCCACCTCGTTGAGATCAAGTACTGTGAGGACACCAGACCTCAGAACCAGCTGAACGACGCAAAGGAACAGCACAAAGACCTTTGCAACATTCTCCAAGGAGCCTCCGTTACTCTCCACATCATCCTTTTGGGTGTGGGCGGCACCATCTACAACACCTACACTCTGAAGCCTTTCAAAGAACTGGGTCTCGATTCTCAAAGAGTTAAGAAGCTTGCCTCCAAGCTCCATGTGCACTCTGTGAACTTTGCTGCTTTACTTGTCCATACCAGACGTGCCCTTTAAAGTACTGTTATCAACTCTCATCAGGAGCCGGTATCAGGCCAAGCTTGCAACCCTCCTGATCCCCATTGATTTTTCCTTTCCTTTTCGTTGTGGAGGAGGGTTACGGTACTTGGTACCAAAGCGGCTCCTTTTCCTTAATTAATGTGGGGAGTGGCTTTCACTGCCTGCGTAGTTTTTTCTTTTTCTTGAAGTCTCATCCAAGTTCTTCAATGCACGGACAATCAGTGGCATTTCTCACATACAGTCACACAACCTTTTCACATGCAGACACACAGTGCACAAGCATAGATACAAGCGTTCTTATGTTCACCAACCAGTAACCACGCGTGAACAGCTACTTTGTTCCTCACACAAATCGCTGGACACTCTACTACTACTGCTTTATTTTCAGAAGAGAAGTGGTGTAAATACCACCAACACGATGGATTAGGAAGGGTTGTTTGTTTGTGTCCTGCACCACCCAGGAGCATTGCTCAGATGTTTTTGAGGGTTGGGTTTGATGTCGCATCAGTTCTGATTAGTTTTTGTTGCGGACCTGATGGCATGTAAGCTTAGTTTTCTCGTGATTGTTGTGGCATGCAGACCTTTTATTCCAAGCCTGTGCAGTGAATTAGTTGTATGGCTTCTGTAAATAGTGCCTGTCGCTCCTAGTCAGATAGTGTGGAGATTTCTACTGCGCCCAAGTGAGCATTCATACTTGCGATCTCCTTTTTGTTTCACAATAGTTAGTCTCAGTGACGTGGAGTGTCAAGATGCTATTCGTTACAAGCTTTTGTGTGGCAGCGTCTTTAAATTTGATGGGTGGGCTAGAGGTTGGCAGTGATTCAATTACTAGCTTGGTGCAAAAGGTCGAACGATAGAATAAGCAATTGTAGAACCTCCGTGCATTGGCTAATTACCAACTATGCGTAGCAAGTTTTTTGAAACTTCAAATAACAGCACAGTGGAGGAAAAACAAGTCAAGAAGAAGTAGCAGCACACAAGAAAAAGCTGCAATTATAACTAGCAATTCAGGCACCTAGAATACAACACTCGTGCTTCTACAAATCTACAAAACAGAGCATCAGCTTAATTTTCCATTTCCAGAACTAGAACCATATCAGATGCAAGATACATATTTATGTTAAAAATATCTGCTTAAATTGAAGTTATTATACATAACATACCAGTATACATACTCAACTGATGATTGTAGTGCGTGCGTTGCGCAAGTACACGTCTTCCAAGTACACATAACTCCCACAACTCCCAAGACCATCAAAATTACATAAGGCTTTGGCATTCTGCCACACACCAAGGTACGCCATTCCCCTGCTTCAACCACTCAAAAAAACGCTCCAACTTCTTGGTCCAAACAACGAAGTGCACGATCAGTTTTTATGCTATGCTGCAGTCCTTCTAACAGTTCAACACACGAGTCGTACGCCTGTGCACCCGGGCAGGAGAGGAGGCCAGCTGCTGAGCCTTCCCAACCTTCTCTGGCTCTTTGATGTCTCTCTCCTCCCACTCATTGGACCTGCCCTTAACCAAGTTAAGCAGATCGTCTGGCAGGCCGCCTAGTTTGCAGGACTCCACCACTGTAGAGGAGGTGTCAGAAGAAGGGGCACCGAATGGGAAGGCGCTGCAAGTGCGGGCAACCTGGCCAGTTGTGTTCTGGGAGTCCAGGTCGTTGGCCAGGGGCAAAAGTGATTGCCCAGCAACAGAGACTGTCCTCCGCTTGGCAGCATTCCTGGACAAAATGGATAGTGCAGGACAAGAGGAATGAGCACCGACAAGCTGTTTTGAATCGTTCACATTTTAAAAAATTTGGGCACTTGTTTTGTGTTCCAATATTTCATGCGGAGCCCATAAAATCCTGAGTGTGACACAAATTCCATACCGCATAAAAGGGAAGTGGCATCATAGGAATGAGCACAAACGATCCAGACAAGCACAGAAAGCGCACCTGTGGTCCAAGGGGCTGCCGTGGTTTGCTGCAGCAGCATGCACCAAATGAGCTGCAGTTGCGCGTCTGGCCACGTGTGTTTTGGCAGTCTCATCCGTGGCTAGGGCAAGCACTTGCTCCACAATCTCAGCCTGCATCAAGTGGGTGTTTTTGTTTGTTATTACGTCGCTTGCTCTTGAGCAATAATTGTCTTAGATAACATGATCTAGCAGAGGGCCTGGAGAAGGAATGGAACTGAAGGCCGTTTTGCACGTGACCCTTCTTCATTATAGGTTTTACAGCTTCCAAGACTTTTGAAGCGGTTACTTCTGCTGTGTCTGCAGTCAATTCTGGGAAATGAAGTTTACGCAAGTCTCACAGACAGTAGTGGCATGCGTGCCTAGTTTATTACCCCTGAAGGCTTGCAAGCCATAATTGTGTCGTTATACACTCCACCATCCACGCTCCCAGAGCAAAATCTACTTGACAGCACACGCACACACACGCACTCTCGACATCATACTGCAGTAACACGCACACACAGATATCCCAACTCCCCTTTGTACACAAACCCAGAAATACACATACTAACACGCACGTACCGTCCAAGGGGCATCAAACAGGAAATCTGCATGGGCTGCAGACGGGTTGAAGAGCACCCGTATGGTGTCCGGCACAGGCTGCTCTTCGTAGGCTATAGAGTCATCTTCACTGCTGCTGCAAGTAGATTCATTTCGAACAAGGGATTTAAGATAAACATTTCATCCTGGATGGTTTTGAACTGAAAAACAATGCTGCTTAGATAGGGCACATACGTCACGCGTCTTGAGTTTGTGACGACATGCATTGGAGGTGTCCTGCTTCCTATCAATGAATAAAAATTAGCTGGAGAGCGTGCATGCAACCCCAATTCCTACCCACTTCATAGGAGCTTCAAAATACGCACCTGCAGGGACGCAGGCCAGCGTTGGTGCTACTGCTCTTGCTGCTACTGCTCCTGCTGCTATCACTGCCGCCGTGAGTGGCTTCGTTGGAGCCATCCTGTACAGAAGCTTGATCATGCACGTCCTCGCAACCTTCCTCACACCCCTCCTCAATGATAGGGCTGCGCCTGCTGCCCATGCTGCGCCGGCTGCTGCTGCTGCTGCGCCTGTTTGTGCTGTTCGTGCTGGAGTATGGGCTAAAGGGAGGAACGGACGGAGTGGGTCGCCTCCGAGCCATCCTCGTCTGGGTATCCATGGCAGGAACGGGATCTGCAAGCACTGATAGCTGTGGCAGCTGGTGACGCTGGGACTCATCGTGGGAAGGAAGGGACGACAAGGGAGGCGTGTGCTTGCTGAGTGGGGAGGTGTGGGGGGTGTGTGATGCGGAGTCCGGCCGCTTGATCCCTTTATACCCGCGCGTGGCCACTTGTCTGATCTGAATTCAAATTGAGAAAAGGAGGGCAGATGTAGGCAGAGAAAGGCACACCGTTTCTGCTTCTTTATATTTAGCAATAACCAATCAGACCTTCCTTTAATGCACCCTCTTCTTTGTGCAATCAAGCAAAGCCTGTTGGGCAAGTTTTGCAGACAAAAAAACACGTTACATCTGATCTATATCAGCAATGTGTGCCAGATCTAAAAGCACTCCGTATCACACACCTCTTCTGCGTGCAGCAGCTCATCTTGGCCAGCCAGCACTATGAGAGACCGCTCTGGGAGCTCCTCTGCCCACAGGTTCACGTCAGTCCAGAAAAACCTGCAAGTAGGTTCAAAAAATGCAAATAGGTTCAAGGAAGCTATTTGCAGCACTCGACAGCCAAGCACACACAACTGTTGGCATGCTTCTGCAACAGAAGGAGAGCAAAGCTGGAGGGCAAAATAAAGCCCAAGCAGCGAATTAAAGCAATGATTTCCTTTTGGGAGCACGTCTTCCCAATCCCACATATGTTTTTCACCAATGCTACTGCTTTTTGTGTATGCAGTTCTTGACATACGGTACAGTGAGTGCTTCAGTACATTGATAGTGAGACCTCTGCATATTGTGAGTGCTTCAGTACACTCACCTGCGGCAAAAAGTGGATGCACAATGAATGTCACGGGACACCAGCCATGCAAGACTGGCTTTCGCTGCGGCTGCCAAACTCGCGTGCTTGTAAATATCCAGCGGAGTGCGGTAGATAAAGTTGTGGAGGAGCCCCGGAAGAAACATACCTAGAGGTACAAATTTGAGTTCGTCTGTGGTGTATTTCGCTGCAGCATAGGACTAAATTTGAAATGCTGCTAATCAACAGGATCAAGGTTAGGAATTCAAGCTAGCTCCTTATGTCGTCATCCAGTAAACAATGAATCTTTTGTGTTGACCAAAAATGACGAGATGGGGAGTCCTGGTGTCAAAAATGATGTATACCATGATACCATGGCTTTGTAGGTGCCATGACTTACCAAAACACACAGGATCAATTAGAGAAAGGGAGTGCACAGCACGTTGGCGATGGGCCTGGACCAGGCGTGAAGCCACGAAAGTTCCGTAGCTGTGGGCCACCACACTGGCCTGGCAGCAGCACAAGAGAGTTCAAAAAATGCTCTTTTGATGATGCGCAGAGGCGTAATATCATTTTGAAGGAAAATGGGCAAGACTGGTGGAATGATCTCTGTATTGCCAACATGTGGGTAGACATGCATGCGTAGGATTGGAAGGTAGCCCATTCTTACCTTTCCCATGCCAAGGTCATCCATGACAGACACAACTTTCTGAGCCACCTCACAAGCTGTGGGGATATATGTGCACAGCCGCATTGCCACGTGCTTTGACTCAGGTGCCAGCACTGGAATCCCTGAGGCCGTCAGCTGAGAGATCAACTATGTGTGCAGAAAGGAAGGACAAATTTGTGCCATTTCCGTGCTTATGTATGTAAAAGAGGGGTGGATAGATCATAATAAACCTTTTGTCCTTGTGACACAGTATGCAGACACAGTCAGATCAACTGTAACACTTACCAGCATGTATGGGAAGAGTCCTAGACCAACACCATGGAGAAAGACAATGGGGGGGGTGCCTGGGGCAACTCCAACGGAGGAAGTACCTGGAAAGTAAAGGACGAGAAGTTCTGTCCTTTTGCTTAAGTACTGCAAAACATGTCTGCTGCCAAAATGCAGGCTACAAAAGAGGTTTGGTACATAAGAACGCTAGCAGGAAGAGGAAGGACAAAACATCAAGCCAGACATGCGTAAACCTCTCAAGATGTAAAGACGTGAAAGGGAATATGTAAGGAATATGCAACTGAAATATGGGTGATTGTGGGATAAAGATGATAACAATGATACAAAGGAATATATGAGTGCACGAGAGAGAGAGAGAGAGAGAGAGAGAGAGAGAGAGAGAGAGAGAGAGAGAGAGAGAGAGAGAGAGAGAGAGAGAGAGAGAGACAGGCAGACAGGCAGACAGGCAGACAGGCAGACAGGCAGACAGACAGGCAGACAGGCAGACAGGCAGACAGACAGGCAGACAGGCAGACAGGCAGACAGACAGGCAGACAGGCAGACAGGCAGACAGGCAGACAGACAGACAGACAGACAGACAGACAGACAGGCAGGCAGGCAGGCAGACAGACAGACAGACAGACAGACAGAGAGAGAGACAGAAAGAGAGAGAGAGAGAGAGAGAGAGAGAGAGAGAGAGAGAGAGAGGGGAAGGGGCGGGGAGAGAGG
>Ga0307968_1003308_pt1:7500-13406 | contig 13406 bp, 19 predicted proteins | sample OrgLakmetagen650_FD_201834 | JGI IMG/M metagenome (GOLD analysis project Ga0307968, IMG submission 201834) | Saline water microbial communities from Organic Lake, Antarctica - #650 | ecosystem: Environmental > Aquatic > Non-marine Saline and Alkaline > Saline | place: Antarctica... | reverse complement strand
AAAAAAGTGACAAACAGCACACATGACTAGGGTTGGCCAGAACCGTATATACACACCGTATATGATCGTATGTATGTATGGTGATTTCCCTGTGTGGTTTTAGAACCTGTATAAGCGCACATTCATAAAAAAGTGACAAACAGCACACATGATTAGGGTTGGCCAGAACCGTATGTACACACCGTATATGACCGTATGTATGTATGGTGATTTCCCTGTGTGGTTTTAGAACCTGTATAAGCGCACATTCATAAAAAAGTGACAAACAGCACACATGATTAGGGTTGGCCAGAACCGTATATCTGCACCGTATATGACCGTATGTATGGTGATTTCCCTGCTACAAATACATTATGTACACTGTATGTACGTTTAAATATATGGTTCTGGCCCACCCTACACATGACAGAGAGCACAATGTAACAGCACTCCACTGTTGGTCGTACAATTACTGCACTGTTGGTCGTGCAAAAGAAAGTGCAATGTGCCAGATACGAACAACAGACATCGTTCAAACACACAACCGTGTGCTGTGCTGGTGGGGAACTTAGTTGTGTATGTGTGTGTGTGTGTGTGTGTGTGTGTGTGTGTCGTGTGTGTGTGTGTGTGTGTGTGTGTGTGTGTGTGCGTGTGTGCGTGCGTGCGTGCGTGTGTGCGTGCGTGTGTGTGTGTGTGTGTGTGTGTGTGTGTGTGTATTAGTGTGTGGTGTTACGGTTGCGCACATTGCACAAGCAAAGAGCGGAAATCAGTTCACACTCTGCTGAAGAGCTCGACTTGGCCATACGTGTCCCTTGACAATGTCAGCACATCCCTATGTGCTCACCTGTGGCTGGTACCGCCGTATAATGCAAGCGACGACCAGAAAGAAGGTGGGATTCCCTTCTTCTTTTTTCTTCCATTCCATTCCTCACCTATTGATGATGCTAGTGTCTGCGGTGCTGTCAAAGGCCGCAGCAGTGCCTCCATTGTAGGCTAGCCCGCCGCGTTTGCACTTGCTGTTATTTAAAGGCGCCGGCATTTGCGATATCCGACTGTGCCGCTGCCCTCCGGCTGCTGCTGCTGCTGGTTTGGCAAGCTGGTTTGGCAAGCTGGTTTGGCAAGCTGATTTGCCGCTGCCCCCTCGCTGCTGCTGCTGCTGCTGCTGCTGGTCTGGCAAGCTGTCAGCAAGGGCCTTAGTCGCTCCCCCACCAGTCTCCTCCACCTCCTCATCATCATCGTCACATGTTAGGTCCACCACCACACGCCCCGAGGCTGGTCGCTTTCTGCTGTGAGGAACACCGCTAAGGTTGTTGATGTTGGTGTTGGTGGTGGTGGTGTTTGTGGGGTTGACGTTTTGACTGCTGGAAGTGGGATTCGTGGCAGCGCCAGATCTGTGTGCAGTGGCAAAGGCTGGGAGTGCCAAGTTGGAGGGCTGCAAGGATGCTGAACCGGCCTGGGCAGGTGTGGGCAAAGAGGGAGATGGTGGACGAAGGCGCTGTCGTTTGGTTGGTGGGGGGATAGAAGGGGCGGAGGGTTGGAGGTGGGGAGGGAGAGGGAGGGGCGGGACGGGAGGGGGGGGGAGGCCCGAGGAAGTGACGAAGCTCTTGCCACCTCTGCGAGATTGAAGAGGTGCTGCAGGTCCTCCTGCTGCTTGCCCCAAGCCTGCCGTGACCACACCAGTACTGCTCCCAAATCCTGGCAGAGCAGTCAGTGCTACGGAGGCTCCTGCTCCTGCTGCTCCTGTGCCCTTTCGCCTTCCCCACCCGTGTGAGTCTAGTGTGCGCTGGAAGGCAGATGAGGCCTCGGCCAGGCTGTACTCCTGCAGCGCGTACCGGCCCCTGCGAACATACAAAGAACCACAGCGAGCTGTGTGTGTATGTGTGTGTATGTGTGTATGTGTGTGTGTGTGTGTATGTGTGTGTGTATGTGTGTATGTGTGTGTATGTGTGTGTGTGTGTGTGTGCATGTGTGTGTGTATGTGTGTGTGTGAAGAGAATGGAAATTCACAGCCAAGCTATACTCCTGCTGGAGTGCACGTGCCTCCTGTATGTAAAGGAATCAAGTTTGCACACTCAAGATTGCACACAGTACATGTGTGTGAAGCATTGTTTAACAACCTAACAAAATGTGAAGCGCTGCTGAACCTGAACATTGCACACAGTACATGTGTGTGAAGCATTGTTTAACAATCTGCGAAGCATTGCTTAATAATATATGGAGCATTGCCTCACAATGTGTGAAGCACTGCTGAACATTGCACACAGTACATGTGTGTGAAGCGCTGCTTAACAATATGTGAAGCACTATCTAATAATATATGGAGCATTGCCTCACAATGTGTGAAGCACTGCTAAACATTGCACACAGTACATGTGTGTGAAGCATTGTTTAACAATCTGCGAAGCATTGCTTAATAATATATAAAGCATTGCCTCACAATGTGTGAAGCACTGCTAAACATTGCACACAGTACATGTGTGTGTGTGAAGCATTGTTTAACGATCTGCGAAGCATTACTTAACAATAATGAGAGAAGCACTGTTGAACATTGCACATAGCACATGTGTGTGAAGCGCTACTTAACAATATGTAGAGCATTACTTAATAATATGTGGAGCATTGCTTTACAATGTGTGAAGCACTGCTGAACAGTGCACATAGCACATGTGTGTGAAGCGCTGCTTAACAATATGTGGTGCATGATCTAATAATATATGGAGCATTGCTTCACAGTGTGTGAAGCGCTGCTGAACATTGCACACAGAACATATGTGCATATGCGTGTGAAGCATTTCTTAACAAAATGTGAAGCGCTGCTTGACTATATGTGAAGCATTGCACACGTTCGCGGGTCTGCATTGGCCATGCTGTGAGCATCGACATGAGAGTGGAGTCTTGCAAATGGCATGGTGGTTCTAGCATTTGTGATAAATGTGAGTGTGGAGAAGTTCAAGATGAGAAGCATGTGCTTTTCGTTTGCGAGTGTGCTGAAGTGTGCGAGCTGCGCATGAGATACAGAGACCTTTTTGAAAGAATGTTTAAGACTCTGCGTGTGTTTGCTCCTTCAAGCTCTAAATTTATTCCTTTCTTAACTTGTCATCATAGTATCACTGATTTTGAGATCAATGCATTCCTGAATCAAGACTCATACAGACTCCTCAAGTTTGTGTCAGATTTAGTTTCAATTTTCGACACTGGTTGATTTTGTTTCACCAGCCAATTGCCATCAGCCAGAGACTCGGGCTGTAGGCCATCCTTGTAACCCCTTGTAACCCTTGCATTGGCCAGGCTGCGAGCATCGACTTTAGGGTTTAGGGGTTTAGGCTTTAGACTCTAAGCAAAGGAAAATGGACCGACGAAACTTGTGCTTTACCCCCTACCCAGATTGCAGCCTCAGCCTGGTTGTGGGATCACACATTTGCATTGGTGCAGAACATAGCAATGCAGAGGTGCAGAGAGTGAGCAGAATATAACAATGCAGAGGTGCAGAGTGTGAGCAGGACATAGCAATGTAGAGGTGCAGAGTGTGAGCAGAATATAACGATGCAGAGGTGCAGAGTGTGAGCAGAATATAGCAATGCAGAGGTGCAGAGTGTGAGCAGGACATAGCAATGTAGAGGTGCAGAGTGTGAGCAGAATATAACGATGCAGAGGTGCAGAGTGTGAGCAGAATATAGCAATGCAGACGTGCAGAGTGTGAGCAGGACATAGCAATGCAGAGGTGCAGAGTGTGAGCAGGACATAGCAATGCAGAGGTGCAGAGTGTGAGCAGGACATAACAATGCAGAGGTGCAGAATGCATTAAAATTTTCAGGAACACATAACACACATCAGTGAAGTCTCTTCACAGACTACCTTCTCCCACAGCTCTGCAGCAGGAGACATGACCACGGCTGCCTCCTGTTGAACCTTATGTAACCTCCAATTAAACATTGTGTGATCTCCTATTGAGCTTTATGTAACCTGACACTCATCTGCCCTCACTCACTCCCACTCACTCACTCCCACAGCTCTGCAGCGGAAGACATAATTACGGCTGCCTCCGATTGAGCTTTATGAAACCTGACACTCATCAGCCCTCACTCATTCACTTTGTTTCTTAACCGCCGGCCTCAACCAAACAAATGGGCACAAAACACCAAGGACGGCTGCGAAATGAATGAGCATCTGGTCGGACATTAGCCCATTGTGCTGAGATTTGAGCTCCGTAATGTCAATATAAAAAATGTCATCTCCTTGCATATGTGTATCTGTGTATGTGTATCTCCATGCATATGTGTATCTGTATCTGTGTATGTGTATCTGTGTATGTGTATCTCCATGCATATGTGTATCTGTGTATGTGTATGTCCATGCATATGTGTATCTGTGTATGTGTATCTGTGTAGGTGTTGGTGTTGGATTTGCTCCAATACAGCAGACAAGATCAGGCTCCACCACGGTACAAAGAGGCACGTGATTCACACCTAATGAATAGGGTTGGCCAGAACCGTATATATACGTATATTTACACCGTACATTTGGTGATTTCCAAGCCAAAAATACCGTATGTACACCGTATATATATGGTTCTGGCCAACCCTACTAATGAAAGACACGTCAGACCCCATCATCACCAGACAGGGAAAAGAAAGGGAGCCACGGGTGCTGCATCAAGAGCTGGGGCTAGGGCTTAGGGTTTCAGGTTAGGGTTAGGGTTTAAAATCTAGCCAGGGGTGCTGCATCAAGATCTGATATTGGGCACAAACAGAACCCGAGATCACACTGGAGTAGGGTTGGCCAGAACCATATATATACGGTGTACATACGGTATTTTTGGCTTGGAAATCACCAAATATACGGTGTATATATACGTATATATACGGTTCTGGCCAACCCTACACTGGAGTCATGAGAAGACGCCGGCTCTATTGCAATGCAGAGCCAGGGGTGCTGCATTAAGAGCTGGTATTGGGCACAAACAGAATCTGAAACACACACACACACACACACACACACAGGCACGACACACACACAGGCACGACACAGACACACATGCCCGATACACACACAGACACGACAGACACACACACACACACATACACACACACACACACTCACACACACACACACACACGCACACGCACCTGGACAAATCAACTTGCAATGGCCCTGCCTGTCCACCACCCATAGCTGTTCGGACATACACCTGCATCCGCACGTGTGTCACGAAATCACATGTGCAGACATCCCACCACCTCAGCATAGGTGATTTTTCAGCACAGATAAATATAAATAAATAAATATGTATATAAATAATATTAAATTTATGTAGTCTAACTAAGTTAGTCGCCAAGTCAAGGGAAACGCAGCATGCAGCATGTAGGATAATTTTCTTAACTTTCATGCGTCTCCTTCCCCTATCCCTGAGGAACTGCTGCCCCCACCTCTTCGGCATGTAGCATGTTCTGTACCACCGTTTGGACAATGGACTCGACTGTAAAAGAGGGCTGCCTGTGATTGAATGCACGTGTACAATGTATTGAACTGCCTACTTTATAGTGTATCTTCGTAAAGGATACAAGGCATATGGGATCGATAGACGCGACAGGCGAAGGACTCAACAGTAGCTCAGATACACAGAAAGTGAAAAGAGCCTTGAGCTACATCCTCAAAAGACACCACCGCAATGTGTGTGTGTGTGCGTGCGTGTGTAATGTGTGCATGTGTGTATATGTGTGTACGTGTATGTGTGTGTTGCGTTTGTGTGTGTGTGCGTGTGCACTGAACATGGTGATTCGTTATCATCTGCACCTCGCTGTGCAATCTGGAATACACAAATTGTAAGACAGCACCTCTTGACCAGTCAAACCAAGCGTGGCTTGCTTTACGAATGGAAGCAATGTTCATACCAAAAAAAGTCTTTGGTAGGAACGAATAATGTCCTG
>Ga0307968_1003308_pt1:0-2500 | contig 13406 bp, 19 predicted proteins | sample OrgLakmetagen650_FD_201834 | JGI IMG/M metagenome (GOLD analysis project Ga0307968, IMG submission 201834) | Saline water microbial communities from Organic Lake, Antarctica - #650 | ecosystem: Environmental > Aquatic > Non-marine Saline and Alkaline > Saline | place: Antarctica: Organic... | reverse complement strand
GGGAACGCAGCACTCGTGGTGCAGAACGTCTCGTGTGCAGAACGTCTCGTGGTGCAGAACGGTAATGGAACGCAGCACTCTCCATTACTGGCAGCGTGGTGCAAACGGTAAGGGAAGTTTAGTTCAGTTTGGATTACAAAGGCATTCAACCTGAGATGGCTGCTCAACCTATGAGAACGAGATAAACCTCAACACAAACCAAGTAAAAAGGAATTGAAACATGCTAACCTTAAACACGAGCGTAAGAAGGCAAACGGTAAGGGAAGGACAATCACCCTGACAGCTTACTTGCTACTAGCTTAAACTGGAATGAGACAGGACACTTTGGGTTCTGCTTCACCCAACAGATGCAAGCGGCGATGGAGGGGAAAGGCAATGGGTCGAATGGAAGGTGTCATGCATTAGGAAGGCTTCAGCGGAGCTCTTTTTGTGGGAGGGAATGTGGTGCAGAAGGTTGAAGGGAGGAGGGGTGGGCATCAGGTTGGGATTATAAATGGCGTGAGTTTGAATGTCAACAGGAAAGAAGCTGTGGGAGAACAGGTGGTGCAGACAGTGGTTGTGCGTTTATGTGAGTTGGGATTATAAATGGCGTGAGTTTGAATGTCAACAGGAAAGAAACTGTGGGAGAACAGGTGGTGCAGACAGTGGCTGTGCGTTTGTGTAAGGGGAGGAAGGCAGCATAATGTCATCGAGTGGTCCCACTTGTAACGATGCAAAAAAGAAAGAGGGAAGCGTTTGTGCACAGAACGCTTTCTGAGGAGGGGCTGGTGTTGCAGGAACTAGCGTCGATGATGTTTCGTGGTTTAGACGCTGGCAAGGTGAAGCCCTGGTTAAGACAGTGGTTAAGGCAGAGGTGTGAGAGAGCAAGGAGGTGGGGTGCAGGCATGAGAGAGCAAGGAGGGGGAGTGCATACATTGGTTGGAGTGCATACATTGGTTGGGGTGCATACATTGGTTAAAGTGCATACATTGGTTGGAATGCATACATTGGTTGGAGTGCATACATTGGTTGGAATGCAAACATTGGTTGGAGTGCAGACATTGGTTGGAGTGCAGACATTGGTTGGAGTGCAGACATTGGTTGGAGTGCAGACATTGGTTGGAGTGCAGACATTGGTTGGAGTGCAGACATTGGTTGGAGTGCAGACATTGGTTGGAATGCATACTTTGGTTGGAGTGCATACATTGGTTGGAGTGCATACATTGGTTGGAGTGCATACATTGGTTGGAATGCATACATTGGTTGGACCGGGCTCAAGGTGTAGAGCAAAGCTGTGTCCACTGGCCATGTGTCCTTCTTTGATTTAGCAATTAGAGACTGCAAAAAGCTCTGACCCCCTATGCAAAAGGTGACTTAAACCTTCCACGTGGACGCTTGTTCCCACCTCACACCCCCTTGAGATGTGTGCAACGCTCATAGGCAGATAGTCTGTGTATACAGTGTGTATATACGGTTGTATACAGACCGAGGTTTCCCTCACAGTGTCGCTTTTCATATGTAGTTTGCGACTTGTATATATATAGCAATTTGTGAAGTAGAATTGGTCAAGTTCTTGTGTAGTAGCTGAGTGACCGTTTTAGAAAAGTGTACTCATGATGAATTCAAATCGAGGGAGCCAATCAACACAGATGTTTGTCAGGTAAATGATTTTGTCCAAACTGATTTTGATAAGTTGGATCTACACACACACACACACACACACACACACACACACACACACACACACACACACACAGCAAGTAACAACATACGTATTCACAAACCCACATGCACACGCACATGCACGCAGGGCACAGACCGCACGGCAGTTGTAGTCATGGTAGCGACTGAGACAGAGCGTGAAGCCAGCTGGAGCAGACTGGACGGCTTGTTGCTCCACTGGGGCTGCAGCACCGCTCAGGTAGGATTCGTTTGCATGGGCGTGCATGTGTGTCACGTATCAGTTGCTGTTTGCTAGGCTGTTTACGAAGGCAGACTCCCTTGAGGCGTACCGAGCACTAGGTTTCCTTTGCCTCCTTGGGACTGCAGCGTGTTATACAGTTTCAGTTTTTAAGTGAGCAGCCCAAAAAGGTGCGGTGCATCTGCAAGGCAACCTGGGGCAGTGTGTAGAAATCAGTTCTCCTCATAGTCTGCTATTTAATAGTCAGATGCGTATTCATGGTGACAAAAGCCCAATGCACATGGAGCTCTATTTGTTTGCACCGTGCGGGGGCAGTGATTTGTTTACAAGTGATGCGCGCCACTTTCTTTCGTGTCAGACTTGTAAGCCCAATACGCACAGAGCTCTATTTGTTTGTGTTTACAAGGAAAGTGAAAACGTGGCTTTGCGTGATGCGCGCCACTTTCTTTCGTGACAGACTTGTTTAGCCCCTTCTCAACCTGCTTTTGCTTTTCTGACACAGCCTGCTGAGCAGCTTCCCAGGGTAAGAACTTTCCCTAGGGGGGTTCGATGTTAGGAGGGGTTAGGGTTAGGGGGGTTAGCCTTCTTGGAGTTGGGGGG
>Ga0307968_1003306_pt1 | contig 13418 bp, 16 predicted proteins | sample OrgLakmetagen650_FD_201834 | JGI IMG/M metagenome (GOLD analysis project Ga0307968, IMG submission 201834) | Saline water microbial communities from Organic Lake, Antarctica - #650 | ecosystem: Environmental > Aquatic > Non-marine Saline and Alkaline > Saline | place: Antarctica: Organic Lake... | reverse complement strand
GTGTGTGTGTGTGTGTGCGTGTGTGTGTGTGTGTGTGTGTGTGTGTGTGTGTGTGTGTGTGTGTGTGTGTGTTTGTGTGTGTGTGTGTGTGTGTGTGTGCGTGTGTGTGTGTGCGCGTGCGTGTGTGTGTGTGCGCGTGTGTGTCTGTGTGGTGTCTGTATGTATGTGCGTGTGTGTGTGTGTGTGTGTGTGTGTGTGTGTGTGTGTGTGTGTGTGTGTGTGTGTGTGTGTGTGTGAGTGAGAGTGTGTGTGTTGTGTGTGTGTGTGTGTGTGTGTGTGCGTGCGTGTGTGTGTGGTGTGTGTGTGTGTCTGTGTGTGTGTGTGTGTGTGTGTGTGTGTGTGTGTGTGTGTGTGTGTGTGTATGTGTGTGTGTGTGCATGCGTGCGTGCGTGCGTGCGTGTGTGCGTGCGTGTGTGCGTGCGTGTGTGTGTGTGTGCGTGTGGTACTACAGCTTGGTGCACAGCTTGCAGGCTAAAATTGCATTCCACGAGGCACTGGATTTGTGATCTGTCTCTCATGTTTACATGTTCACTCACTTTTAGTGGCGCACGACTGCCTCGTGGGTGCACGACTTCAATCAGGAGACAACGGCCCTTTTGCGCAGATGCCATTTGCAATGTAACCTGTCCCAGGAAGGGACACACTCACCTGTGTGGTGTTCAGGTCTTCCCTGGCAAGTCTTGTCAGAGTGGATAAAAATCTACATAATTAAGCAGTATTAAAAAAACTTAATAATTTCGATGCACGAGGTAACGAGACTAAACTCGATCGATATAAGCTTCACCTGCAATCACAATAATCAAACTCAGGTTATTACTGGTGTACAAAAAGAATGCAGATCTACCGAGACCACCTGGACTTAGAATGATTTGGTGACATGGTGAACTTCCGCGTGACCTCCAGATTTAGGTCTATAGGTCGAGTATTCGGACACACCGTACCCCATAACTAGCTAATATGCTTAAAAGAGCATGCAGAACGTTCTGCATTCGCTCCAAGATTTCCCTGCGTCTCAGCAATTATTATTGGATGCCGTATGAGCTCGCGAGTCTATCAATCTGAATCAGTTTGAGCTCATTCTACGCGAACAAATCATTGGGGGCTGGAATGTTTTGACACATTTGACACCACATGAGACTCACCATTCCAGCAGAATTATGAGGACTTATCACACACATTTTGGTGTACCTCTGGGGATTGCTTTTGGCTGGTGGAATGACAGAAAAAGAAATTGCAAGCCTATTTCCAACAATCTCAGCCGTGCATTTTCTTGCCTTCGCCTTTCTGGCCATAACTTTCAGGTCAAAAGAATGCGTCATAACAGGAATAGAAGGCCTTATGAGCTCAGGATCTGTGACAATTGTGACTGGTACTCTGTTCAGGATGAGGAACACATTTTGCTGGACTGTCCGCATGAACATCTTGTAAGCCTTCGCACACAGCATCGCCAGCCTTGTCTTCCCACCTCAGTATGAGGATAGCCCAAGCTTTGAGGACTTTTTGCACCAGCCAGATATATGTGGTGTGGCCTCTTTTGTGGCTGAGTGCCTAGCCCTTTCCCCTTGATTTATCTAGCGCCTTATTGGTTTGGTTACAAGCTTTTTCCAAGCTTCCGCTCAGATGCCTCCCAAAGACGTAGATAGCAATGTAACCTTACCTATAATTAGCCACTGCTGGAACATCTTGTTTTCATCGTGATTAATTCAGAGGGCCATACTTAGATTGTGCAGAAGCAAACAGAAAAGAGTATCTATTCAGCAGCTATACTTTAAGTTACAACCACACAAACTAGTGCAACAGTCAGTTGTAACAATCACTTAATAATTACACTGTAAATGTAAGCTACGGTAGTTTAATAACATGGACAGCCTCACGAATGTTGCATTCACGGGGTCACATCCGGACACCAAAACGACAAAACTCTGGTCGCCCTTGACAATGCATTAAAGCCTCACACCCAAGCGTCGCTCCCGCTTGTACTACTACCCCAATTCTTGCTTGACTGCCCCTTCCTGCGTGGCGGCTGTGGCTGCCCGTACACGTCAGACATCTGCTCCTTGTCAGGAACCATGGCACGGAGCTCCACCAGGCCCCCCTCCTGGGCGCCGTCCTCACCGGCTGAAGCTGGCGCGGAGCTGCGCGCGATACCGCGCTTGCCAGTGACCTTGGCTCCCACAAACTCCGCTTCCTGTGTTGATAAGGTGTGAATGAATAAGGTGTATGCAAGCATTGCAAATTTGTGCTGGTAAAGATTGTGTGACCACAGGGATGCGTGATGTAGAAAACGACTGAAGAATGGAAAAGAAAGAAAAGTGCTCAGTGTTCACTTGTAATCTTTTCACGACTGCCAGGCAAATAACACAACTCAGAACAGCCGGAAGTCCTACCTTTAGCGTTAAGTAACTGCTAGTGGTCAAGTATACTGAGGACCTAAAGTTCTCGCAAGTATTCACGAATGAACAACCAAGTTTCAGAGCCCAATGCAAGCAAACACAAACACACAAATGCACACGTACGCACACACAAACACACGCACACACACATACATGCACAACAGCAACGCGCACCTGCAGCAGCTGCGCTGTGCTGGGGTGGAAGGTGCGTTGGTAGGCCATGATCATGATGTCAGGCAGGAGTGCCAAAGCGGGGGCCAGAATGAAGCCTGCACATGATAGGTGAGTGGCATCAAGCTCGGTGTGAGAGTACGGTTGGCCAGAACCATAACCATATATATATGGTGTATATTTGCGGGCGGGGGGGGGGGACAGACTAGGGATTTATTGCAGCCCAAGAACAAGAAACTGCAGCCCTAAGAACAACCAGACAGAATCATTCTGATCATAAAAAGCTGCCTAACGGGTGGAACCTTCAGACTGCTAGGATGATCGTAGTAGTTTCTTAAGCAAAAGAGCTCTGGAGGTAAGGCTAAAGAGGTCCTATTGAATCCTACCAGGGATCGTCCACATGCACAAGTGTGACACAAGAGTACTAGCACACGCATTACCTTGCTCAAAAGTAGCCATGCAAACCTGCAACCTGGCACACACGTCACCTTGCAAACCTGTCACCATGCACACGCATCACCTTGCACATGAGTAACATTGCAAACCTGCAACCTGGCACACGCGTCACCTTGCAAACCTGTCACCATGCACACGCATCACCTTGCACGAAAGTAACCATGCAAACCTGTCACCATGCACACACACGTGTCACCTTGCACAAAAGTAACCATGCAAACCTGTCACCTTGCACACATGTCACCCTGCAAACCTGTCACCTTGCACGCTACATTAGAGTGAAGTTCAGCATGATGATCTTTGCTGGTGGCCGGAAGCGTACAACAGGAGAAAGAAAGGCCTGCTAGGAGGCCCACACACAAGCATACTCAAAAAATAGTACCTGCTAGCCAGAAGCGCACAGAGGGGAAAAGCCGGTATGCCATTCTGCTCATGTCCGCCGTGCCGGAGACGCCCGCTGTCTGCAGAAGGAATGTTGGAAAGTGGAAAGATATTTGAGCGAGGTGCTGAGTGGGGAGCATTGTTAATGTATGAACAGCCTGTATCCTCCGTACACTTAATTTTCAGCCTGAGCATTGTTTGTGTATGAAATACCCGTAACCTCCGCACACTTGATTCTCAGCCTCAGCATTGTTTGTGTATGAGCTACCCGTATCCTCCACACACTCGATTCCCAACCTGAGCATCGTTCGTGAATGAGATACCCATATCCTCCGCGCACTCAAACCCCAGCCGAAGGCATTACTGCTGTTACTTTGCTAGGCGCTGATACGGATTGGTTTTGAATCTTGTGCCCCCTTCGGACTGTCATGTGTGAGTGACTGTCGTGTGTGAGTGTGAGTGACTGTCGTGTGTGAGTGACTGTCATGTGTGAGTGTGAGTGACTGTCGTGTGTGAGTAAGTGGCATTGCGCTCCAGAGCCACGAGCCATGAGTGAACGGACAGCATGCCAACGGCTCATCATTGTTCAAGACAAGTAGCATACGGAGCACTTGTAATACCCCTTGGATTACACATATCTGTGTAGTGCTCTTCCCCCATTAGGCTTTCCTCTTCAGACTTCCCTCTTTTGACCGGTCATCTACAACACACAGGCGGGGGTGTACATGCAAGCCTCAACTAAGAATCACAGTCATGCGCACCTCCCACACCAGGCCGTAGAAGTACACAAAGGGTAGGAATAGGAAGATGGACAGGTACACGATGGTGTGGTTGATCCATGTCCAGTGCCTGCAGCGTAGAACACAAAACAGGTTATGTTCTAACCCTCCTACAAATATGATCTAACCACATCCAGTGCCTGCAGCGTAGAGCACACAATAAGTTTGTCCTGACCCTCCTACAATATGATCTAACCACGTCCAGTGCCTGCCGTGTAGAGCACACAGTGATTTCGTTTTTTGTACTTGTGCTAACGTTACACATCCAACGCTTGCACAGTTACACACGCCGTAACTTTGTTCCTCAAATTTTCCAGATCCCATGTCTGCAGTGATAGTACAGTTCACTTTTCCCATTGTCTTTAATATCCCAGTTCTATGTCTGCAGTGTAAACAAACCTCTCAGTGTCCTTTTATTACCTATGCGGACAGCGCAAGATTCATAGGGTTGGCCAGGACCACATTATTATATATATATATATATTCCGTACATGACCGAATATTTGATGTTTCCCTGCCAAAAATACTGTATTTACAACGTAAATTAGGGTTCAGGCCAACCCTACGCGCGAAGTGAGTGGTGGAGTTTGATTTCTTCTAGTTCTAAAATAACCCACGTCGAGTTCTTGACAAAATCCACAATTTCAGTTATTGTCTAGGAGTGAGGAAAGTCTAGTCTTGCGAGCCTACTGGTGGATTACATCACGGAGGTCCAATGCCTGCGGTTTTTCTTGGGTTCCTTAATTTTTTGGACGAAGTGCATGTAGTCTGATGAAATTTTGTACTTTTCTTGTACAGGTGCGCATTCACAAGAGCAAGGGCCAATGGTGAAGAGTTTGCACTCAGGAGGCCACGAAATGTTTGTGTGGGTATGTGTTTGCTTCTGTTTGTGTGTGTGTGTTTGTGTGTGTGTGTTTGTGTGTGTGTGCGCATCTGTATGTGTGTGTTTGTGTGTGTGTGTGTGTGTGAATTAGCAGCAGCAAAGATGCGGAGACAGAAGCAAAGAGGAGGACAATTGTAGGACACCATTCAGCAAGAACAAAGACTTGAAAACGGCTGGATGTGCCAAATAGAGTAATCGTAATGACAGTTCATCTTGGAATGGATTTGTTGGCTGGAGCTGTGGTTGGGGTTGTTCCTTTGTGTCTAGCAGGTTTGCTTATGCAAGGTTTGATGACATTGGGGGTCTGCATGTGTTGAGGGCCTACATATGTAATGAGGAGGGGTGAGCACGATGAGGGCGCTCCACTTCATAGAAAGGAGCATGTGCGATTTATTACTTGTACACATGCACGCTTGCTCAGCAAAGCCTGGCCACCCACTGTGTACGCATACACATGCAGCATGCATTTGACCCAGTCCTTTTCCTTCTCTGCAATGTACGCATACACATGCAGCATGCATTACACCCATTCTGTTTCCTTTTCCGCATTCAGCTCAGGCTTGGCCACCCACCGCGTACGCATGCACAGCTTGAGATTGACGACGATGATGGAGGCAAAGTAGATGGTGGTCCCAATCTCAGTGAAGTCGTCGGGGACGCCGTTCAGGTCAGGTGAGTGCATGCTGTACATAGGCACAAAGTAGCAGCAAAGCGCGTGCCAGCAACCCTGTGAATGTGGTGCACGTGTGTTGTGTGCGTATCAGTGTGTGCCGTTCAGGTCAGGTGAGTGCATGCTGTACATGGGCACAAAGTAGCAGCAAAGCGCGTGCCAGCAACCCTGCGAATGTGGTGCACGTGTGTTGTGTGTGTATCAGTGTGTGTGCGCGTGCACGCATATTTGTACGTTTGCGTGCAAGTTTGCATGAGAAGTGCAGCCAACAGACTCAAGCGGCTCAGCTGCAATTGAGCAGGACAAAAGGCATACACCCACATCCACATCCACATCCACATCCACACCCACCCACACACACACACCGACACATATACACACTCAGCTGCAAGTGATCAGGGCAAAAGGCATACACCCACACCAACACACACACTCAGCTGCAAGTGATCAGGGCAAAAGGCATACACCCACACCCACACCCACACCCACACCCACACCCACACCAACACCAACACCAACACCAACATCCATACCCACCCACCCACAACTCGTTGCTGGTCAGGCATTGGCATTGATTTCAGCTAAGAAGGCGACGATGATAAGCATTTTCCTTAGCTGTGGGCACTTACAATAGCTCCGTGTACTTACAATGATGAGCCACTTCAACTGGGTGATGAGGAAATGGCGGCGCCCCACAGTCATGGTCTCTTGGTAGAGGATGGGGAACCTTGAGGCAGTGTCTTGGGTGACGTCCTGCAAGCAAGGCCAGGCAGGGAGCACACACACGCAAACACGTGTGTAATTGAACGAGTGTGTGTATGTCTGTGTGTTTTGGGTGACGCCCTGCAGGCAAGGCCAGGCAGGGCGCACACGTGTGTGTGTATGTGTGTGTGTGTTTGTGTGTGAACAAGTTTGTGTGAACAAGTGTGTATGTCTCATGTGTCTTGGGTAAAGTCCTATGAGCAACGAGTGGGGTGTGTGTGTGTGAATAAGAGTGTATGTATTATGTGTCTTGGGTAACGTCCTATGAGCATGAGTGGGGTGTGCATACGTACATGTGTGTTTACGTGCATTTACGCCTGTGCGGAGTGCACATGTACGTACGTTGACACCTATTTGTGTTTGCCTCTGCAGCATGCATAATTAAATGTACGTGTACACCTGTTTGTGTTTGCCTCTGCAGCATGCATAATTAGTTGTACGTGTACACCTGTTTGTGTTTGCCTCTGCAGCATGCATAATTAATTGTACGTGTACACCTGTTTGAGTTTGCCTCAGCAGCATGCATATCAAGTGTGAGTGCACACTCGCACAATGCAGAGCCTCCTTTGATGAATTTCAAATTCTGAAGTTTGCAGCCGTGATTAAGGAAAGCAGCGAAAGAAGATTTGGTCAAGGTGCATGCCAGCAGGTACTTCGTCGCCAGCTCTTAATCAACACACACATTCACACTCATAAACACACACACACACACTCACAAACACACACAACACACATGCAAACTTATCCACCCACCCACCCACCTGCTCAGTCACTGCGTAGGCGATGATGGGCAGTGAGGTCCAGAACAGGTTGAAGGTGGCCAACAGCCCACTTGAGTTCAGGGGCTGGGAGGAGAAGGCTGCACACATGGATTTGTAGGAGGCAGGCTGCTCATTTGTTTACAATCAATTGCTATGATATGTACATGCTTGTGTTGTATTGGGTGCATACACCAGATGTTTGAAGTGCCTCCTTCCCCTTCACATTCCTTTCGGGAAGGGTCCTCTGCCCATCTGTTGTCATCTCAGTTCATTCACACACTGAATCACTCATGCACTCACACACTGAATCACTCATGCACTCACACACTAAATCACTCATTCACAATTCACACACTGAATCACTCATTCACAATTCACACAGAATCACTCATGCACTCACACACTGAATCACTCATGCACTCACACACTGGATCACTCATTCACAAATCACACACTGAATCACTCATTCACAATTCACACACTGAATCACTCATGCACTCACACACTGAATCACTCATGCACTCACACACGCAATCACTCATGCACGCTCTTGCTACAAACGAATGTTATTTCACAATACGCAGCATCGCTGTGCTTGGACGTGCTTAGGTCGATTCTGCCCGTATACAGGCACGGAAGTCCTTACGCGTTTCCTCACGCGTTTCCTCATGTTTAAGTGAGCACGGCATATTTGAGAGGGAGTCCAGTAGCTCAAGTATGCACAACCCTTCCACGTCAAAGCAGCAAACTGCTCCTTGTGACTTTGGGAATACCTGCCTATAAGGAAACGGAGGAAGAATAAGGTTGCTTTGCAAAACCAGCATGGCATTTTTATCACCCATTTCTCTGACATCCTGATCATGAGTGCTGTAGCAATCCTTCTGAGGTTCCTTACAAAGCATAACAAACACGCACACGCTCATGCACACGCACACGCGATCGCTCATGCACACGCGCACACACATGCAAACGCTAACTCAAACGTTCATGCACATGCACATGCGCACACACAGGCACACGCTCACGCACACGCTCATGCACGCACACTGATGCATGCGCGCGCACGATTCGCACCTGACACGAAGGCATAGAAGATGAACGTGAGGTTGTGGGTCCAGTTCTTGTAGAAGGAGTACCACACCACCTCCGTGTTACGCTTGTACATGATGCGCCCGTGTAGCAGGACCAGGCGTGCGACGTACCTGGTACGTGTATATATATATATGTGTGTGTGTGTGTGTGAATGTGAGTGAGTGCGTACGCTTGTACATGATGCGCCTGTGTGGCAGGACCAGGCGTGCGACGTACCTGGTACGTGTATAGATATATATGTGTGCGTGTGTGTGTTTGTGTGTGAATGTGAGTGAGTGCGTACGCTTGTACATGATGCGCCCATGTAGCAGGACCAGGCGTGCGACGTACCTGGTACGTGTACGCGTATGTTTGTGTGTGTATGTGTGTGTGTGCGTGTGTGTGTGCGAGTTTGTACATGTTATGTTACTATTACATGATGGCCTGTGCATCTGAGTTGCTGTATTGCATACATTTTGAATGCATTTGGGGAGCTTCCGTGAATCTTGGAGGTGATCCACCAGTCACAACACATTAAACAAGCTGACAGAGGCCTGCAAGTACACATGGCTCCCAAAGCAAGTCAAGAGTACGTTGCTGTACGGTAGCCAAGGAGTAATTAATGTTGCTGTGCGGTAGGTAGCCAAGGAGTAATTAATGTTGCTGTGCGGTGGCAAAGGAGTGATTAATGTTGCTGTGCGGTAGGTAGCCAAGGAGTAATTAATGTTGCTATGCGGTATGTAGCCAAGGAGTAATTAATGTTGCTGTGCGGTAGGTAGCCAAGGAGTAATTAATGTTGCTGTGCGGTAGGAGAGGAGTGTAACGGCATGACCAGAGCTTGTGCTGCTTATTTTGCACAGATGCAGAATGGGCAAACGAAACAGCAAACAACTACATAAGCCCACCAGTGATCATCAAAGCTGCTCAACCTCGCATACATACGTGAGCCAGCTCAACCTCTCACACATACATGAGCCAACTCAACCTTACATACATACGTGAGCGCACCAGCGATCATCAAAGCTGCTCAACCTCACATACATACGTGACCCAGCTCAACCTCTCACACGTACATGCGCCAACTCAACCTCACATACAAACATGAGCCAACCAACGATCATCAAGAGGCTCACCTGAATTGGGCAAAGGAGTAGTCACTCACGAGGACGGCTGCTCGCCCTTCTCGACCGCTTATGCCGCACCCGATGTGTGCAGCCTGCAATGAAGAGAACAGCTAGTTCACCTTCTGAGTCCACTCACAAATTGAGACATTGGCCCTTCTGCCCTTGATCAACAACTTGAGTGATACACATTCGTTTTTGCAGTAACAGAGCTGCTGCAGTTTCTTTCTGATGTGCATGGTCTAATCAATACACACACCAGATACACACCACACGCACACACACATGCACATGCACACACACAGATACACACATGCACACGCACACACACATGCACAAGCACACACACACATACAAACACACACACGAGCACGCACCTGGATCATGCCCACACATGCACACACACGCACGCACACATGCACACGCGCGCACACAGGAACACACACCTGGATCATGCCCACATCGTTGGCTCCATCTCCAATGCCCAAGGTGATGGCCTTGCACTTGATTTGCACCAGCTTCGTGACGGACGCCTTTTGTTGAGGAGACACTCTGCACACGTACGAGCGATAGAGCATTCCTTGTACATCCATGCATAGCCAACGCAATGACAAACATCACACGTATCACACGTATAAGGCCCAGACATGTACACAACACCATATTTAAAGTGCCTGTGGTAGCAATTTGCGTGTGTACGCGTGTGCGTGCAAATGTGTGCGTGTGTGTGCGTGTGTGTGTGTGTGTGCATTTGTGTGCGTGTGATTGCATGGCAAGTGTGGCCCATGATATACTGGCTCAGCTACGCAACTAAAAATCAGCAGGAGGATCAAGCAGAGCAGCAGAGGTATTTTTCACATGGATGATGCATAACATGGATGTTGATTGACACGATACTAATGATGGATTTCAGGATATGTATGATGCATTACATAATATGAATGATACATTACCTAATATGGGTGATGAATGACACGATATGGATGATGCATTACATTATTACATTATATGGATGAATGACATGATGTAGATGATTCATTACATTATATGGATGAATGACACGATGTAGATGATGAATGACATTACATGGATGAATGACACAATGTAGATGATGCATTTCATTATATGGATGAATGACACGATGTAGATGATGAATGACATTATATGGATAATGCATTTCCTGATGCATCATGACAACTAACCGCTCTCACACTGCTGGACACACACCTAAGGTACACCATCCTCATTCAGCCACGCGCACAGCAAGGCAAAACCACTGATATATAGGCACACACAAACACACACACACAAACTTACAGACATACACCTCAAACACGCACCTACAGCACACCACGCCCTTGCAGCTGGTACAAAGCCACACCAGCTCACCAATCGAAAATGGCACAGGCACGTAGGCACACATGCCCAAAGGCTGCACCTCATGCACGCACCTACAGCACACCACGCTCTTGCAGCTGGTGCACAGCGACACCAGCTCGTCAATGTGCTCCACGTGCAGTGCCACTGACAGGGCTCCTCCATCTATGACTAAGCCCACAGCAGCTCCTCGGGATATCATGTGATCTGGGCTGGAAAAGTCACTGCTCGTGCGCAGGGGGAGGGGGGGGGGCAACCAGGAGGGTTTGTTGTTATTTGTAACAGGAATAGAAATTGTTGAGGCTTGCCATTGGAATTAGAAATTGTTGTGATTTGCAATGGGAAATGTAAATTGTTGTGATTTGCAAAAGAAATATGAGTCGTTGCAATTCGCAACAGAAATAGAAATTGCTGCACACATGCATTTAAAGAGCTCTGTTGATTGATAGTTAGTAGATGCAAAGGGTCGGGTTGAAGCCAAGGCAGATTGTGTGCAGGTGAGCGGCACGACACAATGGGGAGCAGTGCTGACTTTATGCTTGATGCCAATAAGTGACCCTGCCCAGGACCCTGCTGCTCGGATGAGGAGGACAAGGAAAGCGAGGGATGTGGGATTTGTCGTGTTGGTCAGAATCATACACATATACCGTACTGCGCTTGGTTGTTTTGCGAGTAATTAAATTATTATTGAGGCCCCTCGCAAAAAGTCAAGCCGAAAATAAATAGTTTTTTCAGACCTCGCAATACTTCGACTTTTTAATGCGGTAATTTCTGGGTCCCCCCAATGGAACCCCATCGCTATAAGGGGCAAGCATCACTATTTGACCTAGGTTGCACCAAATGGAAGAGGACGATAGTCCCGCTCGGGAGCTCATCATCGGAACCGCCTCAGGCCTGATGTGCAGCAGCCAGGGATGCAGCCATTGCATCCCGCCCTGCCCCAGTTAAGAGGCCTGTGGGGAGGCCCAAGGTGCTTGCACCATTGGGGGTGCAAGCCCCTCCAGGAGAGAGGCATGTGTGGGCAGAGCTGCAACTCAGGTGGAGTGGGGGGGAGCATCAGGTGCGCTTGCATCTGCACTTCACAGCAAAAGCAGCAGCAGCAGCAGCAGCAGAAGCCCAGAAGCTGAAGAAGCAGGCAGTGTGGGTTAAGGTGCACCTGCAGGGTCGCAGGGGGACCCTGCAGGACTTTGATGTAAACCAGCACTGAATAGATACAGAGAGGAGAGCACAAGAAATCCCCAAATTCGCAAAGTTTGCAAATTTTTTTAACTTTTCAAGGGCCTCGCAAAAGCTTAATGCTCGCAAATTAATTATTCTAATTATTTTGGCACCTCGCAAAAAGTAGGCCTCGCAATAGTAAAAGCGCAGTACGGTATATACATAAATAAATAAATATATATACGGTGTATATATGGTATTTTGACAGGGGAATCAACAAATATACAGTCATGTCCGGTGTATATATACGAAGTAGACGGTGTATGTATGAGGTCTGTGTTTGATGCAGGATACTGGGTTCACGAGTGCACCCAACTTGCGTACAATGCAGATTGAAACGATTAAATGGAAGCTATAAGCCCCCATCACCTCCAGATCCTTTTGATTGCCAAGCAAGCACTGAGACATCCCATCACCTCCAGATCCTTGCCAAGCAAGCACTGAGACATTTTCTCCCATCACCTCCAGATCCTTTTGATTGCCAAGCAAGCACTGAGACATTTTCCCCCCATCACCTCCAGATCCTTGCCAAGCAAGCACTGAGACATTTGCGTACCAGCCAAAATGGTTGGCCTGGAGAAATGCGATAATTTGTGCATTACTCATGCATGTTACACACACCTGACGAACATGTCCCTTTGTACATTACTTATGCATGTTACACACACCTGACGAACATGTCCCTTTGTGCATTACTTATGCATGTTACACACACCTGACGAACATGTCCCTTTGTGCATTACTTATGCATGTTACACACACCTGACGAACATGTCCCTTTATGCATAACTCATGCATGTTACACACACACTGACGAACATGTCCCTTTATGCATAACTCATGCATGTTACACACACACTGACGAACATGTCCCTTTGTACATTACTTATGCATGTTACACACACCTGACGAACATGTCCCTTTGTACATTACTTATGCATGTTACACACACCTGACGAACATGTCCCTTTGTGCATTACTCATGCATGTCACACACACACTGGCGAACATGTCCCTTTGTACATTACTCATGCATGTTACACACACACTGGCGAACATGTCCCTTTGTGCATTACTCATGCATGTCACACACACTGGCGAACATGTCCCTTTGTACATTACTCATGCATGCTACACACACTGGCGAACATGTCCCTTTGTACATTACTTATGCATGTTACACACACCTGACGAACATGTCCCTTTGTACATTACTCATGCATGCTACACACACACTGGCGAACATGTCCCTTTGTGCATTACTCATGCATGTCACACACACACTGGCGAACATGTCCCTTTGTACATTACTCATGCATGCTACACACACACTGGCGAACATGTCCCTTTGTACATTACTCATGCATGCTACACA
>Ga0307968_1003305_pt1 | contig 13418 bp, 12 predicted proteins | sample OrgLakmetagen650_FD_201834 | JGI IMG/M metagenome (GOLD analysis project Ga0307968, IMG submission 201834) | Saline water microbial communities from Organic Lake, Antarctica - #650 | ecosystem: Environmental > Aquatic > Non-marine Saline and Alkaline > Saline | place: Antarctica: Organic Lake... | reverse complement strand
CTTCTGTGTTTCTGTGTTGCTGTTGAGAGAGCCCTGGCACCAACGTTGAGGATGGTGGCATGTGCATCTTTTTGAGTGCTTATAAGCGTAAGCAATAAGAAACATGCATATTCTTTTATCCTTAACATTGGTGCCAGGGCTCTCTCAACAGCCAGCAAAGAATGGAGCTTCTGTGTGTCTGTGTGTGACTGAGCTTCTGTGTTTCTGTGTTGCTGTTGAGAGAGCCCTGGCACCAACGTTGAGGATGGTGGCATGTGCATCTTTTTGACTGCTTGTGAGCGTGAGGGTTGAAAAGGATGCATATACCACCATCCTTAACATTGGCGCAAGGGCTCTTTCTACAGCCAACAAATTGGAGCTTCTGTGTTTTTGTATTAAAAAGCTGAGCTCTTACTTGGCTTACCGGGACCACCTCACCAAGGAGGCAGCGCACTCCCAACAACATTGAGCCTCTTGCTTTTTTTCTACCTTTGAAGCCTCACGCCTCGGTCTTTGTGATCCAAATATTGCGTAGTCCAGGTATTTATTACCAACAAAAATATACAAAAATTATGCAGTAGAAAATCGATGCCCATTAATGCAAAATATTTGCTTCCAGGCCTTGTTCATGGCACATCAATTTTGTTTACAACAGCTACGGCATAGAAGATGATTTGTGTGGATGCATGTTAGTGGCATGTGGATGCATGTTCTTGGCACATTAATCTTGTTTACAACAGCTACGGCAGAGAAGATGAGATGCATGTTCTTGGCACTTCATTTCATGTACAAAAGCTAAGGCAGGGGTGGTAGAAGATGAGATCTGAAGATGTATGTTGGTGGAGAGTGTCTTACCAGTCGTTTTCTTAGCTGAAAACCTTTCTTGAGGAACCTGCAGCTTTTTGGCTTGAGTGTTTATAAGGCTGGCCAGAACCATTTGGAGGTCGGTATTGACACGGAGCACATGCTTAGCTTACCCTAATCTTGAGTATGTATGATAGTTGGGAACAAAAAAGGTTGAGACCACTTCATGTTTACCCATACTGCACACCGTGCGTGCCCAACAGCACCCAAACCCACACTCAGCACACACGTACGCACCCACCTGCACCCAAACCCACACTCAGCACACGCGTACGCACCCACCTGCACCCAAACCCACACTCAGCAAGCGCGTACGCACCCACCTGCACCCAAACCCACACTCAGCGCACGCGTATGCACCCACCTGCACCCACACCCACACTCAGCACACGCGTACACGCCCACCCACAACCAGACCCACACTTTGCACGCACTTTCCCAGATTTACACCAACACTTGACACACGTGCACACAGCCAACCACATCCACACCCACACTTGCACATATGCACCCATCCTCAGGAGATGGCAAAGCAGCCTGATCCTGAGTCGCGCGAGGAGATTGAGCGTGCCGTAAAGAAGCGTGTGATGGGCAACATGCGTCTGATCTCTGAGCTGTACAAGCTGGACATGGTGAAAGACTGGATCATGACCACATGCATCGAAGACCTGCTGGCAGCACCTAAGGGCAAGCTGCCGCCAGATGATAACATTGAGGTGTGTGTGCGTGTGTGTTTGTGTGTGTATGTGTGTGTGTGTGTGTGTGCGTGTGCGTGTGTCCAAGACCACATGCATCGAGGACCTGCTGGCAGCACCTAAGGGCAAGCTGCCGCCAGATGATAGCATTGAGGTGTGTGTGTATGTTTGTGTGTATGCGTGCCAAATTGAGTGTAACATCGTGCTGCTATGTTTTGATACTTGGTATTTGTATGCGCACGCTACATACACCATTGCATTGTGTTTGCACAGTAGGTTTTAAAACTTTGGTATTTGTTTGCGCACGCTACATATACCATTGCATTTTTGCGTTGTGTTTGCACTGTAGGTTTAAAAACTTTGGTATTCGTTTGCGCACGCTACATACACCATTGCATTGTGTTTGCACTGTAGGTTTAAAAACTTTGGTATTCGTTTGCGCACGCTACATACACCATTGCATTGTGTTTGCACTGTAGGTTTTAAAACTTTGGTATTCGTTTGCGCACGCTACATACACCATTGCACAGTAGTTTTAAAATTTTGGTATTCGTTTGCGCACGCTACATACACCATTGCATTGTGTTTGCACAGTAGTTTCAAAACTTAGGTATTCGTTTGTGCACGCTACGTACACCTGTGCATTGTGTTTGCACAGTAGGTTGCAAGGCAGCCTGGTGTGGCAAGTATTGCGCGTGCGTATGTGTTTGCTCCTGACACTGTTGCCACAGTGTAAGGAGCAAACACACACGCACACGCAATACTAGCCACACCAGGCTGCCTTACAATCTACTGTGCAAACACAATGCAATGGTGTGTTTACCGTGTGCACAGCGTGACCAATACTGAGTGTGCGTGTGTGTTCGGACCTTTTAATGTGAAGACCTGTTCAACAGTATGTATATGTTACATCCTGACCTGACTGATAAACGACCCTGACCTAATCTGCTCAACAGTATCTGTTTTACCACATCCTGGTGTGGCAAATTCACAGTGCTAAAAACGCTTGACGTCTGCTTCGCCATATAAGAATACTCGGGCAAATTCACGGTGCTAACAACGTTTGACGTGTGCGTCGCCATGTAAGAACACTCGGCACAGCACATACAAGCCGTTCCAACACTATGGCCTGGGCCGGCGTAAAACCAGGCTATCGTGAAGCCAGACAACTGTTGCAAAACCTACAGCTAAACAAAATGCAAGGTGCAAGGATCAAATAACCTTTTCATTAAGTACGCCGGCACCGACACCCAGATGGCTGCAGACAAGATGGTCAGGACCGATCGCATTGGGGTGACCCCATATACCTAGGGTTGGCCAATACCATATATATACGGTGTATATACGGTAATTTTGGCAGGAAAATCACCAAATATACGGTCATATACGGTGTATATATACGGTTCTGGCCAACCCTACACATACCCCATACCCGCTCTGGTGGCTTAGCGAATGCTTAGGGTTGGCCAGAACCGTATGTATACACCGTATATGACCGTATATTCGGTGATTTCTCTGCCAAAAATACCGTATATACACCGTATATATATGGTTCTGGCCAACCCTACGAATGCTACGTACAACAAACTTCTTGTTCCGACTCTTGTACGTTTGCCATCAACACCTGGATCTTGTAAATATGTAGGGCTGGCTAGAAAAAAATACGTCGTATGTTGCGATTAATCCCTGTGGTGAAGACCGTACATACGGCGTACATATACGGTTCTGGCCAACCCTATTTAAAATATATGTAGTACGTACTGTACAAACAATGTATATGCGGCGTATATATACGGGTGTGGCCAAATTTTTTTTATGTGTATTGCACGCATTGTACAAACACCAGGCCACGTGCAAGATGATCAGAGTTTTGAGCTTTGTTTTTCCATACACCCCCCCCACTGCAAGGGTGTGTGGAAAAACAAAGCTCAAAACTTATTAAATTATTCACAGCCTACAGCATCTTCTTGCAGCTCTCGTGAGCACTCCTGGCTTTTGAGGAATAAATTAATATTGATTTGTGTCGATACACACCTGGCTTGTGTAGGAGATATCAGAATTGATTTTTTTACTTCATTTTATTTGCGATACCTGCAGGCTGCGTGCGAGATGATCACTTGATTTATTTCACTTTATTTTGTGTGTGTCGATACCTGCAGGCTGCGTGCGAGATGATCACTTGATTTATCTTACTTTTTTTGATTTATTTCACTTTATTTTGTGTGTGTCGATACCTGCAGGCTGCGTGCGAGATGATCACCACTGCCGGAGCTCGCCTGGCGAAGAGCGAACGCAGCGAGACGCGCAGGAAGCTGGAAGATGTCATGAAGTGCTTGGAGAGGCTGACGGCAGACAAGGCCCTAGCCTCTCGTATTCGCTTTGTTATCAAGGACGTGCTGGTGCGTGGGTTTCAAGAGCGGGTGTTTTGTTGAGATGTGTGGTACATGTCGTACACTGTAATAGCTCATTTTTGTTTGTTTGGGTATGGTACATGTTGTAGACTGTACTAGCTCATTTTTGTTTGTTTGGGTGTTTTGTTGAGATGTATGGTACATGTCGTACACTGTACTAGCTCATTTTTGCTTGTTTGGCTGTTTGTTTGGGTGTGGTGCATGTCATAGACTGTACTAGCTCGTGATTTTTTGTGCGGCTGTTTGTTTGGGTCTGCTGCATATCGTAGACTGTACTAGCTTGTGATTTTTTTGTTTTGCTGTTTGTTTGGGTGTGTGGTGCATGTCGTAGGTTGTACTGCTATATGTTTTTTGGTGCGGCTGTATGTTTGGGTGTGGTGCATACCTCAGGTATACCTTTTTGCCAGGACGTGGTGCTGCGTGTCCTTGGAGTGTGAGTGCTTAAAATGGAAAACCGCAGGATCTGCTGAACAGAAAATTTCTGCCTGTGGTGGTTAAATACATATTACAAACAGCAGAGAAGTGGTGCATCAACAAAATTCACCTACACACACGCACATGCACATGTGCACACACATGCACATGCACACACAACACACACGCACACACACACACACACACTAATGCGCACACACATGCACACACACGCCCGCACACGCACACACACAGGACTTGCGCCGCAGCAACTGGATCCCACGTCGCGAGGTGTTCACTGCCAAAAAGCTTGACGAAGTGAGAGCGCAGGCAGAGGCAGAGCTGGGCATGATTTCCTCCACCATCGCTGCCACCTTGCCCACTCTGCCGGCACAACAACGCATGGGTGAGCGTATGAGCACGGATGTACAAGCAGTGAAAAGGTTGCACAACTGGCACAAATGCTGTGTGTGCGTGTGTGCGTGAGCGTGTGTGTGTGTGCGCGCGTCTGCGTGTGCGTGTGTGTGTGCGTGTGTGCGTATGTGTCCGTGCAAGCATGAGAGCATGCGTGTGTGTGAGTGTGATAGTGGTTGTGTGTGTGTTTATTTTCCTCCCACCATCGCTGCCACCCATGCATTGTTTAGAGGTTGTAATGATGGGGACTATTAGATGCTGTTCTTAAACGTCAGCACATTTTTTTTTTACTTTTGCTGGTATTTCCCTCCTGCCAGGCTAAATGGTATGATATGACGCCTTGCCTTGATTGGTATGACGCAATACGTTGCCCTGAATGGTGTGCCTTGGCACACTGCCCTGACTGGTATGACAGACACACTGCCCTGAATTGCATGACTCGACACACTGCCCTGACTGGTAAGACTTGACACGGTACCCTGAACAGTACGACTTAATATGATACCCTGAATGGTATGTCTTGACGCAATGCTTTGAACGGATGCTCTGCCCTGAAGGTATGACTTGACACATTGCCCTCCGCAGGCTGAATGGTATGACACCTTGAATATTAACCCTCATTCACTCCACATGGAAGCTACAAACAGCACGGCTTGTGCTTTTGAGCATGCAGATGCGCACGCTTGACACACACACACACACACGCACACGCACACACACAGGTCCAGGGATGGTAGGCGACATGCCCCTCATCCCGCCCCTGCGGTCAGAGTCAGAGGGCTGGGGCCTATTCCCACCTCTACGTAGCCAGGCAGGGGCCAATGGCACCAAGAGTGCTCTTCTAGGAGAGTGGCAGCCTTCACCAGGGCCAGGGCAAGGGCCTGCCAGGTATGTTCTGTTGCATGTGGGTGCTTGTTACTGTGCCAACAACAAAAAGTGCTCTGTTGCATGTGGGTGCTTGTTACTGTGCCGACAAAAAAAGTGCTCTGCCAAGAAAGTGGCAGGCTTCTCCTGTGCTGGGCCAGGGGCCTGTCAGGAACACGCGCGCACACACACACACACACACACACACACACACACACACACACACATATGCACACACACACACCACTGTACTGCTGCACCACAACGCACGCACTCACTGCAGTGCTGCGACTGCAGGAACTGCTGCCCCTGCCGCCACACCTGAGGCAGTCAAGAATCACACACATACACACAAAGCAAAGCACACACAAACACAAACACATACATACTGCAGTGCCACGGCTGCGGGTGCTGCTGCCCCTACCACCACACCAGAGGCTGTCCAGGGTGGAGGTCTGTCAGAGGAGGAGCTTCAGAGAAAAGCAGACTCATTGCTCGACGAGTATGCGTCCACGTTCGACAAGAAGGAGGGGCTGCAGTGCGTGCGAGACCTCCAATCGCCGGTGTGTGTGTGTTTGCGCGCGTGCGTACATGTGTGCGTAATTGCGAGTGTGTGTGTGTACGTGTGTGAGTGATTGCATGCGTCTGTGGTATTCATCTTCAAGGGGGAAGTCTCTTTGCTGCGATTCTGACGACTTGAACAAGAAATGTTTACCAAACACCTGTGGGTCGGCTATTTCTCTCAGCTCAGCACTTCCACACTCATGCACTTGTGCTCCACTGGACCTGCACTCGCAGGCCTTCATGCCCAAGCTGGTTGAGAAAACGCTGGACCGGGTGCTGAACTGCATTAAGGATAAAGAGCTGACCGCCCTCTTCGAGCTGCTGCTGTTCTTGCATGAACAGGGCGCCATTAGCAGCACCGACCTGATATCCGGTCTAGCCACGTACACCGTCCAGTTGGAAGACTTGAGGTGAGGGGTCTGTGTGCACGTGTGTGTATGTGTTGTGTTGTGTGTTAGTGTATTGAGTGCGTGTATGTGTCTGGGAGTTCTTCCCGGTACGAAGTAAGTGGTATCGAAAAAGTGGTACCAAAGAGCGGTAAACACATAATATCTGGCCTAGCCACGTACACCGTCCAGTTGGAAGACTTTAGGAGAGGGGCCAGCTGTTCATCCCGGTACAAAAAAAGTGGTACCGAAAAAGTGTTACTAACATAGTAACACCAAAAAAGTGGTACATAGTAGCTCCTCTCCCTTGACTGATGTGGGAGTGGATTTGCACTGCCTGCCTGCCTGCGTAGAATACTTCTGTTTGACCTGGAATGAGAGCAAGTCTGGGTGGAGAGGGGGGTAGGAAAGGGGTGCAAGATTGTGCCGGAACACTACGGATGTTCAACAGCTAAGGCAGTAGGGTGGTGATGACACCATTTTACTGCCTTAGCCATTGGGTGATTGTAGTGTTCTGGCGCAACGGACGTAAGTACAAGGGGCTCTAGGTGTGTTGTCGTCCTCGCCTTTTCTGTGCGCCCCTGGTGCTGCCACTGGCATGCTCCGTGTGTGTGTGTGGGTGTGTGTATGTGTGGCGGGGGTGGGTGGGTCTGGATGAGTGCGAGGGGTGTGGGTTCAGATGAGGGTGTGGGTGTGGGCGTGGGTTTGTATAAATGTTATCCTGTCACTGCTTTCCTAACTTTTATCACGAGGAAGGCTCCTGCTGCACAAGTTATGAAGGGTAATGCTTTGAGGAGGGAATGTGGTAGGAACTCTGATTGTGTTTAGGGGATCTGCGGGACGTGGTAGGAACCCAACCATTTGCCTCTCAAGTTATTCATGTCAGTTTAGCCACAAAATAGCACTGCCTCTGCCACAGGGAGTAAACACACTGGATACGCCCACCCCTGTTTGTCGGTCATGTATGACAAGCATCCAAAGCAGACACACACACCATAGTCTGTTTTCTGTTCGATGCATTTCTGTTCTCTCTTTTTTGATCAACAAAGTGTGTTGCCTATCCAATCACCTTCCCTAAACGTGGCAACCAGTCTTAACCTTGTTTTTTTGTTGTTGTAATTTACACACAAAACACACACACACGTACACGTGCATACACACACACACCTGCCCCTCTAGCTCAGCCAGATCCTTAAGCATTTGCCACAAGTATTTTGCACCTTCGAAATTGTGACTGCAGCATGGATTTCCCCAACGCCCCACGTCAGCTCAGTCAGTTCTTGGGCATGTGCATCACTGCCAATGCATTGGGCTTGGATGTGGTGCCGCAACTCCTGGAGGAGGGAGACATTGGTGCAGAGGTGAGCAGCGGTCATATCAGTGTTGAGCACTTTACGAGGGAGACATTGGTGCAGAGGTGAGCAGCGGTCATATCAGTGTTGAGCTCTTTACGAGGGAGACATTGGTGCAGAGGTGAGCAGCGGTCATATCAGTGTTGAGCACTTTACGAGGGAGACATTGGTGCAGAGGTGAGCAGCGGTCATATCAGTGTTGTGCACTTATCATCTTATCATCACCGTAAACGGTTGACGCCGTCAACCGTCATTTGACGGTCAGGCGTAATTTACGGTGCTGACCGTCAGAAACTAATCCTCAGGCGTAATTTACGGTGATTTTATTTTTTGACGTCTGACGGTCGGCTTTACAGTTATTTACGGTGGGAAACCGTCAGGAATTAGTTATTTACGGTGGGAAACCGTCAGCAACTGGCCAGGCCTGGCCAGGCTCGACTAACTCAGGGCCACACGAGCCCTCTTGGCCTGATTTCCGGAGGACAATTATATTTATATCGCAAATTGTTTGTGGGAAAATCGGGGCGCTGAGAGCGCCCCTTGAGCTTGAGCTTGAGTTGGCACTCTGAGCCACTGAGTACCTGACGCCGCACCGTTACTTACGATTTCCCACCGTCAGTATGAAATCCACCGTTAATTACGGTTATGTGACGTAGACTTCATTTAAACACCGTAATTAACGGTGCCATTTCTGATTGACGCCGTATGTGCACAACACTGGGTCATATGCATCTTTGTTTTGTGTAGGAGCAGGGATGGGTCATACGGCGTATTCGTATAATACGTTGAATGGTATGTAACGCGTATTTTACCGTATTGAACAAATTGGGCCGTATGATACGATTGCAAAATCTGCCTTTTTTTGGCCTTTTTAGGCAATTTCCGCCCCATCAACGGCCTTTCAATGAGCTTCCCGTGCAATTATATAATATATAATAACAATTCATATATTGGAAAAGAATTGGGTTCATTTTGGGTAAAAAATCGGCACTCCCAAATTGCATAAAATACAGTACCGTATTATACGCGTATTGCGTATTTAATGCGTATTTTGCCGTATTGAACGTCTCTGAGGTCCGTATGACCCATCCCTGTGTAGAAGTGTGTACTTGGAAGAATGTTTTGCAGAGGGTGCATCTGCCGTGCGTGTTGGTTGTTCAATAATTGCAATAATTAGGTGTACTGCGTTAGGAGCTGGACAATCATACCGACATAGAGGACACAGCCGTGTGTATCTTTGGTACAGCAGACAAATGCAATTGAATTCATTTCAATGATTCATAATCTGACTTGTACTGTTTGTCATAGCCAATCGGCACCACCTCGTGCATACCGTTACTTTAGGCTATTACAACACTTGACTGTCTGGCTGGCTGGCTGTCTTTCAACCGGCTATTACTTCTTGGCTTGCCGTGCACGCTGGAATCTGACCTCCCAATAAAGCACCCCTAAACTGATTTCTATGCATAATCCCCTCGACCCCCTCGGCCAGCCAGTGCCAGCCTGCTCACTTTCAAACGATACCTCTGCTTCTACCAGTTTCCCTTCCCAGAGAGAACTCTAAAATAAGATTTGCAAGTTGAGATGTGATGTGGGGAATGAAAGTCCACAATTCAACTAGGTCTTCAATGTCTTGAACATGCTTTGATTAGATACGCAAGTGTGGTCACAAATATCAGAGGCTGAAATTTGCAGCAGTTGAAAGGGAGCGATGGTTCTTATTTTTTCCCTGTGTCTCTAGAGACGCGTTTCCCAGCTTGTCTCATATCCTGCCCCAAGTCCAATGTTGCGGACCTATTGCATAGTGATAAGTTGCTGTCATCCTGCAACAGGGTTTGATTGGTGTAAGTAGAGGAATGTTTAATCTCCTGCCAAAGTGGGCACACTAGCTCTCACTCCTGGCATCCCCCCAGGCCAGGGGGGGGGCCTGTGCGCCCAAAGCCCGCGCAGGCTTTGGGCCCCCCACCGCCCCCCCCCCCCAATCCGCATGGTAGCAGAGCTCAATGCTACAGATGGTATATAAAAGCAAAATCTTTCAGGTGGCACTTAGCCGATAAAATTTTTATCAGCACTGTTTTGGGAGCTTTAGCGCTTGGACGAAGTAATTGAAAAGTCTAAATCCTTTTTTACATGGCCTAAATCTGTGCAAATCCTTGAATTGTTGCCGCAAGGGCGTTTCCCTTTCTCCTCTATGCTGAGTCAAATCACAGGCAAATAGGCTTAAAGAGAGCACATGAAGTAACGAGCGTGTATGCTAAATGTTACGCACTACCTGATCTGCGGTATTTAGGTGAAGCGTGACTTTGCTGGTTCCACGCTAAGGACAGTGCGAAAAGCGTTGGGCAGTGATGACAAGATGACGGCAGCCTGCAATTCAGCAGGCGTGCATGCCCAAGCCTTTTTAGAAGCTAGCCCTGAGGATGGTGACTTGCCAAGTGTGGAGTCGTGGTTGCAAGGGCAAGGTCTCAGCTCAGTGCCGTTGTGAGCAGTCTCTAGGTTGTTGACGTCTTTTCTTGGCGCTTTGCGCTCATTGCGTTTCTTGCTTGTCCTTCATTTTACCAAAGATGTCCAGTCTTCTCTGTTTGCTTGACCTGTATGATTTCTAAATTTAAGGTTTACATGGTTAACAAGTAAAAGTCCTTCAGTCAAGAAGTATGACTGCTCTCCTGTTCATATTGTAAAACAAGTTCAAGAAGGTCTAAGATGGATGGTCGCGCCCAATTGGTGCAGTGACAAACTCCTCATGACATTTTTGCTCAGAACCATCTTCAAATACTCCGGCAAAACAAATGGTGCACGTGCATCAGAAACCAATTTTTCAGGCAAAGCAAACCAATTGTGATAAATCACCGGCTTTTTTAAACAAGAGCAAGGGTCTTGACCTTGTGCCTCTCTCCAAACTGGTGCCTGAATCTGAAGTATGAGCAAATTAGAAATATTTAGCTTCCTGTAATGTATAAAGTCACTTTTGTTTACAGTGCCATTCTGCAACTCACCAAAAGGGTTACAAGGGTTACAAGGATGGCCTACAGCCCGAGACTCTGGCTGATGGCAATTGGCTGGTGAAACAATATCAACCAGTGTCGAAAATTGAAACTAAATCTGACACAAACTTGAGGAGTCTGTATGAGTCTTGATTCAAGAATGCATTGATCTCAAAATCAGTGATACTGTTATGACAAGCCAAGAAAGGAATAAATTCAGAGCTCGAAGGAGCAAACGCACGCAGAGTCTTAAACATTCCTTCAAAAAGGTCTGTACCTCATGCGCAGCACGCACACTTCAGCACACTTGCAAACGATACATACGTCACTGCTTTCTTGTTTACTGCGCGAGGACATGAAAAATTAGCTTCCCTCCATACCTTCAAATGTCTGAAACGCAAATCGCAGGGGGGATGGGAACCTGTGTGGCTCTCATCATTTTCTGTTTGAACATTGCACTACCTTGCAGTCCATTGAACGCATTCGAGACTTGAGCAGACCAGCAAGAACTATCAAAAGAAGCAAGATACAAATCTGCCTTCAGCTCACGACGTAGAGTCTCACTGTTGGAATCAAGCATGCTATTAAAAACCTGATGGAAGCATGGAACCAGAAAAATTGCAAGGGCTCTTGACCGCACTCTCTAAGCACCGCCCAATTTGTTGTGCTGTTCTTCACTCCAAGAATGCGCCTCAAGGAAGACAGATGCCTCTTTTGTAACTGGCTACCAAATTCACTGCCTTCACTCAGATACACTGTGCCCCACACCTGACTCGCATACATCCCAGCAGGAATACCATACACCTTAGACAACCAGAGCAACTAACCAAAAGCATACACCTTAGACAACCAGAGCAACTCACCAAAAGCATTTTTCATCTGTCTAGCCCAGCAATTAGAAGCACCAGAATCCCCAACGGAAGTATCTGCTTTCATCACATCGCGTAAAGTATTGCCGTTTAAATCAACCATCGTCGGAATGTTGAAAAGCCTTACTGGTTGACCTCTTACGCTTCTTGAGTGCTTACCAGAAAACCAGATGATCAAACGCCTTGGTTTCTCGAGTAAGCACAAAACAAGCCTGTTGAAGAGTTGCTTAATAAGCATAAGAAGCTCTGGGATAAGCCGGGTGGGATTTAGATCAATAAGCGCTCAGTGTGTTACAATATGCCAGGCCAATAAGCCTGACCAGGAAGCCGCAAATAAATCAGGACAAAAGCCACAATATGCCAGGCCTTTTTAATCAACCATGCATCCTGTTTCAAAATTTGACAGCTGACCTGAACCAGTAAAATTGCAAGGGTTCCTGTGCGCATTCTCGAAGCACAAACCAGTTTACAGAAGTAGATTCAATTCCCAAAATTCTCTTTAAAAACACCACATGTGCGACCTGCAAAGGATTGCTGAAAACATTGTCGTGCTCCAAAAATTGCGTAGACCAAATCTGACTGGCATACATGCCAGCTGACAACGCATATGTCTTGAAAAGCCACAACATCGAATGAGGCCTGTCAGAAAGCCTTTTGTCAATACCAAACACTTTCACTCTGCGTATAGCTGCATTAAAGGCCTTAAAGCATGGGTCGCAGCATGGTGTAAGTTCATGTGCTTATCAAATAACATTCCCAGGTAGGTAAAATAATCTCTCTCTTCAAGCTCCTGATTGTAGAAAAACGTGGAGCTCAATAGCAGTCGTGGAGCCCAATAACACACTGCGTCGCGTTAACAGGTCTCCTCATCCTCATCCCGCTCCCAGCAGTCTACCCTCCAGCAAAATTCTCATGATTCAATGTAGGGCATGTCTTGTATTATGACTGGCTGTACGTCTAGACACAGATCTCTCGAGAGGCAAAGAACTCTAGCAAGTTTTGCAAACAAGCACAATAGTAGTGAGTGCATCCGAGATGTTTTAGCGTTTACTTCAGTTTCCCTCTTCTTGCTCTATGCTAGGTTTCCAAGGGGTGCAGTTGCAGCATTACGTTGCGTGCGTGGGTAGGCTTCATGCAGTGACTCTTGCTCCTCTAACAGTAGTTTATGGGCATCATGCGTCACAGCCCTTTTTTTACTTGTTTTGTTTTGAGGTTTACCTCGTTCTCATAGGTTGAGCAGTTCCAGGTTGAATGCCTTAGTAATCCAAACTAAACTAAACTTCCTCATGCCAACTTTGCTTGTGATGCTTGGGTTTCTGTGCAGTTTTCCTCCCTTTGGAGTTTTTTTGTCTGGCAGACTTGCCTTCTTCCTCTGACCTTGGCAAGGTGTGTTGCAAGCCTTCTCTTAGCCAATGCTGGCTGAGAAGAGAAGAAGCCCTGCGGAAGGCAACAGCAAAAGGCCAAGACAAGGAAACCATGCGGCAAACCAAACAAAATAAGGGTAACCAACGCCAGCATAACGCCAGGAAGAAGAATGACAGCTCAGAGGCTGAAGAGGATGTGACGGAGCAAGAGGGGGAGGGGGATGGCAATAAGGGCGAAGAGGGTGAGAGTGGGGAGGG
>Ga0307968_1003302_pt1 | contig 13422 bp, 13 predicted proteins | sample OrgLakmetagen650_FD_201834 | JGI IMG/M metagenome (GOLD analysis project Ga0307968, IMG submission 201834) | Saline water microbial communities from Organic Lake, Antarctica - #650 | ecosystem: Environmental > Aquatic > Non-marine Saline and Alkaline > Saline | place: Antarctica: Organic Lake... | reverse complement strand
CCCCCCCTTCAGCTTGTGCTTTGACTTGTGGGTGTTCCCATCTGAGCTCGCTGACTTATGGACTTGGCACTTGCTTCTTTGCGTTGTTTTGCTTTTGTGAGGGCCTGCAGCCCATTTTTGGTTTTGTTCTCCCTCCACGGTAGCTTGGTGTAAATGACAAAGCCTACAGCGAACTGTAGCATAGAACCTGCGCCTCCGTCTGTACAGCATGACGTCCGCGTGAACACCGGTGCGTGCTCAGGCACTTTTCAAACAGCGGGGATGTCGCTTGGTTCTTGTTTGATTTCTGAAGTGCACACATCACCATCCTCTGAGCATGCATCCCTACTGCTTTGCTACTCCACATGCTGCTCCCACACTCCAAAACCTGCATCCCCTCCCTGCCTCCTGAATTTTCTGTAGGACTCAAGGGTGGCAGGCCACGCCTGAGGTACTGCAGAGCAGGAGCGGATCCGGGACTCAAATAGAAAGAAAAAAGCGGCATCCAACAACAACAAAAAAGTTTATGAGGGGGAAAAAAGTTGGCCTTATCATTGGAGAAAAAAAACCAAGTTGGGCTGCTATGCTGACTGTGTGCTGCAATAAAACCATTTGGTACAACCATGTTAAGATTTCGTTTAAAGTCCTGCATCCTGCTGTTTTCTGATTTGATGTGCCTGATAGCATGTGTGGAGAGGTACACACTTTGTGTAGGGAATAGTATTAAACAGGCACTCGTGGTTCAGTAGTAATTATAGAACCCCAGAACTTTGGGGCGCAACCCTTTTGATAGGAGAATGTAGAACATCAGTTTTTTTGCCAAGTATTTGTTGCACATATTTGCTGAAGGTGCTTTCCTCGTATGGTTCTGCAAGCTAACCAGCAGGAAATCTTTGGCGTCCAACCTGGTATTTGTAGTACAAGGAGGATAAAAGTTTCAAGTTTGTGCTTTTTGCACGCCTCAAATTCTGTGAGGCTCTGTGTGAGAGGTCATGGGTTCGCCGGTGCTTTTCAAAGAGTACATACTATTGAGGGAAAAAGTTATTGGCTGTTCACTTATCACAAAAAAGAATGCTATAACAAAGCCAGGCTTCACACAAACAGAGCAAAACATTGTCTATGAGGCCGTGCGAAGGATTTCGCCTGCGGCACCGTAATTGGATCGGATTTGGCGCATGCACTGTAATTGGTATATGTGGCACCTGAGTACATATCTTAAAGCACTCTCAAGTAAAGAAGTAGAGCTGTATTACCTTTTGATGGAGTACTGATGACTGGGCAGCCACACAGCAAATACTCTGTGCTTGCGTAGCAAGCACCTTCTAGGCTCGAGAAAATCCCCCCCATTCTGCTCAAGTTGATGCAGTCAGATACTTCCTGTGGCTCCATGTCTGCAAAACAATGGAGCAAAATGAGCGAGGTCTTGCAGGTCGTGGAGCCTTATTTGAACGAAGGAAACCAGCCATTGTTTGACTCACACAACAGGTCCTTGCTGCTTGCATTGTCTGTGTTGATCAGCACGTGCCGCCCAGCCGGAGGCATTGAGCTGATGTTGTTGCCGCTGTTGTTGACTTGACTGTCTGTTGCCGAGATCCCTGGGGGGTAGACGACTGGAAGACCCCTGCATGCAAATGCATGGCTTTTCAGTATATGCATTTTGTGGCAAAGTGACAATCTCATGCACCTAATTATCCACTTTAAAATGACAGTAGGAGTACATATTCTGGTATTGATGCAAGATTCAAATAAATGGGCTAAAGTATGTACTCCTCAATACAAAGTAAGATAGAATGAGATAAAGTGCCGTCTGAACTATGAGCTTACAAGCCATGGACAATGCCAAGCCAAAAAAGCAAGTAATCGTATGACTTGTTGCTGCTACTTGATTCTCAGGGAGCTAAGAAACTTTCACTTACATTCTGTCAACTACGCTGCCAAACTTGTCCATACCAGACACGCACTTTTCAGTACTCTGATCAACTCTCACCAGGAGCCGGCTAGGTCAAGCCTGCAACCCTCCTGTCCCCATCAATCTGTTTCCTTTCTTTGTGGTGAAGGAATCTGCCAAACCACATTGGCTCCGCCTCCATGGTATGTGTGTTAGTTTATTCTTTTATACTATTTTTTGCATGCCCACACAATTAAAATCCCCTTTACCTGCATTCATATCCAATGTGAGCAACTGTGCCTTGCACAGCTTGAGACAGGAAAGTGCGCTTGAACTCCGCAAAGCAACTATTCACAATAAGTGTGTAGGGGAGCTGGCCAAGCTGCTGCGCTTGTTGTCCACATGCTCTGATATTAAACAAGCACGGGTCCTGCAGTCGTGTGGACAGAAATTTTCCAACTGTCATGCGGTGCGATGTATTTAGCGCTGAACTTTCCAGCTTGCATCGCTTTGCATACGAATTGGGATTGAGGCCAGAGGTTGTTAGGTGATGCTTGGTTACCATATCCTGTTTTAGGTTCACGGTACCACAAGATTTTGGCATGACATTTAATTTGTACATTTAGTTTACTGTTCTTGCTGATTGGTTGGACAAGGACAAGACACAAGAGTACAGAGAGAGAAGCACAATAAAAGCGCCATCCAGCAGCAGGCAGGAGCAAAACAAAGCAGATGACAAGAGTTTCCTCTCTTGTTGGAATATTAACACAGGTAGCACGGGTATGTTATGGTCTAGAAAGAAGGGGCCGAAAAGCGCTAGCAGGTCAATGTCGTGCTAACAGGTTAATGTCGTGCGTTAATGTCCTGCTAGCAGGTTAATGTCCTGCTAGCAGGTTAATGTCGTGCGTGCAATCTTAGAGAATTTCCAGCACTCACCAGCATGGCGTTTTTGTTGAAGTATATAGAGTGCAGCCTTGGAAAGCGCTGTTTGGCCAGTGCGAGCTCCTTTTGCTCTTCAGGAGTGTTTGCGCAGAGAATGATCTGCTTGGCAAGTTTCACAGCGAAAAAATGAGGTCCAGAGGCATCAGAGCACCTTAGCAGTATACAACAAGATGCTTGCAGTTCACTGCAAAAACAGTCTTGCTTACGTACTTATAATCATCGCGGCATATATATGCATGCATGCAGTGCACCACCTGACAAGCAAAATCGGACTGGTACTGCGCTAGCCTCTCTTCATCAAATCCTGCAGTGGAGAGAGGAAATAAGTAATCATGTTGTTAGCATCTTGATGCGTACGTAGTGCTGTATGCTGCCAACTACCCTTAGTTGACTTGCCTAACCGATGCCAGGATAGCAGGAGAAATACGTAGTCTGCAGGCAGAAAGTCTCGAATGAATTCATCAATGTTGTATGAGCATGTCTGCACATTGTAACTCAGGCAAGCAAACCAGATGCTGCATGCCCTGCTTTGAAAGTACAATACTGGCTGTCCCCACACCATCATAAAAAACTCAGAGCAGTTTTCGCCAATTTTAAATCTGTTTACACTCTGCCCCCCAGCGACGACGTTAACATTTTTAAGCCTCCGTAGAAGTCGGAGTGGAGCATGTGTCCACATAACTGATGTATTTAGTCGTCAAATCATTTTTGTCCATTTTTTACATCGCAATTTTCAGTAATTAAGGGATTTGCGGGTTTTCCCGTGAAGTTTTTGATCTGACCCGTGAAATTCTTTGTTTCGCATTAGTTATATTATTACTGTAATATTATCTAGTGCTTATTGTGTGCCCGTTTGTATAGCTTCAATGCTGGCAGCACTTCTGCCTCTCACCTCCCGTTCTGCTCAGACCATAGATTCCATATGCCAAAACATTGAAGCTCTGACAACGGAAGCGCCTGCGGGCTCACTCTGCGTGGTTTTCGGAATAGTTGGGTATTGTGCACTCAACTTTTAAGCTCATTTCAGCTTGTGAATCGCCTTGAGGCATGGAATTGTGGGGTTGGTGAAAGTGGTCGATTGCTAGGAGTAAAGATCACTTGTCGGGATGGGAGACGAATGGACAGCAGTAACTAAAGAGCAACATTTTTTGATGACAGGATGAAGATGACAGGGAGATGTTGGATGCCCTGCCAAAGTTGCGCTTGTCCGTCAAGCAAAAGGCTTCTGTGGAGGTACGAGAATCAGGCACCCCTGTGCAGAGTTGCCTGTGTACACCAGTGAGATCATCCAGCCAGCCTAGTTTGCCTTACGCTTGAACCACAAAGTTCCATTACCTTTATTACAGGTGGTGGCTTTCAGAAGTAAAGATATTGCAGATAAGCAAGCTGCAGCGCTGCAAAGCTGTACATCCTGCAGCCTGCCCGCCTCTACTTCAGGGTAGGATTTCCTACAGCATCGGCAACCTGTGAGCCATTTGAGCGTTGCAGTGCTTTCAAAATGGAACAGAATTGCGAATAATACCAAAAACGCTCATCAGCAAACATGTATTGCCTACTCTCAACTCTGCAGATCTCCACAACCACCTGTCCCTCTCTGCTGGATGTGGCAAACGATGGCAACAGCCGCAACGGAGATCCTTCACGCAAATTACTTTCTCCTTTTGGGTACGGTTTTGAGGAACATTGCCTCAACACTTACGTAATCCTCAATTTTTAGTAGTACTTGCGCGCTGCACGCACAGGGGACGATATTGAGCTACCACCAGATTGGGTCGAGGGTGCAAGACAGCACACCAGAGGCTCCTCCTGACCGGCCACCCTGCTCGTGTCTTTTGCTGGTTGACGAGGTTGGTAGCAGGGTGACGCATATTAATTAGCTTGTCAGTAGTACCTCGTGATGATTTGGAGCTTGCATTCAGCCCCAAACAATAGTTAGATAGGAAAACAAACAGGCTTCACAAAATCTGTAGAACCATGCAGTCAAAGGATAGCCAGCACAACAATTTCCACCGTCCCTCCACACAGATTGCCCCCGGGTACCCCTCGTTCCCAGTCATTGGAGCAGGGCACTTGGCGGCATTTGGTGGTCTCCTTTTCCCACCAGATCTGTTTTTGAACCAAGGTAAGAATTCCCAAACGTTAACACGGGTGCTTGGTTGCAAATTGTTTCACAGCTGCCCGATTTAAATGCTTTTTAGTTGTCAAACACAATTTGGCGCTTAAACTACTCTGTGCATAACGGACCAAAATAGCACTCCCATCACAGTTCAAGGAGACATCGTACGAGTAGCTGCAGAACGTTCTCCTATGTTTTGACTAGAATCTGGTCGGATTCAGTCTGCTGAGTGCGAGCCCAAGGCTGTGAATTAATGGGGAATTTGCCCATATTTAAGACAGTTCACAGCGTTGGTAGACTGAACTTGAACCGTGCTGCGTTATTTGCCTGTAGGGGGGGACCCTTTCCTTTCTGAGCTCTACCGGCGCTGTGGGCTTTTGCAAATCTGCGCACAAGTTTTGGTCGAGAACAAGGTCGGGCCTATTCAAATTTTTCGGTGTGATGACTGATACATACCTTCTATCATCTACCTGCACGTCACACATCACTAGAGAAAGCCATCAATGGATGGAAGTACAGTGCTAATGACAGTGTGGAATGGGTGATGCTCAACAAGAACCTTCCTTTTCACCAAGTATGAGCACGCCCTCATTGTTTATTGCAGTCACGGGTTCAGAGAACAAGGGAAGAAGGATGGCAAAAAAATTCCAAGTTGGTGGCCCCATTAGTGTTATGTCAATGTCTAAAAACAAAGGGGAAACAGGAAGGCAACCTTAACCCTCCCTAATAAATTCTGTTGTTCATAGACTCCCAAACAACATCTGTTTGCAGAGAGGAGGATTCCAGCACCCTGACAACAAGGAGTATGAGTCTCCTTTATACGAGAGAAGATATCCTGAACAAAAAGCAGTCCTCACGGCGCTGGACATGTGGAGCACGCAGCTCCTTCAATTTGCACAACAGCACAGCAGCCATGCTCACAAGAAGCAGAGCCTGGATGTACTCATTCCTTGTGGGCGAGCGGACATGCAAGCACTACAGCTCATCATTGAGCGAAGCAGGTGTGTACTGTTGGCGAGTTGTTTTGGCTGCTTAAGCTTCACCACTTTTGTGTTTGCTGATGCACAGATACAACATTTTTTGCTGCAAAAAGTTGCAACACAAATTTCTACATTAAACCACAGAAAATGCGTTGCTAACATTTCCGGTTGTGCCCGCAGTGCCAGCGTCTGATCACCTTTTTTCTTTCTTTATACCTGTGGTACACACAATGGTGGTCTCCAGGGTCAGCCTAACAGATCATGCCGATGTGAGGTTTGGCATTGTCATAGATGCTGTTCCGTGCAACGTAGAGGCTGAGCTCAAACAGCTGCAGGTAAGTAACACTCACCAGAGCTCCTGCTGAATAGGAAATATTGTCGTGGTCTTTGCTTTGCTGGAATTCAGGCACATTATGCGTTCAGGCACATTATACGTGGCAGCAACAATTTGTGGTATTTGGAAGTCGGTTGGTTGACAGTTGGGGGTGGGTACATGCTTCACTCAATAAGCTGGATTGGATGGTGTTCAGGGTACTTGTTAGAGACACTAGTCTAGCCTGATAAATGCTAAGACAACTGAAATGACCGTTGTACTCAAGCCCAGGCTTGCAATGCGCTGTGTAGACTTGTTGGCAAGATAACTTTGCTCACTTGTGTGCAAAGCAAATCAAATGCTGAAACAAAACAAAACCTTCCTCTTGCACATGCAGCGATCCAAGTGCGGAGAAATCCGACTCAGATTCCATGACACCAACAAAGGTGCCTCTGTTACTAGGAACAAGCTGCTTGAGGCAAGTGTCCTCTCTCGGTGTGCGTGTTGTGTGTGTTTGGTGTGCATGCGTACCTGTGTGTCTGCATTTATGTGCATTGACGTACATGGCTGTGCGCTTGCATACATGTGTAAGGTATCTCTGTGTGGGCAGCATCAGCAAATTTTACTTTCCTATGTCCTTTGCTGGCGATGTCCTTGGAATATTTTACGCAAGTGTGCCTAGGAGGTGCTGATTGTGATGAGAATAGAAAAATGACAGCAAGTGCAAATTAACATCAACTTCATCAAAGTTACCAATATCAAGAATCAAGTAGTGTTGTTTCACGTATCTGGCCTACTCCTGACCTGCTGTTTTCTTCAGGAATCCCTAGCCGAGCACGTGTTATTCTTTGATGACGACCTGAATCCTGACGTTGGCTGTGTCCAAGCTTATTTACGTGCCATGCAGAAATACCCAGAGGTGAGACACTTTTTTAGTGATCCATTTTGAGGAAGCGAAAACATGCAAGCTAGGGTAAAGGTCGATCCCACAGTTTTTCCTGCTAGTTCCTGGCCATCCTGCATCACTGTTTAACAAATTAAATTTGTTTACAATGTCTTGGTCTAGTGTAGTCAGACGTAGGTACTCGTCTACAGGTTGATTAGGTGAGACAAATATACAGCTTGAAACGAGTTGTTATCAGCCAGGTAAGCTCATTTGTCCTGGGTAGAGCTTGCTGAGAGAGGCGGTGCAATGGAAATAACTTAAATATAATGATTGGCGGGGGAAATAGGGGAATATAGCAAGCGTGAATTTGTAATGAGTTCTGTGGATCTTATACACTGGCAAACAGGCAATTAACGTTATCGGAAATCAGGAGGGTGGCAAGGTGGGCCTAAAACCGACTTCTCATGAGTGTCATTACAGACACACAGACAGACAGACAGACAGACAGACAGACAGACAGACAGACAGACAGATAGACAGACAGACAGACAGACAGACAGACAGACAGACAGACAGACAGACAGACAGACAGACAGACAGACAGACAGACAGACAGACAGACAGACAGACAGACAGATGATATATTGATGGAAAGGGTGTGTCAGGTACATACAGGCCCGGCAGCACAGATGACAGAATTTGCATGAGGTGGGGCAGTCTGAACTATTTCTGGAAAGTTTCAATTCCCCAAGATATTTCAGGGTGTTAATGCTGCAATTGGTCTTTCTGGCACTTAATAGAATGGCGTGGAATGTGAAATACAATCATCCCTCACAAATGCAGGAGCTTGCTTTTGCAGGCCCCTGCTTTCTCCCAAGAGCAGAGGCGGGATTTCCTTTCACAAAAAGACTGCTGGCATGCGCCATTCAAATGGCAGGTGATGTATTTGATGAGCAACGGCAAGCAACGACACATGGTAATCACAATCAAGCATTTTGCCGGAGTAAAACTTGCTGCCAATCAATTGCTCTTTTTGTAAGTCCATTCGCACATTTAATTTTACTAGTTCCTACCGAAAGAACCATTAAATCACTAACTATTTCCAAAAAAGGGGTGCTCCTTGGTCAGTTTGAAAATAAGGGCGCCGCTTGTTCTAGACTTTGACCCATAACGTGTCGCACTTTGCAGATGTAGCTTTTTTCTGGGAGGCTCCTAGAGCCATGGCAGGTATGGGCCACATTCCTTGGGCCGTGACTGCCTCTCTAGCCTTTAAAAACACTGGTCTTGTGTTCTTTTCCCCAGCCTTTTTGAAAACTGGGGGAGGGGAAGATGTTGACGCATGTCTGCAGGTGCGTGTGTGTCTGCAGAAATTTGTGCAGATTAATTGCAACAGACATATATGGGGAGGAACAAGTGGGTGTGATCATACGGATCACAAAAATGGGGCGGAGCCTGCGCTGCAACCTGCATTCAAGTTGTACATTATGTAGTGAGAGCAATTCAGAGAGGGCTGCGCTCCCTCTGCGCCCCACTGCTCCTGTTCAACCATTTCTGAGATGGCAGCCTGGTCTTTGCAATGAAAAGCGGCATTCAATTGAGTTAGACAATTCAGGGGGGGCGCAGCTGCACCCCCGCTTTTGCGTTTGCACAGTCCCTGTCATACCATACCGTGTCTGAAGCTGTGTGACCTGTGCAGTGCCATCTCGTACCCTAAGGATTTCCGGTCCCCATGGAAGTGGTGTGCCAGAAGCTGCAGCCTGAGTAACCGCACGAGTTGCCCCACAGAATCACAACTCGACATTTGATGATTATATCAAATTGCTTTATTCTTTCAGCGTGGTGACTGCAAGTAGAATTAACCTAAGCAAGTAGAATGAACCTAAGGGGGATTACGCCCTGGGGGGCTCCGCCCCAAAAAATGGAATTGTGTACTACTATCACTAAGGAAACTTGTTCAAACGGCCAACAGATCAGCTCGTGAATGAGGGATGATGTTGTTCTGTACCCTGGTCGACCATTATTAGACCAGACAGTCTCTGCAAGGCTAAAAAACGTTCAATACTTTTCCCTTCAGGCCACCAAGATAACTGATTGCAATGGCAGAAATAGCTACAAAGGAGTTCTTTGCCTTCCAGAGGTAAGGCGTGAGAGCATGCTGTGGAGTGGGTGCCTTGTGTGAATGGTGCCTGGTGCTCCTAGCAAGGTGGTGTGAAGGGTTTTGCGGTGTCCGAGTAAGCAAGGTACTAGCAGCGTAAAATGTTGTTGTGCCTTTTCTGCTTGTGCTTGGGAGAAATATCTACACATTACTTATTTTTGATCAGTTATTGCGTTTGTTTGGTTGTATGTCTCTTGGTTTTATAGCCAGGGGAGGGGGTATGGATTGGTAGGGCCACTTTTTAGGTAAAGGGGAATCCTCCTTGCAATATTGGCAGATCCAGTTTGGTATATGTAATTAGGCTTCTATTGGGGCGCGGTAGTGCGTTGCTGGTTGGAGAAACTATAATTACATCTGGCTTCATTTTTGCCGTAGTTGCGTTTAAGTTACTTGAAACAGCCAAGGCGAGGGAAGTTAGGTGCTGGCAGATAAATGCTCCTTCCCTTAATTTGAATGAACGTGTGTGTGAGACACAACAATCATTTTGTCTGAGCTATAAGATGAACTTTTAGCTGGCTAAGACCAGCCAGCAGCCGAGCAACCATACTTGGTCAAAGATCAACCCATTGTAACTTTTGTGTCAGCTGACGCATGCTTGATTAGGCCAAGAGTGGGCTTAACTGCATGGGCAATCAAAATTAACAATCATGGGCAAATCTGTTTCGAGCAAGATATCTTTACACAGCAATATAGAGTCAGCCTTCCTAGAGTCTCCTTTGTTAATTTGACAGAACGTGCATATACCATAAACCATAAACCAGCCAAACGTAGACAGAAAGCACGTGCACATGCAAGTTCTTTGCAGGCCACAGCCCGACATCCTCTGTGGAACAATAGGGCCCTAAATTGGTCCTGTTTCTTCAACTGGAGTTTGGGTGACTCTTTGTTGATTGACCTCTATCGTGGGGACCTGGTATACCGGTCCTTCCCCTCAGGTGGGGTGCTACAGTGCTTGCAGCTCAGGTCAGGGTCTGCCTTCCCTTGTTCTGTCATGATTCATTAGGTTTCTCACCCAATGTATTCAAGAGCTAGGCTGCTTCTGTAACATTATTTCAGAGGCATTAGGCGTTCCCCCCCCTTGCAACCAAGCTTTAAAGACTTCTTGTGTTTTGTGGCTTGCGTTTGTGTGCAATAACTTATCAAAAAAGGCCAACATTATATTTTTGTTGAACACCTACAGGGCCTGAGCTGGCCATTTTGTGTTTGGTGACAGCCATCCCCCTCGCCCTCCCCTTCCATTTGCTTCAGCAGCAGCAGCAGCAGCAGCAGCGGCCTCTTACCTCCATCTTCATCCTTCCATTGATAATATTTTTGACCGATGCAACCATTGATTTGGCGCGCGAGTTCTTTCAGAAGGTAATATACGGGGGGAGATGGATTATATGAAGACGCCAAATTGCTGGCTTGTTTTTGCTGTGTACCGTTGTACGTAAGAGATATGTCACCAAGTGCTCTCAGCAAGTAATACTTTGACAAACCAAAACACAGGAGCGTCGTGCTCGTCACCCATATAATTATCACCCATTATTCCGGGCATTTGCCGTACTGTATGCCGAAAGCATCAAGTACGCTTCTGAATTTGGAAGGATGGCAGGTAAGCTGCTCTTGGCTACTATGTGACAGACAAGGTGCTGGACAGGCTCTCCATCTTTCTGCATTTGCAATTGATAAGATCACTAAGGCTGGGTTGGCCAGAGAAATGCATTTAGGGCCGTGTGTCAAGGTTTCTCCTGCTTATAATTCTACAATAGCTGGATACTATGCTACAAATCCTCGGCCACATGTAAAAATCTTGCTTCACATAAGGTACAGCGTGTCTGCCCTGCAGTAAATGTTTCCTAGAGGAACACCTATAGTGGGTCATAATTCTGGCTGCCTCATACATGTCTTGCCTTTTCAAAAATTGTGCACAGGACATTACAGCCGCCATGGCTTCCTAGGTGCTCTCAGCCGCATGACGTTGCGCTTTGACTGGTTTGGTGGCATGGTTCCTGATATTCCTCCGAAAGAAGTATCATGGTCAGGAGTGCGGGTGTTATGCTACGGCATTTCAATTGCCTTGATCTGTGGTGCATGGATGTGTGCTTTGGGAATCGGGGGCTTGGTCACATTTTGTGTGCACAAGCTGTACAGGAAGGGATGGATCAACTAGGTGACTTAAGCCTTAAGGCAGCCAAGATTTGACCTAGGTGACTTACAAGTGTGCGTGTGTTTAAGAACAGGACAAAGGCTCGTTACATAATGCAAATAACTGTATAATAAGGCTGCGGACATGGTTGTTTGTTGCAAAACCTGCTTGAATACCAGCTTGTTTGTATGCACATATATATATTTATGTATAAATATTAATTTGACTTATTTTTTGGTCTGATGGTATTGTATGACTAAGTGGTGCAAGGGGCACAGCTGACCACGTGTGAGAGGTTTAATGCAAGTTAGAACAGCACACTAGTGTGCTACATTGAGGGAGAAAAAAGGACATCTGCTTGCAAGAAGGCAGGAAAGTAGTGGAAGGGGCAAGTGAGAGCTGATCTTGAAGACGAAGACAGATATATACTCCAACTAAGAAAGTAAAAGAAAAGAAAAGGAAAGACAACGCAAACAGTGAAAAGCCATTCCCCACAAATCCTTATTATACAAGCAATTGCATATTAAAAAGACAAAAATCTGTCCCCTTGCTGTCTCGCTCATATCATAAGTTCATAGAGAGAAATTGCCCTTTTTACCAGGTCCCTTGCGCAACTTGAGCTGATGTGCAGTGTGCCCTTTGCTGTCCACTCTTTAGCTGAGCACGTAAACTGTAATTTGAGGACATTGCGTAATTTGCCGTGGCATTAACCCTACTCTTTGCTGCCAAAGCTCATATAAGATGACCTACTGTACCAGATTATGATTTTGGTGACTTAAGATTCTCACTATTGAAAACAAGTGCCTTGCATGTGCGTTTACTGGTGGCTTGTAGAGTCAGCTTCAGTTTAAAACAGGATTGATCCCATTTTGGTGAAGTGGTGTGTGAGTGGTCGCCTCTTGAATGCAAAAAAGGTGTTTGTTTAAACATGGTCCATGGCCCCCCCTCTGAAAAGGAAAGAGCAAGAAAGCCATGCAAGCAGTGAGCAACCACTCCCGCAATTAGGAAAAGGACCTCTCTCTTTTCTTCTCTGATAAATTTGATGGGTTTGAGTAGAAGGTCGTACTTCTGCACGTGTTATTACCAGGGCAAATTAAAAGAAGAAATCTGTTATTCTTTTTATAATTTGCCAACTTCCCCTCACCTTTGAAAGAAAGGACGATGGTGTAAGCAAACTGTTAACTCTATTGACATAATTTAGTTGATGTCATGCGCCTTCCTGTAAAAAGCTGCAGATGGTGATTAGCACAGGGGAAAGTAGTGGCAGCTGAGGTCCTGTACCGCCGTATTCGAGATGGAAGCCACTAATTGAGATACAAAGGCTCGTTTTCAGAAGGCGCGCATACCCAATTATTTTGTGGCTATTTGAGACTCTGAAAAGTGCAGAGTTCACGATGCTTAGCTTTGTGGGAGAGTGTCCTTGAGATATGAAAGCGGTGATCGTAAGGTTACACTAGTTTGTAACATTACATGTTCTAACACGATAATACAAGAAGCATTTTGTGCTAATTGCCATGAGAACACTCAACATGAGGGGGGGTATTCCTCTTGAAAGAAGCCGTATTTGGCACCTCAGGCATGACTAGAGCTCCAATCCAGCTGCAGATCTAATTACGAATTGCAGAGGCCACAGAGCGAATGAATTGCCCCCATCAGCTTTCAATGTACGCTGGATTTCCTGAAGGCAAGGCTTTGTAACTCAACTTCTTATATGTATTAGTGTTGTAAATGTGTGTGGAGTGGGGGGAGGGAAAAGGAGGGGGACGGGCACACACACGTGTGTGTGTGTGTGTGTGTGTGTGTGTGTGTGTGTGTTTGTGTGTGTGCGTGTGTGTGTGTGTGTTGTCTGTGTGGGTGTGCATGTGTGCGTCTGTTCGTGTGTGTATGTGTATGTGTGTGTGTGTCAGTGTGTGTGTTTGTGTGTGTGTGTGTGTGTGTGTGTGTGTGTGTGTGTGTGTGTGTGTGTGTGTGTGTGTGTGTGTGTGTGTGTGTGTGTGTGTGTGTTTGTGTGTGTGTGTGTATTTATTTATATATA
>Ga0307968_1003293_pt1:5000-13435 | contig 13435 bp, 9 predicted proteins | sample OrgLakmetagen650_FD_201834 | JGI IMG/M metagenome (GOLD analysis project Ga0307968, IMG submission 201834) | Saline water microbial communities from Organic Lake, Antarctica - #650 | ecosystem: Environmental > Aquatic > Non-marine Saline and Alkaline > Saline | place: Antarctica... | reverse complement strand
TGTGTGTGTGTGTGTGTGCATGCATGTGTGCGTGTGCATGTGTGTGTGTGTGTGTTCGCACGTGCATGTATATATACATGTGCAAGTGCGTTGTGTGTGTGTCTGTGTCTGTGTGTGAATGTGTGTGTGCGTGTGTGTGCATGCATGTATGTACGCGTGTTTGTGTGTTTATAATACCTATGTAGTGCCTGGGTGGGAGAGTGGCTTGCTCAGGGACTGCTCCTGTTTAAGCTGTAGACAAGCTTGCTCTTTTTAAGAAACCTTCTTAAATCATTCAAATTTAAAGCTGACGGCCGTACTTTACCATCCGTTTTTCCTAAAAACCGGTTGGTAGGGAAGAAATTTTATTTGTAATTTATAATCCCTTCTCCTGCATACATCATCAAACCAAAGAGCCTTTCTGGCCCTGCCACCCTTTGATTCTTCCGATAAAAAACGCAAGGCGAAAACTTCCCCATACCAGAAGTGCAAGCAGCTGAATTAAGCATCGCCCGTAAATAAATTGTTAGCCGCTTCTACGTCCTTTCTCTCAATAGCCTTCATAAAAGAATTGTCTTCAATATTGTTTCCAAGATGTTCAGCGTAGTGAAGTGTGCTTTGTCAGGATTCCACCTCAATATGTGCTTCGGACAGCCACCGTGACAAACATGCTGAGGCTCAAGATTCATATCAGCTCTTGTCAAACCACTCTGTCTTACTTCGAAACACGCTGTGATACTGCAATGATCAGCAATTCGCTCGTTGGAAGGTTGAATATCAGTGCTCAGCAAATTATGGTAAAAGTAGGGAGTCATGAGGATGTGATCAGGTCTACTCTGTGCCTGCCATGATACCCCACAAAGGTGTCCAGAGTCTCCCTTACCTCTGCCAGTAGTCAGCATGAAGAACCAGCAATGTCTAGGAGCAGTTTACCAGCACGATTTACCGATTTGCAGCAGGTGCGACGAGCATGTTGTAAGCACTTGAAGTCATCTTGAATGTCGTAGTGCTCGTCGGTAAACTCAGAGAGATCACCTATGTGCGCGTTGAAATCACCCATCATAAGGACGTTAGTAAAGTTCAGAGAATCAGTGGTGGCCTCGTCAAAGAAGTGTTCAAAGCTCTCCGTAATGCTCCTAGTATCTGTTTTAGGGTTTAGATCTTTATCTAGATAATCAGCGCCCAACGCTACACTACCAGGAACATTGAATACCTGCCCTGCACACTTGAGCCAAATAGCTTGAATCTGCTCAGAAACGTGCCAAACAGTGACATGTTTACTTACCTACGTAAGTAAGTAGATCAACTATTAGCGCTAAGCTAAATACACAGTGAAAGCTTGACAGCAGGCCTGGTGATGCACATGTACACATACGCACGCACACACACACACACGCACACACACACACATACACACACACACACACCGATACTGGGTTGCTGGTGGGTGAGCGCGCACACACATAACACAGTATGGCACAAGGCATTTATTTTTCTCAGATCTGCGTCTCATCATCAGCTGAGGCTAAAGGAAGCTTTAAGATGATTTCTGTCAAAGGTTGTTGTAGGTACAGTATGCACTCTCAGGCAGAAGCCCTAATTATGCCCGCTTCACAAGGAATTTGTAGGGTATACCACAGAGCGATGCAGTGCATTGCAAGAGCTGTGCAGTGTTGACAGTGTGAAAGGGGCCGTCAATGCACGTTGGGTGTGATGTTTTTGTCGAGCTGGATGTATGGGTGATGTATCCCCTTTCCAGCTTACTAATGATTGCCTGATCCATAGATTTGGGGTGTGAAGTTCTGATACCCCACTTGATGAGCAGTTCCCTTTAAGGGCTTAGGCAGACAAGAATACTTATTCCCAATATATGCCTAAACAAACATTCTTCCTAAACATTATTTCCACACTTTGCTTTGACACATTGAGTCTTTGTATTCATTGTATTAATTTATCATTGAAGGCTATTAATTATGCAGTGGAGCTGACTGTGCATATGGGTGTCACGGTGCTAGGGCGTGTGCACTGGAAGAAACTTCTTTCGTTTTGCCCATGACTGGTGGGAAGGAGCAGCTTAGATCAATTTCTTTACATGTTGAACTTTCTGATGGAAAAACTGGATCTACACTTCTCTTGTGTGTGTTGAAGTATTTTGACAGTCTTACTGGTTGATCAGACTACTTGTAAGTGCTTGCGGATCGAGCTCACTCTTAGCCTGAGACGGACAGGGCAGCAAAGCATGCATCATCTTAAGGAGGCAGAAATTCACAAATCTGAGCTTACAGGTGTTTTTGAAATACTCATAAAGCTCGGCATACAAATTTCCAAAATTGTAAGATGTCAATTTTTTGGCCGTGTAGGCAGTAGTAGGCAGCCAAGCACCATCTCAAGACAGCTGTTTTTTAAAACACCTTTATTACCCAAATTAGAAAGTTTTAGGAAAATCCATAAAGTTCATTTTTACCTGTTTTTGGCCTAGGCCTGAAATGCAAAAGTGCTGAACCTGCCGGGCAGGGGTGTTCGGATCAACCCCCACTTTTAAGAGTGTCATCTGAATCAGTAAAAAATATTGATTCGAATGCTTTTAAATTAAGAGCCGAGGTGCAGTATCCAGTAACCGCACCTGCTGTGTGAGGTAGGTCATCGCCCTAATTGGATCATCCGTTTGGTAGATAGAAATTTTTTTCGTAAATTATTTACTTTAATTGAAAGTCTCTGGTCCCTTCCCCACCAGAACGTGACTTCTTAGACTCATTCTCCCGCGCCCTCACACGTAAGTCCCTATTTAATAGCTTTCCTTCCCATGAAGCCTCCCGCGTACCTGGATGGAGCCACCAATTTCCCCATTTAGCGCATGCATGCATTCCCCACAAAGTCCGACAACAAGGCTTACAAATGTGGCCACAAGAAAGGGGTTAGGCAATCGCCACTCTCTAAACATGTGCAGGTTCCAACGAGTTCTGGCTGCCTCAAGGCATAGCAAACTAAGGCAACATGGGTGCGTGCTGGGTAACATACCCGCATACATGCTAACAATGTGTGCATATTCTGCTGGGTGAGCAACTCAACTGTATTCAGCCCTTTTCAGGATGCGGAGCATCAAAGTCGGTTGAGACAGAAGCCACGCAGCCAAGCGTGGACAAGGTGGATGTCTCCAAAGAAGCGCCATCGGTAAGCGCCATCGAGGCTGCATCCGCATGCAGGCTATTTGGCTTGGTCATCAAAGAGCGGGTGTGAGTGACAGGGTGTGGTTCCCAGCAGGGGAAGGGCCACATGCCAGCAACGTATCCATATTTTCAAGCGTGTACTACACACTCATTCACACTCTCACAACCCCCCCCATCACCCCACACACCCACACACCCACACGCACACACATACATACACACACACTTCAGAAGGAAGAAGCCCCGAAGGAGGGCGAAGCTGGAGGCCAGGCCCGCCAGCTTAATAAGGTGAGCGAAACAAGGCAGCACTGCAAGCTGTGTGCACTGACATGCTTCTTGTTTGACGCTCATACACACATTTACATACGCATACAGCATTAAAGAAAAGAATGGAACAGTTATGAACCTTTGCTTGCAACACACCACACACACACACACACACACACACACACACACACACACACACACACACGCACACGCACACGCGCACACACACACACACACAGACTGCATACCTGCTGAGCTCGTAGTTATTTAATTCACTAGCAAGTTGTGATGATGTCATCTGACCATAAGCGTTCATCGTTCAGATCGACAGTAACCTTTCATGGCACGGTAACTGCTTGGGCAGCAGCAATCTTATGGTTTATGGCGGTTCTCACTTCAGGTGTCCGGTGGCGGGTTGGAGTCAAAAAAAAAAAGACCAAAAAGAGTCCAGTCAGTCAGACTAAGCGATTGGGCCGAGAGGCGGGTGATTCGGTGAGAGATGCGAGCACGGCCTCAAAAAGCTCTCCTCACCGAAGCATATACATTTCACATTGTCTTATAAATAAATAATATATTTATAAGGTTATGATGAGGACACGGGGGCGGGCCCTGAGTCCCGGAATGATGGCTGCAGAGAGTGGGTCAGGTAGCAGACTAGAGTCATCTGAGTCAGGATTGTCAGCAAGCCTTGCAGGAACCCAAGTTCTGGAGGTGGAGGTCTCAGAGGAGCAGGAGGGCGTGCTTGCATTTCTCACCAGCAAACCGCATGTCCCTTATCCAAATTATGTTTAATTTAATTCATACAATGAGACAATGTGAAAATGTATGTGCTTCGGTGAGGATAGCTTTTTGAGGCCGTGCTCGCATCTCTCACCAAATCACCCGCCTCTCGGCCCAATCGCTTAGTCTGACTGACTGGACTCTTTTCTTTTTTTCTGACTCCAACCCGCCACCGGACACCTGAAGTGAGATTCACCATAACATTTCTATTTTGTGACGAATAATGTCCTGCTTTTTGGGATTGTGAAAAGTGAAAGGTGCCACCATACCTTTGCTCTTCGTGCGGGGGGGCAGAATCCGGATGCCTTGTACACACTTATGATGGAGGTGGATTTGGATGACCAAGTTAACCTTTGCTTGCAACACCACACCTCCTTGCAGGTTAGCAGCCAGCTTGGGAACAAAACCATTCAAAACTCCTTTGTGGTCCAGAAAACAAGGAGTAGAAAGCGGGTAAACAAGCCGCATGTGATGGGGTGTTGCGTTATGCTTTGATGCTCTGCCCTGCAAGCAGGCAGGCACATGATCTAGCCCACGCACACACTCACACACAAGCACGCACACACATGCATACACCCCGCAAGTTGCCTTTGTTGCTTACAAGTTTGAGCTGGACTAGCTCTTTCACAACCATTCAGACCAAGCACCATGGATCCATTAAGATAATCTGCCAAGCTCTGGACATTGCATGCATGCGTACAGTTGGTTTAACACCAGCCTAGGAGGCACACACACACACACACACTCACACTGATACAAGCATGTGAACATATGCACACACAACACACACACATTTACAGGTCACTGACGATGAGGAGCACAGGAAGGTTGAGCGAGATCCAAACTGGGTTGTCAAAGAGGAAGAGCCCCTCAACCAGGGTGCGCATTGCTTTCATTTTACTGCTGACGACCAGCAAGAATAGAGTGGCTAGATGCCCTTTCGGAAGGCGATACACACCCTCTTACACTCTATGTTAGGGGGAATCAAGTGTATGTTTGCATGTTGCAGGGTACTATGCACGTAGATGAACACACAGGCAAACAGTAAGCTTGTCAGGGCGCACAGCGTACACAAAGTACCCTAAAACCTTTCGCTCACCTCATTAAGTTGGCGGTTGCAGGGTATTATGCACGTAGATGAGCACACAGACAAATACAAATGTACACACACACAACCACGATCTGATGTCAGCAGGTACTGCTTTCGCAATCCAATTTCCTGCAAAGTATGCACTTGCAGCAGATCCCTTCCTCACACACACACACACACACACACATACACAACTATAAAACTGATTCCCACAGATGCTGCTCATGCGGCTCAAATCCCCGCGGAGTCTGTAGCTGTTGCCGAACTTTTTCTCACACACACACACAAACCTTAACACATATACACAAACGCGCACACACACACACACACACACACAATCATAAAACTAATGCCCGCAGATGCTGCGGTTCAATTCCTCACGGAGTCTGCACATGCAGCAGAGCCCTATCTCACAAACACACACACGCACACAACTATAAAACTGATGCCCGCAGATGCTGCTCACGCGGTTCAATTCCCAGCGGAGTCTGCACTTGCAGCAGAGCCCTTTCTCACACACAGACACACACACACACATGCACACAATTATAGAACTGATTTCCAGAGGTGCTGCTTGTGCGGTTTAATTCCCAGCGGAGTTTGCACTTACAGCAGAGTCCTTTCACCTTTCTCACACACACACACGCACACACACAACACACAACTATAAACCTGTTGCCCACAGATGCTGCTCACGCGGTTCAATTCCCCGCGGAGTCTGCAGTCGTAGCCGAGCCCCAGATGCAGGGGCCATCCACATCTGGCCACTCCTTCAAGGTAATGCCAAAACTTCTAGGGCTGCTCAGCACTGTAATAGGTGTGCATACAGTTCTGGCCAACCCCATATGAATAGGCTGTGTACACATACAGTCCTGGACCCTCAGGCTACTTACGCTGTGAACATTGGCCATCCCTTAGGCACAGAATACATATGGAATACAACATACCATGTTGACACATTTGGTTTGGACTGCAGAGCATTTTTCCAGGGTTGTTCTTCCTGCAAGGGATTCCCAACAAGAACATGTTAATCATACATATATGCATGGTTTTGGTCGGCGCTGTGCATGGCCACACCACAGATAATTGTGTGTAATTGTGTGTTGATTTGGAGCGGGGGCCTTAGGCTGACCAGGGCCTCAAGTTAATTAAAAGTGTGATTTATCAGAGGAGTCAGAAGTGTTGCATAAGTGTGAAAGGAATCAGATGTGTTGCAAAACTGTAATAGGGGTCAGATGTGTTGCGAAAGTGTGATAGGAGTCAGATGTGTTGCAAAAGTGTGATATGAGTCAAATGTGTTGCAAAAGTGTGATAGGAGTTAGATGTGATGCGAAAGTGTGATAGGAGTCACATGTGTTCCAAAAGTGTGATAGGAGTCAAATGTGTCGCAAAAGTGTGATAGGAGTATGATGTTGTGCACTGTTTCAGCTAGGCGGCAAAAACATGCTTGCAGATGGTCAGATGCTAAGCACCGCATCAGTCTGGCAGTAGACATGTGCGTCCAATTGCAGATGGTCAGATGCTAAGCACCGCATCAGTCTGGCAATAGACATGTGCGTCCAATTGGAGATGGTCAGATGCTAAGCACCGCATCAATCTGGCAGCAGACATGTGCGTCCAATTGCAGATGGTCAGATGTCATGCATGTTTTTGGCTAAGTTCCTAAAATGTGTTTAGATGCTCATATGCCGTGCACCGCTTCAGCTAGGCAGCAAGCATGCGTATAGGGTTGGCCAGAACCGTATGTACATAGGTTTGTCCCTTCAAAAGTATGGTCATATTCAATGTTCACGTACAGTTCTAGCCGACCCTAGCCATGTGCTTTTTCTCAGTATTTTTTGCCGCGCACCTTCTTGACAGATGGCTCGTGGAGCTCAAGCGAAGATCCTGGATGAACTGAACTCCAAGGGCCAGGTGCGTATGTATGTGTGTGTGTGTGTGCGTGTGTATGTGTGCGTGTGTATGTGCGCGTGTGCGTGTGTGTGTGTGCGCATGTGTGTGTGTGTGCGTGCCTTGGTGTGTGTCAGAATCCTTGTATTTTTCGGCAGTACAATTTTATGTTTATTGTATACAGTGAATATGTGGTCATCCCCATGGCCGGACCGCCCTTTCCTAGTTAAATTGCGCCGATAAGCCTTTCTGGCTCTATCTTCCCAACCACTTTACCGTTTTGGGAGCTGAAATTTTTGTTGGATAGCTTAATTTTTACACGCACACAAAGAAAGCAGGCCAGTGGGTGGCTCACAAAAATGCTACAAAAACAGACACCATTGCTCACACACTGCACCAATCCGCGACCTTTAAATTGTATAGGGCTTGTTAATTCGGTCTGCAACTCTGGTGTGAATGTGGGAATTTTATATGGAGCCGGAACAGCACAGACGGAGAAATTGCTGCATGTAATAATGTTACACAAATTTGCACCAAAATTTAACCAGGCCATCGATTGGCCCCATGTAAATTTTAATATGATTAATATTTTGATCCGCAACTCTGGGAACAAAAACCGGGCTGAAGCATTGTTGCACATCATTTATAATGCTTAGATCCTGAAGCAGAAGTCGATCGGGGCAACTTCAGAATTGCACCTTTTCCCTGCCAAAGTGGGTGCTAAATAAGCACCGGGCCCCACACAGCCTCCCAGAATGCCGAATTTCCAGCAAATGTCAACGGTATAGATATAACATCAAACATCGAGTATCTTGCATTCAGATGAGGTATAGGGGGCTTTGAATTGGGTGGGAAGCTTATTGGCCCTGTTTGGGGGGGGGGGTTGCACGGGGACGACCATGTATGGCTTTGATTTACCCTACTCGGCTATTGAGCCAACCGTACGTGTATAACGTGGTGCCCTATACATGAGGCATACTTATAACGTGGTACCCTATTCATGAGCTATTCATCTTTTAATGTGATTTTTTATACATGAGCCAACCATTCTTTTAGCGTTGGTACCCTATTCATGAGGCATACTTGTAGCCTGGTACCGCTGCCCAATTGAAGTAAGGATGGACACTCCCAAGTAAGGATGAGCACTCCCAAGTAAGATGAGCACTCCCAAGTAAGGGTGAGCACTCCCAAGTAAGGATGAGCACTCCCAAGTAAGGGTGAGCACTGCAGTGCTACAGCGAAACGCGTTTGTGCATTAGCAC
>Ga0307968_1003291_pt1 | contig 13437 bp, 12 predicted proteins | sample OrgLakmetagen650_FD_201834 | JGI IMG/M metagenome (GOLD analysis project Ga0307968, IMG submission 201834) | Saline water microbial communities from Organic Lake, Antarctica - #650 | ecosystem: Environmental > Aquatic > Non-marine Saline and Alkaline > Saline | place: Antarctica: Organic Lake... | reverse complement strand
TGTGTGTGTGTGTGTGTGTGTGTGTGTGTGTGTGTGTGTGTGTGTGTGTGTGTGTGTGTATAAGAGTCAACTTGGAGGTCGCGTGTGCTTGCTCGTGTTGCTCTTCTCCTTTGCGCAGCAAGTGCGGTGACGATACAGCAAACTAGTGGCCACAAATAACCGCAATGCGGCAAGTGCGGTGCTTCCGCAACGCGCGGGGACGAGCACTCACATGTATTCTGGCATCACAGCCCCCCGAACCTCCCCACCCCACACATCAGGCCAACGCGCAGCTGTCTGTTTACAATTCCTGAACACGGGTAGGCCCCCTTCGTGTCCTTTTGAGGGCGGCACTGGCCGAAGACAGCTGGACCGAAGCTGTACTCCTGAAACGGAGGTTTACACGCTCGCGTTCTGCACGCATTCGCACCTTCCTTCTTGGTGGCATCCTCATCATCTTTCCCGCAACACCCCATTCCTGCAGTGCTCTTTTCGGAGGTGCTTCCGGGCAGGAAGAGTGTAGGATCCTTTTGTTCCTACAACTTAATTAATACCTAAGTAAATGTATATATATTAAACTCCTGGCGATCAAAATTCCTTATATTCCTCCAATTCATGTCTCGATGTTTCAATTGTACTTAAAGAAGGGAATTTGGGGTTGCAACACGCCGTTAGATAAAACGACCCCTGTCAACGCAACGACTTCGTCAAGACAGGTTTAAAAAATTGAGAGATGAAGGCGAAATCAAGAATCCCCTCACCGGGGTCTGTACGGAGCAGCAGCAATTTGGGAGTTGCTGGCTCCGGTGCTGCTGGAGTGCCCAGCAGCATTCTGGACTGGTGTGAGAAAAGCGCCAGCAAAGCCCCCCCTCCCTCTGGACACCCCCTTGTAGTGGGGAGGCAACCTTCTGGTGGGGGGTCAGTTTACAATGACTCCGCGTCTACCATTGGCGATGATGCAACAGGCAAGTAATTCAGCATGGGCCTAGCGTATGCCTGCAATCGCACACAGCATCAAGGGGACCTCCAAAAGTAACCCCTCTGCTTGCACACGTGCACTTGTGCTTGCATACTACTTGCAATCGCACACCGACAATTGCACGTTTCACAACCAGAACTGACGCCATTTGACCTGCACGTTACCGCAGAGACGGACAGGATCAGCCCGCATAACCCGCCCGCACGTGGCCTGGCGCAGATGGGTTTGCCAGAGCACGCTCCTACCCCTCCCCCAGAGAAGAACAGCAAACGCAGCAACATCTTGGTGGCTGTGCGAATGAGGCCTTTGAGGTGAGACGCCAAGGGGGGCGTCGACTTGTGACGTGCTGAATTTCATTGGGTATCACACTAATTGCACAAACTATTAAACCACTGCCAGCGCCTGCAAGTCCAACGCAGCTACTGTGTCATGTTAAAACCTGCCACCTGCTCACTTAACGTGCAGTGACAAGGAAAGGAGCCGGGGGGACCATGAAATGTGGATGTTGGATGAACACAAAAACATCGGCTCCCTGGGCAAAGATGGCACATTTATGCCCAAGCATCGCTATGACACTGTCTTTGGGCAACAGGTGAGGTGTTGGGGGCAGCTTGTCCTTCCAACGAATTTGTGAAAGGAAAAAGGTTACGCTGATGAGGATGCGTGAAGGAAAGAAGCCGTTCGTGCAGCAATAGTCAGCGAGCAAATCTCTTTAAACGCTTTGACCCATTCTTTATGGCTGAGACATGACGCAGTAAATCGCATCTAGGGACTCACACTGGCCAAAGTCCCTCCAAAAGCAGCGTGATCTGTGGCTCAGAGGATAAACACCGCGCACTTAGAATAGGAGCACCTATAGAATAGGAGCACACCTAGGAAAGACTATTTCAGAGCAAGCCGTGCTGCCATCTTATCTTCCTGATTGCTACCCAAATTTGTGTAGATATATCTTTTTTAAAGTTGGCCAAGAATCTGTTTATATGCGCCGTATATGACCGTATGTTTGGAGGGTTCCCTTCCAAAAATACCGAATATGCGCCGTATACTTATGGTTCTGGCCAGCCCTAATTCTGTTCCCATAACCCATGACACCAACTCTGACTCCAGGCGCCCGGATGTAAATGCTATTTGCGTCCTGCTGGAAGATTAACGGCTTCCATACATCTTGAGCGTCTGGCACGTTATGGTTCTATGCATGTGCACGAGCTCAAGATAAGCTACGCATTGCTCAATGACAAGTCGAAACCTGGCTGAATGGAAATTTTTTATACAACATGATTTATCTCTCCCTGTAATAGAAAGCATACATGCAACTTAGTGTGTGGTATCCTGCTACCCACGTACACACAACTATGAGTATGCCTCCTTATTCCTCTCACAGTCACAAGACAACAGGCCTCCTTGTTCCTCTCACAGTCACAAGACGACAGGCCTCCTTGTTCCTCTCACAGTCACAAGACAACAGGCCTCCTTATTCCTCTCACAATCACAAGACAACAGGCCTCCTTGTTCCTTTCACAATCACAAGACAGCAGGCCTCCATCCCTTCCACTTGCTCCTACCCACAGGCCACCAACCTGGACGTGCACTCCACGGTTGCACGCCCCCTCGTCGCTCCAGCCCTCGTGGGTATCAGTGGCACCGTGTTTGCCTACGGGGTCACATCCAGTGGCAAGACACACACCATGATGGGCGGCTATTCGCACGGCCACGGGGCGGAACCAGGTGGATAGACAGCAGGGGGTATATTGTTTGTGCCTGGAGTGTGTGTGTGTGCACGTGTGCGTGTGCGTGTGTATGTGTATGTGTGTGTGCTCATCCTAGCTGGTGTGGCTCACTATGATAAGCGGCTCTTCTCAGGGCCATGGGGTGGAGCTGGGTAGGTAGGCGGGAAGGGATGTGTGATTTGTGCCTGGAGTGTGTGTGCGTGTGTGTGTGTGCGCTCATCCTAGCTGGTGTGACTCACCATGATAAGCGGCTCTTCTCAGGGCCATGGGGTGGAGCTGGGTAGGTAGACGGGAAGGGATGTGTGATTTGTGCCTGGGGTGTGTGTGTTTGTGTGTGTGTGTGTGTGTGTGTGTGTGTGTGTGCTCATCCTAGCTGGTGTGACTCACCATGATAAGCGGCTCTTCTCAGGGCCATGGGGTGGAGCTGGGTGGGTAGTGATGTGTGCCTCATGACCCACTTTAACTGGAGTGGTCTGCTCAACATGATGGGTGGTATAATCAGACCTACAGGGTGAAGCCGGGTAGGTAGCGTGCATGTCTAGTAGACATTGTCTACCCACTCAAGCTGGCTTTTTTTGTAAACCAGGGTGGGGGGCCAATCAAGGTAACTGATGTCCACTCTTTTCTGCTGGTAAGGTGGGAGGTTGCATGGGCAGAGAAGCAGAAAATGGATCGGAGTTTGCAGGACCTCCGTTTGTATATGGAATGCTTCTGAGCAGGCGCGTTTCCTCATTTAAAACATGCTCTGAATTAGCTTGAAACAACCCTCCTTGTTACCATATCAGGGCACACAATGGCACAAAAGATTATTTGTATTTCCTACACGCGCATTCAATGCCTCGCATCGTCCCCCTGACGTTTTGCTCAAAGATGTCTGGGCGGTATTAAAGTGGTGCAGACCCACCACGAGCAAGCGCAAGCATTTAAGCTGTTTCTAAGAAATGCTTGTGCTCTTAGAACCTACAGGTGTTGTTATGAATGTGGCGTGCAAGCCGTTTGGTGTTTCTCAAAAAGCACAGACCGACCATCAAACATTTGCACGCTCCATGCTATAAAAAAAACTATAAGAAAAAGAAGAAGCTGTTAAAAAAAACTACGCGGGCAGTGAAAAACCATTCCCCATGCTATACTAAATATAACCTACCTATATGGTACGTGTTTCCATGCTTCCAATCTGCATTGGCACACACACACACACAAACACACACACAAACACACACACACACACAAACACACACACATACACACACACTCTCACACTCACACTCACACATGTTGCCATATTCACCACCTTCAGGTATCGTTCCCAATGTGGTGCGCGAGCTATTTGATGAGATTGCCAAGACACAGGTCCAACAGCAGTCCAGTGGGGCCCCGTACTTCCGGCAGTACTCCTTGCGCTTATCCATGATGGAAATATACAATGAGGTGGGCAGTATTCTTTTTGTATGGGATGGGTGTTACGGTTGTTAGAGACGTTCAATACGATAAACGATGTAAATTACGAAATACTCATATGATTTGACAAACACGGTTTGCTCTTTTGAAAGTGTTGGATTCGGGGGAGAATGGCTCAGAAAAGCCTAAATCACCTCAAAACGCCACCATTTCGTTTTAAATGCTGCAGGCTTTCTAAAAAGGCGAGATATGACCCCATTTTTTATACCACGATGTTAAATATACGAATTCCGTATGATGCAAAAAAATACATATTTCCTACCCATCCCTGTATGTTATAAGTAAAGAAGCACTGCCTCTGTGAAACTAGAAAGCTCGTTATCAAGGCGCTTCTCAGGGCAACAGGCTGGAAGTATCATGGGAATAAGAAAGCTCTCCATTGGGCAACGGGCTGGAAGTTTTATGGTAATAAGAAAGCTCTCCATCAGGCAACAGGCTGGAAGCTCTTCTTAAAACAACGGGCTGGAAGTTTGCTGCACTACTCAAAAACATTGAAGCGCAAGGACAGAGCTTCAAATTGTAATGCCACGTCACCTCGGGCCTTGCCATCTTGACCAGGGATCGTATATAGTACACGTGTGAACACACACACACACACACAAACACACACTTGTATGCATTTGCAGGTACATACATAAATGCACACACATGCAGTGCATTGACCGTATGCGCATTGACCTTACGTAAAAAACACTCCCTGCTATAACACCGTCTGGGAACTATGCACACACACTACTGTCCAGCCGATTAAATGGTTCTGACGAAACAGGCTCAATGTCCGACCAAAATAGAGTCAGAATGAGTACCCACCCCTCTCTAGTTTTTCTTCACTAATGATGAAGCCATGTGCAGTACATATGCAACACATAGGGTATTCATAGCAGGGACGGTAATACACGGTATTTTAAGCAGGGAAATGATCGTGCATACAGTCAAACGCGGTATTGTTAATTGTTAGCAGGGAAATAATTGTGCATACGAACATGATCGTGCATACAGTCATACATGGTATGCACTCACGGTTCTGTCCAAACCTGTGTGTTTTGTAGGTGATCAATGATCTGTTGCAGCCCGGCCAGGTCAACCTGAAGCTGCTGGAGGTTGGGAATAAAGGCCTGGTGAGTGTAATAATTTGAGTAATTTGAGTGTAATAATTTGAGTGTAATAATTTGGGAATAATGGCCTGGTGAGTGTAATAACTTGAGTAATTTGAGTGTAATAATTTGGGAATAAAGGCCTGGTGAGTGTTGGCGATCAACAGATCTCAAAGAGTGTTGAAAAGGCCTGATGATACTTGACGATCAACAGACGTTAATCAACAGACGTTAATCAACAGACGTTAATCAACAGACGTTAATCAACAGTCGTTAATCAACAGACGTTAATCAACAGGCGTTAACTAACAGTCGTTAATCAACAGACGTTACCCAACAGACGTTATTCAACAGACATTAATCAACAGACGTTCATCAACAGACATTCATAAACAGACGTTAAGCAACAGACGTTAATCAACAGACGTTAAGCAACAGACGTTAAGCAACAGGCGTTCATCAACAGACGTTCATCAACAGAAGTTAACCAACAGACGTTAAGCAACAGAGATTAATCAACAGACATTAATCGACAGATTCCAAAGAGCCTATGGACGTCAACCACCAACAGGCTATAAAGGGCCGTTGCCAACCCCCCCGTCAAACTTCCTGCTGGCCTTGTTGGTACCTACCATATTAACACCTCAAAACTCGAGTGCTATAGCTCGTGGCTTGAGTCTAGCGCGGCAGCTGGCAAAGGTCATTTGTGTGGAGTACTGCCTCAAGGCGCCCCGGGCGATGGTCTTAAGTGCTATAGCTAGTGAGATGAGTCCATAGTGCAATAGCTAGCAGAAGCCATTTTCATGGAGTGCTGCCTCAAGGCGCCCTGAGCGATGGTCTCAGGTGCTGTAGCTAGTGAGATGAGTCCATAGTGCAATATCTGGCAGAAGCCATTTGCGTGAAGTGCTGCCTCAAGGCGCCCTGAGCGATGGTCTCAGGTGCTATAGCTAGTGAGATGAGTCCATAGTGCAATATATGGCAGAAGCCATTTGCATGGAGTGCTGCCTCAAGGCGCCCTGAGCGATGGTCTCAGGTGCTGTAGCTAGTGAGCTGAGTCTATAGCGCAATATATGGCAGAAATCATTCGTGAGGAAATTTGCCTCAAGGCGCCCCTAGCGATGGTGTTAGGTACTATAGCTGGAGTCTCCACTGCCTGCGTAGTTATTTTCTAGTGAGTTGGTTCAATAATGCAATAGCTAGTGGATGCTGCTTGTACTGAGATTTGCCTCATTGCGCTCCGCGCCGTGCAAGTCTTTCTCCTTCCTGACCTTAGTGGTTGTGTAAGCCTTTATCAGGGGATGTGCTAGAGTAATAAGGCGTTGACAAGGCGCGCCACACAGGAAACACACATGCAAGCGCACACACACAGACACACACATGCACACACACATGCAAACACACACAGGTTGTGGATGGGTTAAGTGAGGAGCCTGTGAGCTCTGCTGAAGATGCGCTAGAGCTGATTGCCCAAGGAGATGCTTACCGCAAGGTATGAAAGGTTTACAAGGTTTATAGCAAGGCTTACACAAAAAGGCCTTCAGTCAAGAAGTGCGACTGCTAGCCTGCCGCTTGTGTTTTATGTCGCAAAGCACAGGGGCAGGCGCAGGCAAGGTGTGAAAGATTGTGAGAGATGGGATGTAGAGTCGTGGTTGTAGTATAATTTAACTTTGGTCAGAAGGCACTTAGAGTGGCTGGTTGACCTAGGCGAAAAGCAGGCCTCAAAATATATAAACCGTCGAGCAGCTGAAAGGAAGAAAAGAGCAAGCTGACAAAAGGCGGATGAAGTATGATGGAGATGGAAAGGCAACGTTGCGGTAGGCTACCTATTAAACGTGATGATGAGTTGCCACGACACAGCAATGCAAGTGTAAAGGAGTGTATGGTTTGAGAGTGGGCATGGCCAGATCCCTTTAAGTACAGTGTATAACCTTTATGTACAGTGTATGATTGGATTTTGGGCAGAGCAATCCTGTAAGAGTCCGTGGCTTGCTTGCAGAGTACGGTGTGCCTGCAGAGCATGGTGTGCCTGCAGACCTTTGTTTCCCTGCAAAGCATGGTGTGTCTGCAGACCTTTGTTCCCTACAGAGCATGGTGTGTCTGCAGACCTTTGTTCCCTACAGAGCATGGTGTGTCTGCAGACCTTCGTTTCCCTGCAGGGCAAGGTGTGCCTACAGAGCATGGTGTGCCTCGCAATGACCTTCACTAAACCTTGACCTGTATTCAAGGCTTGTTTCATGCACTAAGTCTTGCCTTTGCCTCTTAATGCTCTAAGCCTTTTTTTTGTAAACCAGCCTAGTAGCATTCTTTACGCACTAGTGTCTTTACGCACCCGTGTCTTTACGCACTAGTGTCATTCTTTCACGTCAGTGCCGCTGCTTACATATCTAGGATCCTTAACCTCATGACACAATTGCCTGCGCCTGTGCCTGTGCCTTGCGACACAATTGCCTGTGCCTGTGCCTTGCCTGCGCCTGTGCCTGTGCCTTGCAACACAATTGCCTGTGCCTGTGCCTTGCCTGCGCCTGTGCCTGTGCCTTGCAACACAATTGCCTGTGCCTGTGCCTTGCCTGCGCCTGTACCTGCGCCTTGCGACACAATTGCCTGTGCCTGTGCCTTGCCTGCGCCTGTGCCTGCGCCTTGCAACACAATCGCCTGCGCCTGTGCCTGCACATGCGCCTGTGCCTGCGCCTTGCAACACAATCGCCTGCGCCTGTGCCTGCACATGCGCCTGTGCCTGTGCCTTGCAACACAATTGCCTGTGCCCTTGCCTTGCCTGCGCCTGTGCCTGCGCCTTGCGACACAATTGCCTGTGCCCTTGCCTTGCCTGCGCATGTGCCTGCGCCTTGCAACACAATTGCCTGTGCCCTTGCCTTGCCTGTGCCTGTGCCTTGCAACACAATTGCCTGTGCCTGTACCTTGCCTGCGCCTGTGCCTGCGCCTTGCAACACAATTGCCTGCGCTTGTGCCGCTCATCCCCACTGCCTACAACCATGCGTATTGACTCATTAACACGCTGCACGTGCACATACATGTGTGTGTGTGTGCTTGCAGGTCAGCTCCACTGCTTACAACGAAGACAGCAGTCGTAGCCACACCATCTGCCGCCTGCATGTGGATTCCATGGAGGTGCCGGCAACAGGCAATTCTCCGCAGCAGGTGACTTTCCGCACTTGCTGTGTGCGTCTGAGCGTGTGCATTAGTATGAATGTACAAGCATCTTTTGTCTGCACGTGTGTTCCATGCAGATGCCAGTCATAGAGCTGCGCCTGCCACATAACTGCACGCTGCTGCACCTTGCTCCAGGTGCTCACTGTGCGTTTGCCCCAGCAAGGAGGGGGCCGTCGTTCGACAGCTGTGCTGAGCCTCATTGATTTGGCAGGCTCTGAGAGTGCAAAGGTAAGGCCAGTAGCGTGTGTGTGTGCGTTCATGTGTATGTGTGTCTAGGGCTAGGGGGCCGTCGTTTGACAGCTGTGCTGGGCATCATCGAATTGGCAGGCTCTGAGAGTGCGAAGGTAAGGCTGGTAGAGTTTGTGCGTGTGTGTGCGTGCATGTGTGCGTTCATGTGTGCGTGTGTGTCAAGGGTTAGGGGGCTGTCAGTCGACAGCTGTGCTGGGCATCATCGATTTGGCAGGCTCCGAGAGTGCAAATGTTAGGCCACTAGAGTTTGTGTGTGTGTGTGTGCGTGCATGTGTGCGTTCATGTGTGTGTGTGTCAAGGGTCAGGGGGCCGTCGGTCGACAACTGTGCTGAGCCTCATCGATTTGGCAGGCTCCAAGAGTGCAAATGTAAGGCCAGTAGAGTGTGTGTGTGCATGTGTGCGTTCATGTGTGCGTGTGTGTCAAGGGTTAGGGGGCCGTCGGTCGACAGTTGTGCTGGGCATCCTCGATTTGGCAGGCTCTGAGAGTGCAAATGTAAGGCTGATAGTGTTTGTGTGTGTGCGTGCATGTGTGTGTGTGTGTATGTCAAGATTAGGGGGCCGTCGTTCGACAGCTGTAGTGCTGAGCCTCACTGATTTGGTAGGCTCTGATGCTATCAGTGAAGTGCTGAGCCTTTCTGATACTTTGATGCAGAGGTAGAATTGGGACAATACGTGCACGTATAACAACTGCATTATGTGTACCACGTGCATGCACGCATACACCACATAAACCACACACACACACACACACACACACACACACACACACACACCACATGCACGCACACACACACCACACACACATGCACACACACCACACGCATACACACCACACAAACATGCGTATCGTGCATGAACACACTTACATGCATACACACACATGCACACACACACACAGGTAAACCAGTCCAAGGGGCAGCGGATGGAGGGCTCCTTCATTAACAAGAGCTTGCTCACGCTTGGCACCGTCATTCACAAACTAGCTGACGCACGGGGCCAGGGGCAATCGCACGTGCCCTACCGGGACTCTAAGCTTACGCGTCTGCTACAGGTGTGTGTGTGTTCATGTGCGCAGGTGTGTGTGGTCGTGCGTGTGTGTGTGTGTGTGTGTGTGTGTGTGTGTGTGTGTGTGTGTGTGTGTGTGTGAGTGTGTGTGTGTGCATCTATGTACATGTTAGTTTCAGGTACACATTCTGTACTGGGGCTCCAAGTCCACATTTCTGCTGCAGGTGTGCGTGTGTGCGTGTGTATCCGTGTGTGCGTCTGTGGGTGCTGATCCTTCCCATTTTCTCCCTATAAATCTGTACAGCTCTGTCATTTTACTTACATCTCCTCATTCACATTCACAAACAGAGCTCTATGTCTGGCTCGGGTGCGCGCATCGCCATCATCTGCAACATCACCCCAGCAGCCGCTCAATTTGAAGAGACAGGCAACACCCTTAAATTTGCTACACGTGCCAAACTGGTGCGTAGCAAGTCGGAGTGTGTGTAGTGTGAGTGTGTGTAGTTGTGTGTGTATGTGTGTGTATGTGCGTGTGCGTGTGTGTGTGCAGTTGTCTTATTTATATTTGCTTAAGTAGAGTTAGTCGTTTTGTTTGAAGAGGCAAAGCGACACCCTCAATTTGCTGTACGCGCCGATCTGGTGCGTAGCAAATTTGAGCGCATATGTTGCGTGTGTAGTTGTCTTAGTTCCGTTTGCTGTATTTGTCGAGATGACATTTAATTTGAAGAGGCAAAGCGCTGCCCTTAAATTTGTTGTAGTCGCCAAGCTTGTGCGTAGCAAGTCTGATGTGTGGAGGCTTGCCTAATCTATGATTGCTTTACTAGCAATGGACTACTCAGGACTTTAAAGAGAAAGGGCTCCCCTCAAATTTGCTACGCACACCATCCTGGTGCGGAACGACCCTAACTGTGTGTAAATATCTGTGTCTCTTTAAACTAAACCGGACTATTAGTGCAAGCCTCCGCGTTTGGAGAGGCAGGCTCAACCTTGCTGTGTCCTCCAATGTGCCACGTACACAATCTTGGGGCAAGGTAGTTTGGGGTATGTGTGTGTGCGTGCGTGTGTGTGTGTATGTGTGTGTGCGTGTGTGTGTGCGTGTGTGTGTGTGTGTGTTTGTGTGTGTGCGTGTGTGTGTGTGATTGTGTGTGTGTTTGTGTATGTGTGTATTGCTTCAAATCGCAACGGTCAGGCTGGCCAGAATCCCACGCTTGTGCAGGATGATTGCCTTGAAACGTCCTCCCACCTGAGTTACCGGTCCTACAATTGTGTTGCCTGCAACTGTTTGACTTGAATTTGTATTGCAGGTACTATGCTGAAGTGCTGTGAGTGACCACATGCATGCGCATCTATGCTTCGTTTCTGTGCACAGGCAGGCACACACACAACCACACGCACACACACTCGCACGCGCGCACATACACACACATTCGCACGCACGGACGCGCACATACATACACACACACACACAAACACACACACACACACCAGACAGGTACAAGTGGTGGTGTCTGCTTATGTTGTCTTGGATGGCTGCACCCTTGTGTACTTTTGCTTAAGATCTAACATAAATGCCCGTATGTGCACATGCACATTCACACACACGCTCACACACACTCGCACGCATACACACACACGTACACACACGCGCACGCACACACAGATACAAGTGCCGACATCTGCCCATGTTGTCCTGGATGACCGCACCCTTGTGCATCTTAGCTAGTGCATAAAACATTAATGCTTGAACGTGCACATGCACAGTCACACACACGCACACGCACGCATATGCACACACGCACGCACACACAGGTACAAGTGGCGGTATCTGCCCATGTTGTCCTGGATGACCGCACCCTTGTGCATCTTAGCTAGTACATAAAACATAAGCACCCTTGTGCGTGCACATGCACAGTCACACACACGCGCACGTGCTCACACACATTAATGCTTGAGCGTGCACATGCACAGTCACACACACACACGCACACGCACACACACGCACGTGCTCACACACATACACACACAGGTACAAGTGGCGGTATCTGCCAATGATGTCATGGACGATCGCACCCTCGTGCGTCGGTACCGGCAAGAGGCAGCAGAGCTGCGAAAGCAGCTCACGGCACTGTTAGCGTTACAGAACTGCGGGCAGCCAATGCCGAGCCATCACCACCAGCTGCACCATGCAGGCTCCATGCACGCGCGGTTGGGGGGTGCGTTTGTGTGATTGTGTGTGTGTGTTGTATACCACCACCAGCTGCACCATGCAGGCTCCATGCACGCGCGGTTGGGGGGTGCGTTTGTGTGATTGTGTGTGTTGTATACCACCACCAGCTGCACCATGCAGGCTCCATGCACGCGCGGTTGGGGGGTGCGTTTGTGTGATTGTGTGTGTTGTATACCACCACCAGCTGCACCATGCAGGCTCCATGCAAGCGCGTTTGAGTGTTGCATGCATGCGTGATTTGTGTGTATATATATTTGTGTATATTTGTGTGTGTGTATGTGTGTGTGTGTGTTCTTATGAGTGCCGAAATGGGTGAACACGTACATACACGCATGCACACACAACACACACACACACGCACGCACACACACACACACACACACACACACACACACACACATGCGCGCAGCTGGCATGGAGGGGGACGTGGGAGACATCAGCAAGCGCGAGAGCACTACAGAGGGTAGCATGTATGGGGGCAGCGAGGTGAGGAATGCAGTGCACTGTAGCAGTGGTTTAAGCAGCAAGCGTGCAAGCAGCAATCGTGCACTGCAGCAGTGGTTTAAGCAGCAAGCGTGCACTGCAGCAAGCGTGCAAGCAGCAAGCGTGCAAGCAGCAATAAATTGGAAGTGTAGTTCACCACAGGGGGCAGTGAGTGACAAATGCATAGAGTTGGCCAGAACCATATATATATATATACGGTGTATATACGGTGTTTTAAGCAGGGAAATTACCAAATTTACGGTCAAATACGGTGTTTATGTACGGTTCTGGCCAACCCTACAAATGCAGTGGAAAATGGCAAACTATAGTTTGCAAAAATGTGTAGGGTTTGCCAGAATACACCGTATATGACCGTATATTTTGTGATTTCCCTGCCAAATATAGCGTATGATATATAGCGTATGTATAGCGTATGATATGTATATGGTTTTGGCCAACCCTAAAAACGCGTGAGAGGGATGAACAAGAGTTTTATGGCGTCGTACAAAGAGGCTTACCGCGGTTGTGTATGCTGCAACCCATAATAAATAGTTTGGACTTGGTCAGGGGTCGTGCGCGTAATTGTGCCAGTTTGTTGTTTGATGTAGTTTATGTTGCGTAGCTTGTGAGAGTGTACGTACAAGGCTGTGAGGAGGTAGTGTGCTATGATACCAACAGATGTGTGTGTGTGTGTCTGTTAGTTCGTCTGCTGTAATGTATAGCGTTGGTATGTGCTTTTGTGGTGTGTGGCTGGACCTCCACACTTGAAGTGGTTGTTCATGATTGTGCACAATTTGATTTCTTAATGTGCAAAGCCGTGAGCGACGCGCATCGTCACGCTGAGGTTTTCAATGCCACAAAGCAAAGCTCTGTGGCCAGACTGGAGGCACAGCCTTCAGACTGGAGGCACAGCCTGTGTTGAAGCATTTATGAAACATATCAATTGTTCGTGTTCATATCAATTATTCATGTTCATATCAATTGTTCATGTTCATATCAATTGTTCATGTTCATATCAATTGTTCATGTTCATATCAATTGTTCGTGCTCATATCAATTGTTCATGTT
>Ga0307968_1003290_pt1 | contig 13441 bp, 13 predicted proteins | sample OrgLakmetagen650_FD_201834 | JGI IMG/M metagenome (GOLD analysis project Ga0307968, IMG submission 201834) | Saline water microbial communities from Organic Lake, Antarctica - #650 | ecosystem: Environmental > Aquatic > Non-marine Saline and Alkaline > Saline | place: Antarctica: Organic Lake... | reverse complement strand
ACACGCACAGCAACAGGGCCACGCGCACAGCAACAGGGCCATGCGCACAGCAACAGGGCCATGCGCACAGCAACAGGCCACACGCACAGCAACAGGGCCATGCGCACAGCAATAGGGCCATGCGCACAGCAACAGGCCACACGCACAGCAACAGGGCCATGCGCACAGCAACAGGGCCATGCGCACAGCAAAGTGCGCATGAGAGGCAGCCTGTTTGGGAGCAGCAGCAAAGTGTGCAAAGTAGGGCCACCAAGATTTATGCATCAGGGACAGCCAGTGGCGAGCGTCAGCGACAGCCATGCATGTTACCAGTAGCGTTGCATTAGCAAGGAGTGCAAAGTAAGGTCAGCAACGTATGCACCAGCAGGCAGCAGGCAGAAAAAACTGCACCAGGGACAGCAAGTGGTGTGCAGCAGCAATACTGCTCAGGGACAACAAGGTGTGCGCCAGTAGGAGGGGCAGCGTTAAATAATCACTTAATATAATAATATTTTTATCAGCGATGTCGCAATAGGGCAGTAAGCAAGGTATGAGGGACAGCTAGAGGCTAAGTGGGTCAAAGTGGGGTCAGCAAAACACGCACTGGCCAATGAATGCAGGCATGACAACGCATTGAAGAGGGTAAATTGGGGGCTGGAGTGGTTTAATCATGGGAGGATAGGTATGAGATGCCACTCAGGACTGGAGCGGAGAACAAATTTACCAACAACGTATGGGCGGAGAGGGGTATGAGGTGCCACCCAGGACTGCAAATCGTCAGAAGGGGGGGAGCTGAGGCCCTCCAAAGGGGATTGTTCCAAGGTCTTTTTCTGCATATAGGTCCCCTAATTTGCTAGATTCAAGCTAAGTCTGAGTCTAGAAAAAAGGGGGGGGACCCATGCCTGATAAGCTGCGGCGTAACCCCAATTTTTGCTGCCAAATCTTTACTACTGATCGACTCAGCACCATACAGAGTGACAATGATGTTTTGGACTTATTACCACAAAAATAACTGCTGATAATGAAGTGAAAACTTAGTGATTAGTTAGGTCTCCAAATTCAGCCAGTTCCCTTGGGAAATCAGCAGAAGGGGTGCCATATGGGTCATAAACTGACCTAGTTTTCAGCATCCAGTGTTGTACACCACATTAAGCTAATATTCTTAATGTGGAGTACAACACTGGATGGCAGTTGGGGTGTGAAATGAGCTCTAGTTGGGGCGTGGTGGCGCACTATGTGTGCAGTTAGTGGGAAACATTTAGGCTACACGCTCGTCCAGGCCAGCAGGGCCGTCCATCTCAGCCAGCCAATACTTACCAATAGTCTAGTTGAAAAAAAAATACGTTGGTTTGCATCAAAAAGGAGCATGTCAGGACTTTCGCACAGTCTACCCCCTCTGGCAAATTGTAATTGGATTTGTTCTCTGTTTATGTAATGTTCATCTAGCGTGCATGTCCTTTTACAATAGGATCAGGCACAGTTTGATCCGGGGTCAGAATTGTGCTGGAAAGGTGTGCGCAAGGAGTATGGATTGTCAGCAATGCAAGGGGCGAGAGTCAGCACAGAAATGAATTCGCCCTTCATCAAAGTCCCTTGCACACAAAACTGGGCTTTGTTGCTTCATTGCTTTTACATGTGCTGTTTCACCACCACACTCACAGAAACAGCTGGCGTAACAAAAGCTTGCATAAAAGACACAGGTTTCAGCTACCCTGCAAGCAGCAGTAGCCGGGCTCAATCTCTGGCTTGTAACCCTACCGACAGAACCAACATGGACTGCATCAGGGGGAAACAGTTTGCTTCCCCTTTGTTGTGTGAGCTGCCCTAGCAACCAAAGTACGCACACACACACACACACACACACAACAAGAAAAAACCCTACGCAGGCAGTGACAACCATTCCCCACATTGATTAAGGAAACGAATTGCCATTTTGGTACCGAGTACCGTAAAACTCCTTTAGCAGCAGACAAACAAGGCCACCTTGCACACACCTGCAAGAATAGCTGGCGCTCCGAAACCTTGCGTGCTAGCAGCACACCCGCGTGACGTGCTACATCCGGGTGGGGGTAGTGGTTGTGCCTGTTTTCATCATCTCCACTGGGTTTTAGCACCACATCCCGCAGCATGGCTCCTGAGGTGTGCAAAAAAGCAAAGAATATGTAGGACCAAGCGCTTAGGCATTGTCAATTGTGGAGTTTTGTTGGCAGTTTTGATCCCCACGTAAAATACAGACAAGGATCATGATATTTGACCCCAATGAAAACCAGCACCAGACCTTCAACATGCTTAAACAGTGCAAATCATGTGTGTGTGTGTGTGTGTGTCCTGCTTTACAACGTTTGGTGCTATTTGGTTTGCAGTGTCAGGTGGCGGTGGGCTCACAAAGGAAACAGTGAAAACTAGGATCTGTACGAAAACCAAAAATTCCACTTTCCTTAACAGCATCAAAGTGAGGAGCAGGAGATTGACCTGCACGTCCTTCCAAGTTACTGTTGTTGCTCACAACAGTAGGATTTTGAATTCTTATCGTGAAAATGATCCTACTAATACGGGCATTACAACCACCTGATGATCCTACTTATACGGGCATCACAACCACCTGGAGCGATTAAACTCATAGACCTAGCCGTGTAACGTTAAGCCTTCAGCACCAGAGCGCGCAGAGTGCCATGGAGCTGAAGAGAGAAGGCGAATTGGTATGCTGACACCGGGTAATTACTCATTTTCAGATCATCATTCTCGATTACAAATCTGGCTACCAGTAAACAGTGAGAAGGGTGACATTTGGAGCCACTTGACGAAGCACAAGTGCAGAGTCCAGCATGTATGACAGTATTCTCCTGAATCCAGAAGCAGCAGAGTTTGGTGCTTTGCTGCTGTGATATACATGGTGGAAGCCAAAGCCAACCCGACATGGTCTGTACTTTCTGCTGAGCTTTCCCAAATGCCTGAACATAGCACGTCATACTCATTTTTTGAATTCCTATCAAACTATTATAGCACGTTGCACCCATTCAACGCAGCCCTACCATTGTTGGCAGCACGTGCTAGCTCATCATCCGCTTCCAGCTCTCCGTTGTAGTACGTAGTAATGACATCGCGTGCTCGCAGCAAAATCTAGCGCGTGTATTGTGTGTGTGTGTATATGTGTGTGTGCGCGTGTGTGTTTGAGTTCTAGAGGTCTCAGCATCTTGTACACGCGGCAATACTTTTTCACTCAGTCAATTGCGCACAAACACAAATATACACATGACTCATCTGTACCTGGTTAACGAGTGCATGTGGGCTGATAATGGCGGCCTCATCGCCCACTGCGTCAGGGGGGGCAAAGAGCTGCACACACAGATGCAAAGGGCAGAAGTTTAACAGCCAGAAATGGCACACGGACAAGTGCAAGGCGGAAGACAAACAGCCAGGACATGCGCAGACGAATACTTTGAGTAATAGAGGTTGGAATAGCCAGGAACGGCACACAGACAAGTGCAAGCAGAAGATAAGCAGCCAGGAAAAGAGGCAGACAAAGGCAGTGAAGGACAGAAGCTACGCAGCCATGGACAGCTTGAAAATAACGCACACCACGTCAGGGGGTCAAACAGCTACACACACAGGCAGTGCAGTGATGGGTGGATTACGCACAGCTAGTCCTAAAAGGGCGCTAGCTCACAAGAATTGCGGGATTGGACAGGTTCATGTGGTGAGTAGTTTTATTTATTGGAGTGTACACAGGGGGCAGGGAGCTGCACACACACACACACACACACACACACACACACACACACACACACACAGACAGTGCAGTGATTGGTGGATTATGCACACTTAGGAAGGGCACGAGCTCACACACAACAGTTGCAAATCGGACAGGTTCATGTGTTGAGTGGTTTAAATGGGAGTGTACATAGGGAGCAGGAAGCTGCACACAGGAAAGACGTCAAGGGTGTAGGCAGGTAACAGCGCATGCAATTAGCAGGGGCACACATCTGCTTGTGAACGTACACATAACTGAATTGCCACAGCACGCAGGGATTGGTTGGCTGTGGCATTTGGATATTTAAGATTGGCAACAAACGTGCGGTGTGGGCTATAGCTTTAGATGCTAAACGCAACAGCAGGGCATAGTTGGGTCAAAAGCTGCACACATCATCATCAGTACACACACATACACACACGCACACGCACACACACACGTACACACACACACATACATACACACACACTCACACGCACGCGCCCTGAAACATACACGCTCAGCCACTTCATGGCCCTTGTACTTGCAACGCTATATTGGCCTACATGTATACAGATCACTCATTCACTTCCTGACCTGCTCCACAGACATGCTGCCCATGGCGAGTTCCATGGCCCCCCGGAACTCAAAAGCAGTGCCGTTTGGGGACATGAGGGTTAGGGGAGTGCAGTCCTGTGAAATTGGGTGGGAATGATATTGCTGTCTGCGTCTTCACAACAAATTCCTAGCAACGTACAGCAGGGTGTAGGGAGTGCAGTCCTGTGAAATTGGGTGGGAATGATATTGCTGTCAGCGTCTTCACATTTCTTTCCTGTAGCAACATAGGACAGGGTGAGGGGAGTGCAGTCCAGTGATATAGGGGCGCAAAGACAGAGACCAGAAGTGAACCTCCTGTGATAAAGGGGCGCAAACACAGAGTCCTGTGATATAGGGGTGCAAAGACAGAGACCAGAAGTGAGCCTCCTTGGCTAATGAGTGTGTGTGTGTGTGTAGGGCTTAGTCAGTCTGCGCCATATATTTCAGTGTCAGTAAAGGTACAGAGGGTGCAGCCTTTCGAGAGGAAGGTGCGAGAGGGAAGGTTTCAGTTCAGTAGGGAAAAGGTGCAAAGATGGTTTTAAGGGTCAAGGTATACTGTTTATTGCGTAAGATCAGACTTATACAAATAAATAACTCAAATGAATGTATATACATCATACAATTGGAAGTCGTGATTGATCTGATGACCCTGAAACAAGAGACCAATGTGACCGACCTTGTAGTGCTCGTCATCATCCATAATGCTGCCACCATTAAAGCCATCGTCACATCCACCATATGCTCCTGTATTTGAAAGTGCGTGTGTGTGTGTGCGTGCGTGTGTGTGTGTGTGATGCGAATATTACAAAGGACTGTTGGACTGAACCGACTGCATAGACCACAGTTGTGACATTATTATCTTTAGCACATCAATCTGCAAATATGTGCGTCGTCGTCATAACCCCTGTCCAAAGGCGGGAGTACTCACAACAATACACAGTGACATAAACACAGACATGCACCCACACACATCTGCTGTGCAGCACAGCCTGTGCTCAATAATTGGGTAACAAAAAGCCCACATCTACTAGTACTTTATGATTGCGTGCCCCTAACAAAATCTACCCCAAACAGCATACCCTACCCACAACCTGCTCATTTCCCACAGCTGTCAGAAACCACTCATGTTACACAGCCTATCAGCACACCCTGCCCCTCATCTTCTCATTGTATGAAGCATACCGTGTCCAAAAAACACTCACTTGACGCAGCAGCGGCTGCACCCTTGAATCGCGCAGCGTCTAAGCCCAGGCACTCTGCAATGCGCATGGGGTCTGTGCCCTCAATGGGGTCACACAGTCGAGAAACCACTGGGTGCACCTGTGCGTAAGGGCACACACACGTGTGTATGTGTGTGTGTGTGTGTGTTTTGCGTGTGTGTGTGTGTGTGTGCGTGTGTGTGTGCTTGCGTGTGTGTGTGTTTTGTGTGTGTTTTGTGTGTGTGTGTGTGTGTGTGTGTGTGTGTGCGATGATGCACAAGCCCGGGCACTCTAGTTTCTTCTCTTGATCACGCATTCTCCAACCAACATATTCATTACATAATCCTTAGGGTTTACCGGTGCTTCTAGCTTCTACACCCAAGAACAGCTTCTAGCTATTTCATGCACTGGTCACGACTTTCAACTCAACCCCACACCCATACCCATACCCACACCCACACCCACACCCACACCCACACCCACACCCACACCCACACCAACACTCACACTTAACACCCATACCCATACCCATACCCACACACCCCCACCCCCACCCCCACCCCTGGCCCCACCCTATACCCAGACTTGCACCCTCAATCAAACCCCCACTCCCACCCACACACCTGGTTGGCCAAGTAGTACTCAACGTCCACCACCAGCTGCCCCCCACTAGCCCGCACTTCATCAGGGTGGTACGCACGCTCAGCAAGCTGGCCCCCTCCTCCCTTTGCATTTTTTGCATTTGTAAAAAGTGGAAGTGAGTGTAAGTGTGAGTACGCAGGTAGGCACAAATTAAGTAAGCTGGGTTCACTTCTTTGTTCTCTTCTGTTCAAATGTCTTGCACTGAGTTGGTTCTCTTCAAAGGTTCTCATCTGTCCAGTAAGCCTGCAATGAGTTGCGCGTTTGTTTCATTCTTTTCATGAGCACAAGGAAGCGCACGTCATGTATTGCTCATATGCTGGCGTGCAGGCTTCTTTTCTCTTGGTTTATCCTAGCCATTTGGGCGAATTGCCTCTCACCCCTTGAAAAGGCAAGTCAGCAAAAGAGAAAGAGAGAGAGAGAGAGAGAGAGAGAGAGAGTGAGAGAGAGAGAGAGAGTGAGCACACCTTTGGTGCATTGGCCAGTGTGGTTGTAGCTGGTGCTGTTGATGGAGGAGTCGATACTGCTGCTGCAGCTCCTGCCACTGGCGTTGTGGCGGCGGCGTTGGGGGTGGCGGAGGCTGTAGCGATGGGAGGGCCTGTGTTGGGGGGACTGCCGGGCCCTGCTTCACCACCTGATTTGCAAGAAGCAGAGAGAACATATGAAGAAAGGCATGCAGGTTTAAACAGGTGTGTGTGTGTGTGTGTCTGTGTGTGTGTGTGTGTGAGTGTGTGTGTGTGTGTGTGTGTGTCAGGAGCAAAAGAGGGCACAGAGGGGGGGGGACCTTTGTGGGGAAAATTGCCGGGACATGCCCCACTACTTAAATTGCAAGAAGCAGAGTGAAAATTTGAACAAGAAGGCATGCTGGTTTAGACAGGAGGCGTAAGTGTCTGTCTGTCTGTGTGTGTGTGCGTGCGTGTGTGTGTGTGTGTGTGTGTGTGTGTGTGTGTGTGTGTGTGTGTGTAGCAAAAAGAGGGCAACATGGGGGGGGACCTTTGTTGGGAAGACTGCTGGGTTACTTTTTAAGGGATTACCAAGAAAAGGAATTCCAAGAAAAAGTGTGAGACCCCTCCCTCCCCAGTTTGATACAAGACTTTACAAACACATTCAATTAGGGCGCTACGAGAGAGCAAGCAAAGGGGGCACTGGCTAGTGCCGTTGTAGCTGGTCAAGCTTGAGAAACTGGCACTCGTCATTAGCTTGGGAGGGCAGGAAAGTGTGAGCAAACAAAGCAACTAGCTCAAACAATTCAAAATTAGGCAGGCCCAGGAGCAGAGGAGCTGATGCTGGTGGGGGTTGGGGCGCTAATCTTATCGCCATAGTGCACACAAGATGATACACATTACTTTCATACAAACACTCACACTCACGTACTTGCGCACACACAATCGCACCCACCCACCCATACACACGCACACACGTGCGCACGCTTACCCGTACGCGTATGCTTGCACAGGCACACGCACACCCTAATCTGCACTTACACCCACCCACCCACCCACTCACACACACACACACACACACACACACACATACACACACCTGAGCTGTGGGGCCCCCCTGCTGAGCTAGGTCCTTCCGTTTGGGGGGTATGTGCAGGTCCTGCCAAACACACACCAGGAACATATAAGCATCACCACACAAGCACAGCTAGTACAATAAACTAGGCAGCCATGCAGGAGGTTGGCCAAAACTATACATGCATACGTATTTACGGTGTATACACGGTATTTTTAGCAGGGAAATTACCATACATATAATTATATACGGTGTACATATACGGTTCTGGCCAACCCTAGCAGCATCATATCATTTAGGGCATCATACAAATAGGGCAGGAAAGGTACCTGGTCGCCCCCGTGAAAAACTCACCCCCCTGCCAGCTAAAAAGTCTCACTTAACTTTGCGCAAGCATATCTCTGCACCCACTCCACCATTTTGTGACCTGAGACATGCATAGGATAGCTAATTTTTTGTTCTTTTAGTAAATGCTTGAAGGTTGGGGAGAGGTGCAGAGACTGGGTAGGTATTTGGGAATGTCAGGAAACAGACACCATTCTTCACACAGTCCACCAATCACCATTTTAAATACATAAATCACCGTTTGTTTACCCCCAACTCTGGTGTGAGTTGGGGTTCGTGGACTGAATGGGAAGGCACAGTTGGAAAAAGCGCCCCAATGTCAGGTGGGAAAAATAAGCCAAAAGATAACCAGGCCACCGATTGACCCCATTTAAATTGTGTTGAAGTCATATAATTTGGCCGCAACTCTGAGAGCAAGAACCAAGCTGAAACTCGCAGTAGGTAAGGAGCGACAAATTTTTATCTTTTCCCCTGTGTCCCTTGTGTGAGTGCCTCCCACTCGCCGGCGTTCCCAGTTCCCCTGCCCCACATTCGACATTACAGCATTGTTATATAACATTTATTATGCTTATATCCTGAAGCAGAGGTCGATCGGGGCAACTTCAGAATTGCAACTTTTCCCTGCCAATAGTGGGTGCAAAATACGCAGCGGGCCCCACAGAACCCCCCAGAATGCCAAATTCCCAGCAAATGTCAATGATTTAGATATAACATCAAGTATTTAGCATTCAGATGAGGTATAGGGGGCTTTGAATTGGGTGGAGAGCTAAGTGAGACTGGTAGGTTGGGTTATTTTCACGGTGGCGACCACCTCTTACGAGGGTAGAGTGCATATTGAAAAAAAGTGGTACAAGCATGTTGCCCTGCTGCAGCGAAGATGTTAGTATGCAATCAACCTGCGTCGGAACTAGCCCATGTAATTAGGTTACATGTCAGGAGGATGTGTATTTGTGTGTGTGTGTGTGTGTGTATGTGTGCGTGTGTGTGCGTGTTTATGTGTGAAGTATGTACAACAAGGTTTATGAGAAGGAAGGAAAGCAAAGGCCCAAAGCAGCAACCTGGTAAAAAACCCATAAGGACACACAAGTTTACAAGCACAATTACACACAAACACACACAGAGACACATACACACGCACATATACACACACGCACACACACCATTTGCGGCGGGTGGGTTGCTTTCGTAAGATGCCGTGGGGCGTTGTATACAAATGATGTAGGGAACGGTTTCACCCTGCAATGGCAATCACACATCTAACCATTTTAACAAATAGTTTTTGACACGTGACAGCTCCTGCTCATTCAAGGATGCAAGCTATGTGTGTGTATAAAGAAATGATGTAATTGAACGCTGAGGTAATTGAACGCTGATGTAATCAAACGTAAGGCGTGGAAGATTCCTTTTTTTTGCAACCTCTCACCGGTTGGATGCCGTCACGCTTGCCTGCCGCACGTCTCCTGAGGGCGACCTGTGTGTGCGCGCGTGCGTATGCGCGTGTGTGTGTGTGTGTGTGTGTGTGTGTGTGTGTGTGTGTGTGTGTGTGTGTGTGTGTGTGTGTGTGTGTGTGTGTGTGTGTGTGTGTGTGTGTGTGTGTGTGTTTATGTATTTGAGTGTGGAAGTGTGTGTGTCTGTATGCAACTGAGAGTGAGCGTAGTTTTGCAATTGCTTACGGGTCACGTGCAGCTTAGATGTTTGAGGTGATTCGCGCAGAGTACTGTGTTTTGTAATGTTCCATACAAGCGCCCTGTCTTTTGGTACATGGACAAGTGAAGAGTTGTCATAACAGTATCACTGTGATCGTGGAAATGCACACGTCGTCTATACCCACCCTATAAAAACAGTACCAATGGCAAGGCTCTGCCTGGTGAGAGCACCAGACTGGCCTGTGCTTCCTGCACGCGCACCCTTGACAGCGTAGCTTAAACTTGAGTTCTACTCTCTTAGACAATAGATGAGCGAGTGAGAGATACATGCAGTCCCTTATATGGAGCATTTGTGCGACCTGTGCTTTCGGTCTTCTTACCGTGCATGCACTCACATACACAAACCCAACAATGGCAAACACCAGACCCCACACCCACACCCACATGCACACACATACACGCGCGCAACAGCTCACACATACGCACTCACACACACAGACACGCACGAACGCTTGGCCTCATACACTTGCGCGTGCATGCACCTGGACATGGGGCTGTGCGCGGGCGTCCGGGTATTCTTCCAAGCGTTTGGTGAGCTGCTTTGTGATGATGAACTTGTCAAGCAAGATGGCGCCATCAGCAAGGCGCTGCCTCACGGTCCTGTACGTGTGCATGTATGTGTTTGTGTGTGCGTATGTGCGTATGCGAGTGTGATTGTGTATGTGTGTGTACATGCAATTGTGACTGAGTGTGTGTATGTATGTATGCGCACGTGCATGTGCGTGTGTGTCTGTGCTTGTGTGTATATACATACATATATATACACATATATATATATACGCACTCATTATACATACACTCATTATACATACATGTGTGTGTATTTATATATGTGTGTGCGTGTTCACGTGTGTGCCTGTACGTGTGTGTGCCTGTACGTGTGTGTGCATGCAAATGTGTGAGCATGCGCCAATTATTAGGGCAAACAGGTACATCATGGTTATAACAGAACAGGTGCGCACTCACACACACACGCACACACACGCACCCTAGGTTGTCATGTATCTCCTCCACCACTTCCTCCCTTGGTCTCCCACTGAGGATAGCACTCAGGGCCATGTTGCCAATGTCTTTGGACAAGGGGCACCAATCACGGCGCACAATGTCCAAGCCTTTCTGCTCAGGGACCTACACAGTGTGTGCATGTGTGTGTATGTGTGTGTGTGTGCATGTGTGCATGTGTGTGTGTATGTGTGTATGAGCGTGTACTAGGTTGCTTCCATCAGTGTACACCAACACAGCCACAAGCACATACTCAACTCTGTGTACACCTTTACATACAGATTAGCACAAACACACACACACCTCCAGCATCCTCCCATCCGGGGCCTTCTCCAGCTTGATGCTAGCGTACTTTTTCTTTTTGAGCAGCAGCATGCACTTGAACAGGCCATCCAGCTCAATCTCCAACAGCCGATACCTGCAGGTTGTCCAGATTGGTGGTAGGTGAACAAAACGTCTTTTGCAGTTAGCATCAGCTCTTCCTTACTTGAAGTACGCTGGTTGCAAACTTTTAAATTAGGCCAAAGACGGACACGTACACCGTATATGACTGTTTTTTGGGACTGTTAGGATTGGCCAGAACCATACATTTACAGGTATATACGGTGTATATACATTACTTTTGGCAGGGAAATCATCATACATACGGTCATACACAGTGTGTATATACGGTTCTGGCAAACCCAATGTATTTGGTGATTCCCTAGCCAAACATACTGTATACCATACACCGGATATGAATGGTTTTGAACAACCCTACTGATTTTACACAGAAAGGCTTGAATCAAAACAAGCAACAACATATTCCCTTCTTCTTATCGCTCACTCTGTTTATTATATGAAGGCTGTTTCAAAGCTTCCACTCAGATGCCCCCTGAGGCATATATAGTGCTGTAGCCTGACCTACCTTGCCTTACTATATAAGATAGATGGCTCGTCGGTCCTTTAAAAAGTGAATTCATTGCTTCTCTCCTTTAATCTGGCTTGCTGCCTCGCAATGAGCAGCCTGGTCGCTCTTTTAATCCGGCCTGCTGCCTTGAAAAAAGGGCCTTTTTCACGTATTTGGCCCGATAGAAAAGCTCACATTCTCTTATTCGAACTAGCCTCTCGCCTCGCAAGGAGCAGCCTGATTGCTCTCTCGATCTGGCTTGCTGCCTTAGAACAAGCAGCCTTCTTGTCTGTTTGTTCGACCTGGGAGGTTTGCTCACTTTTCCTCCTTTTGATTCGGCATAATGCCCTGAAGCCACTCAGCTCATTTAATCTGGCCTGCCTTCGAACAAACAGCCTCATGACCGGTCCTGCTTTATCTTCATCTTACACACCAAGCAACCCACCTCTTGTTGACTTCCCTCTTGATCTGGCCAGCGAGCTCATGTGCCTTTTTCAGGTCCTCGCTGCCCGTGTAGATCATGATAGAGTCAGTGTCTCCGTAGATGACCTACAGGCAGGGGAGTCAGCTTGACACCTTTTATTATGTTACACACATTATTATGTTACATTATCATGTTACACACACATTATTATGTTACACACACATTATTGTTACACACACATTATTATGTTACACACACATTATTATGTTACACACACATTATTGTTACTTATTATGTTACTTATGTTACACGCACATTAATATGTTACACACACATTATTAACCGCACAGTGTAAATCACAGATGGAGTCAGTGCCTCCGCAGATGACCTACAAGCAGGAAAATGAATTTGACGCTGATCTGTGTATTCCAGAGTGCTACACAGTGCCGATCACTTGGAGTTGATGTTTCCTGCAGGTAATACAGATTTGGTGCTTTCAGAAATGTTGAATGTGTACTGCTACACACCTGTGTAATAGTTATACACCGATAAGCACACACACACACACAACACACACACACATACACACACACGTATAAGCGCACGGACACACAAACGAACACACATGATCACAGATACACACACAAGCGCACCTCTGCCCCAATGGTGTTCTGTACAATGTCCACCGTGGACTGTAGGATGGTTCGGCCTTGAGATGTGATGAGCTCAGCCAAGGGGCGCGCAAAAAAGCGACTGTGGGTGAAACCCAGGCAGCCGTACCTGCACACCCATGTGTGTGTGAGTGTGTGTGCATGTGTCGTGTAACTTTCAACCTGCAGCAAGGAGAAAAAGCCCTTGAGAAATGGTGCCGGCAAATTGGGGTTCATTGACGGACACCAAGGAAGTAGTACGTCAAATTTTTGCTATGACAGTCATGTGCATTTTTTGGGCCTCCCCCCCACCAAAACCCCCTTCCTGACCCCCCATATTAATAAAAAAAGAGTGTCAACCTGCTCAGAATGTAGGCAGCTATATGCCTGCACAGTTTCCATACCAGATAATATAATACCTGAAGAGTTTTATAGAGCGAGAACTGATATGTGCACGCTCTAGCACTGACAACCTGTTTAGTGCACAAATCCAGCCAAAACCTTTGCCAAAGCATTTTTTTACTTCAATCATGCAACTTATGCATAATGCAATCCGTGAACTGCAAGTTTGGAATCAATTGCTGGTAATTTGCCTGAACACACCCCCGCGGCCTACTTGGGGACATTTCATGCATTTCTATGACCAGGCACCCAGACCCCCCCCTTAAATCATATCACCCAACAAGGGTGCCAATCGACTGGGCTTGAGCTGAGGATTCCAAAAATATAGTTATACTTCGTGAAAGTGGCCCAGTAAAATTCT
>Ga0307968_1003287_pt1 | contig 13446 bp, 14 predicted proteins | sample OrgLakmetagen650_FD_201834 | JGI IMG/M metagenome (GOLD analysis project Ga0307968, IMG submission 201834) | Saline water microbial communities from Organic Lake, Antarctica - #650 | ecosystem: Environmental > Aquatic > Non-marine Saline and Alkaline > Saline | place: Antarctica: Organic Lake... | reverse complement strand
TTGTGTGTGTGTGTTTTTTTTTTTTTGTTGGGGGTGGTGGGGGGTGTGTGTGTGTGTGTGTGTGTGTGTGTGTGTGTGTGTGTGTGTGTGTGTGTGTGTGTGTTTGTTGATGGCAATCCCCCTGCCAAAAATGGGGTCAAAGAATGTCCAATAGCGGACCTCCATTCCATGCACACAGGCACATGGCTGGAGCAAGTGCCGATCATAAAATTAAGACACTGGCAAAGCCTTTCTAATTACTCATAGCTACCACAAAGACATCAAACTGCACGCGTCCATTCCATGAAGGTTTGCCTCCTGCCGTCTCCTACATTACTCTTTTCCGCACTCAAACCATTTCCTGAGCTAGTGCACACACCTTTCAAAAATGTCCAAGGCCCTCTGCCTTACTTCGGCCGAGTGCTCACTAACACTTTCCTCTAAATCCTCCCATGCTGCCTCCCGGCTAGCCCATTTCACCACCTGTGGGTAGGAACTGGTTGAAGCGTTTTCGAAACCCTGACTAGAATGACATCAGCTCTAGAAAAATAAGTCCATCTCTTTTCAAACCATGTACGTGGTGCATAGAAACCGCATCTGTCTTATATCACTGCCCTTAATTGACTATTTGGGGGGGAAAGGTGGTCAATTGCTGCAAAACGATTGTTACGATATGTATTCTTTTTGAGGGGGCAGTTGGCGTAAAGCAATGCAAACATTATTAATCAATTTTGTATCATTTTTTCTGTTCTTAAGGGCAAGAAGCAATTTTATATCAAAAATTTCTGTTCTTAAGGGCAAGATCAGGCCAGCAACAACACTTGTTTGGCTCAGTGCAAGAATCCGACTCCCTAGCTCTGATAAAATTGGGAAAAGAGGCCCGATAGAACAGGTGTGTGTGTGTGTGTGTTTGGATGAATCAATAGTGAATATGTTTTCAAATCAAACTCTAGGTGGGGTTGCACTGTTTTCTTGGATTTTTCCAGGAGGGAACGTTTAATACAGGGTACCCATCGTGATAGATCACATGACAATGCCCAACGACTCTAATTTGCTCAGTTGGCTAACTTTTCTCCCTATTAATCAATATTCCACGGATTCCATCCATACCCACCCCCACCCCCACCCTTATCCATAACCACCAAGCTCACAGCCACCCGCCCTCGCCCCTGTCCATGGCCCCACCCCATTCCCTACTCACCACGCCACGGCTTCCGTTCACCAGGTGGTACCCGTTCCGCCCCTCTACATCGAGGTTTTTTACGAGCATCACCTGCGCTCCCTCCTGCAGTGCTCAGAAGCAGTTTGACAGGTCTGGTCACAGAGCGGCAAGGTGTCACAGGTCACAGGTCACAAGCCACAAGTCATAGGTCACAGGTCACAGGCCACAGGTCACAGGTCACAGGTCACAGGTCATAGGTCACAGGTCACAGGTCACAGGTCATAGGTCACATGTCACAGGTCACAGGCCACAGGTCACAGGTCACAGGTCACAGGTCACAGGTCACAGGTCACAGGTCACAGGTCATAGGTCACAGGTCATAGGCCACAGGTCACAGGTCACAGGTCATAGGCCACAGGTCACAGGTCACAGGTCACAGGTCACAGGTCACAGGTCACAGGTCACAGGTCACAGGCCACAGGTCACAGAGCGGCAAGGTGTCACCGATGCGATGCATCTTGAATTCAATCCAAAAGGAAGACGCTCTAACATTGTGATGGAGCAGCAAGCCAACCTGTACAACTCCTACTAGGTATGGTATGACAAAGCTGTCAATTGTCGTGGCCATAAATGTGAGTTATGTACAATACACCAATTCCATCTACAGAGTAGCACATTAAGTTTCCTCTTTTTTTATACCCGTTGTTATTTTTGTTTAATTCTGGTATGGTGTAAGAAAAGCGAATGATCCCATTAAACATGCGAAATTTTATCACTGCATGCTGTCGTCATTCAAGATTTCAACATTCATCCATTTAAAAATCAACACTGCATGCTGTTGTCATTTAAGATTTCAACAGTCATTCAATTAAGATTTCAACACTGCATTCTGTTGTCATTTCATTCATTCATTCATTTCATTCATTTAAGACACTGTTTTCTGCATGCTGTTGTCATTTTAAGTCGGACAGGCCAACTCCTGGTAGCAGGGCTTGCTGCAGGCAAGCAAAATTAGTGCAGCTTGGAATGTCCTGTATGTAAGGCTGGGAGCGCCCCACCCAACACATTCCACATGGCAGACGCTTTCTCAACTTTTGTCGCACCAGTGAAAATGGATGGGTGTGAAGGTGAAGACACCCACACAAACGCACATCTAAAGCACACCAACTTTGCAGTTTGATCTACCCAGTAGCTTAGTTTGAAACCACGCAGGCAGTGGAGTTCACTCCCAACCTTAAACAGGAAAAAGGAGCCACTGCAAACACGCACACATGCACATATGCACGCATGCACACACACGCACGCGTACACACACATGCACATTGGTACCAGGTTCTATAAGAATCCCTCACAACAACAAAAAACATCTAAGGAGGATCAGACGGCTGCAGGCTTGGCCTGAAACACTGGATCCTGATGAGAGTTGGTAATATTAGTGCTGGAAAGGTGGAAAGGGCCTTCAGACCTGGTGGTGCAAAATAAACGCTCAAGTCAAACCTTACCTTCATCTCAATGTCTTGCGATGCCAAGCACCCATTCCCTTGAAACAGGTCACAGCTCCACAGCCTCTGCTCGGCAAATTGCCGGTCTGCCGCTTCCAGTTTGCCGTCCACATGGACCTTCAATCAAGAACATTGGCACTCGAACGTAGTGAATAGAATAAACAAGATGTTGGCTAAGATCCAGCCATTACGATGAGTCAATTTGTCATGTAACCAACGCCTTCCACATCTAAATTGATTAAACAAGGTGTTGGCTAAGATCCAGCCATTACGGTGAGTCAATCTGTCATGTAACCAACGCCTTCCACATCTAAATTGATTAAACAAGGTGTTGGCTAAGATCCAGCCATTACGGTGAGTCAATCTGTCATGTAACCAATGCCTTCCACATCTATATAACAAAACTCACCTCGTCCACTGCTTGCAAACTTCTGCTTTGTCCAAGCAGCTTCCCAAGCTCCACGTTATTCTCAGAATTCACGCGCTTGTTGTCAGAAAAAAGCACCGTGGGCTTGATGCCGTGCTGTATGCATGTGTGGGGTCACACGTGGTGAACAAGCACATGTGTGTGTGTGTGTGTGTGTGTGTGCGTGTGCGTGTGTGCAAGTATGCATGCCATCGTGTATATGTGTGTGTATGGCTGTGTGTGAACGTGTGTGTGCGTGCGTGTGTGTGTGTGCGTGCGTGTGTGTGCGTGCGTGTGTGTGTGCGTGTGTGTGTGTGCATGTGTGCGCGTGTGTGTGCGTGTGTGTATGCTTGTGCGTGTGTGTGCGTGTGAGGGGGAGGGCAATGTCAAACGGCATAAGTTTCTGAACTGACAATGCTGGTTTGTAATGACCCACCTGGATCCCAAGCGGTCGTTCGCATTTCTTTAAAAACTGCATTGTCCCCTGTGTGTGCATTACAATCATTTCCTTGATAACTGTAGTGTCCCCTGTGTGTACATTACAATCATTTCCTCGAAAACTGCAGTGTCCCCTGTGTGTGCATTACAATCAAGCCTTTTTAAAACAGGCAACTCCAGCTGGCATTACACAGAACGCAATACAGATCTAATTAAGTAGCCCCTCTGCTCAATTCCATGCGTCACCATAGCCCACACATGTACACACTTTATTATCCACTCCGTAGCGGACATTATCCAAGACACGCTTGAAATCTGGATCCTCCTGCCGAAAGACCTGTGTGTGTCAGTGTGTGCGTAGGTTTGTATGTTTATCTGTGTGTGTATGTGCATGCGTGCATGTTTGTGTCTGCGTGTGTGCGTGAAAAGGCTGTGGCTTGCTTACCTCTGTTAAGAGGACGTGGCTCAGGTTGAGATCTTTCCAAGCATCGCTTGTGAAAGCGATGCCCGCATTAAAATAATGGTCGATCGTGGTAGGATTTGTCTTGGTGTCGCTAACTATGGAAATAACAGCAAATCACAACATTGAACTTCAAGTTAGACAAGCAGGCGTTTAAATTCTTGGTTTTGAGACACAGAAAGGCCAAAACAGCAAGAAGGACAGCATGTTGGAAGCTAAGGAGCGAGTTTGGCCATTTCCTGTTTTTTGCAGTGCTTGTGTGCCTGTTTCTGTTGCAGTGCTTGTGTGCCTGTTTTTGTTGCAGTGCTTGTGTGCCTGTTTCTGTTGCAGTGCTTGTGTGCCTGTTTTTGTTGCAGTGCTTGTGTGCCTGTTTCTGTGATGTATCAAGTTATTTAGTTTCTGTTGTGCATTTAAGCTGCATGGCATGCTTGAAAATGCTCTGCTGGCAACATGCAACACGAGAAGTAGTACCTGCTCGCGTCCTTTTTATCTGATGAAGGGAGTGTCTGCATTTAACACCCCTGTGCTTTTAGGTTTGGATGAGGAGCATGCACATGTGACCTATTTTGTTCCTATATCAACTGCAAATATACTCACTCGGGGGTAGTTGACAGAAGTCGCCAATGAGCACCATTTGGATGCCCCCGAATGGCTTTTCATTCTGGAGGACTGTCTTCAGCTGGCCATGCAAGAGTTTGATATACGTAAGTGTGTGAGCGTGTGTATACACATGTGTACACTACATGTATGTGTATGCAAAGTGCTCAAATGTTTGTGTTTGTCCGCATGTGTATCATGTGTGTGTGAGTGTTTGGGCATATATGGATGTATGCGTCTCTGTCTACGTGTATGTGTATGTGAGATGTGAGTTATGTGAGTGAGTGAGTGAGTGTGTGAGTGAGTGAGTGAGTGAGTGAGTGAGTGAGTGAGTGAGTGAGTGAGTGAGTGAGTGAGTGAGTGTGTGAGAGAGAGAGAGAGAGAGAGAGAGAGAGAGAGAGTAAGAGAGAGAGAGAGAGAGAGAATGAGAGTGAGAGAGAGAGAGAGATTTATTGCAATTGCATTGAAGGTGTCTGAAAGTACGAAAATGAATCAAGCGCTGCCTGCAGGCGCCAAAACAAAGCAGGTACTTTTTGGGGTCTGAAAGTATGAATACAAATCAAGCACTGCCAGGCGCCGAAACAAACTTTGGGTGTCTGAAAATGTGGATATGAATTGTGCTGCTGCCCGAACCCCTGAGTCGTCCCTTCTCCGCCAACAAAACCGAGCACACTCGTCACTTCTCAAAACCAAGCACACTCGTTCTCAAAACCGAGCACACTCGTCACTTCTCCGCCAACAAAACCGAGCACGCAGTTGCTACCAGCTGCATGCACTCGTAAGCCTCAGGCAAACTCTCTTTAAATCTGAGCTTATATTTTTTTTTGTGGCTGGTCAAGACCAGTCGGCAGCTGATCAACCAAACAACCTGGCTGAAGTTCACCCCTCCATTGTAAGCCAAAGGTCAGCCATTCCTGCCAAACGCTTTGCCCCAATCAGGAGGCTGCAAGAAGCATAACTTTTGGAGCACCCCTGTCCATCCTGCTAAGAATTATATATTTGGAATCCTGGGATCAAGAGCTATCGATTGGTATATATATTGGTCCGATCAGAGCAGGTGGGGGGTGGTGGGTGGTCCAGACTTTTTGGGACCCCCCCTCCAGAATTATTCTGGGACATTTTCTCGAGATTTTCAACATATCAGCGGAATCCTGGGCTCAAGCCCTGTCTATTGCCACCCTCTTTGGGTGGTGCTGGTGGTGGCGCTTGCATCCCCGATTTAATTCACATTTTCTTTTCTTTAAACACTCTTCTTTTCTATTTTGCAGGACGATAATTACGCGATACTTACAACTAATTAATATATCTAACTAAGGGTCCTGGATACTTAAATGTATTTTTCTGCATTGGGGCAGGAGGGCAAAAAAAAGAGTAGTGGAACACCCCTCAAAAAATGGGTGGGACCCCCTCTGAACCACCCATCCATCCCAAAACCCCCCTTGCAGTAACCCTACGTAGACAAAAAGGGTATCAATATGCTCCTTTTTGAAATGGTTATCCATCTGTGTACAAAGGATGTGCAGAAAATGTCTTGCTTGCAAGCTATGAGGCAAAAACCAGGATTGACGCCTTATGCACAGAGCACCAGCCAAGTGCCTGTATGTGACCCAAACTGCCAGATTCGGCCATCCTTCCTTCATAAAAGCCCATTCATATGTTGCTTAGAATGCATTGTGCAAGTTTGGGACGATGTGAGGCAAGTTTGCAGTCCATGCACCCTGCGGCCTGCATGGTGCGGATGGTCACTCGCTCCAAGCAGCACACACAGCCCCCCCGAGCATCCCAGGCCATAAAACTTGATAAAACACCCCTGGGGATTATACTGAACAACATCTGATACTCAGATGGCGTCCAAATACCGTGCTTTATGGATTTCAAAAAATGCACATGTTTGCCTAGCAAACAGGCCCACGCACTAAGTCCTTTGGAGCAAATATTTTGCCCCCCTTTTTCTTGGTCCAATGGGTAAGCTTGGACCTAAAACCTACCTGGGAACAAAAAAATGGGGAAAATTTGTGCTTGGACATGCACTTTTGCACTCATGTCACTAAATTTAGCTAATTTGGCAGGGAAACGGCACAATTCCAGCCCCCCACTCACACCCTTTACCCCAAACCCATTTATTTTTATGCAGAAGTGTTACATCCAGGGATGGGTCATACGTCGTAGGCGTATTCTACGTCGTATCGTATTTATCACGTATATATCCGTATTTTTCGAATTGCTCCGTATAATACGATTTTGGGCACTTAACGAATTTTGCAGCCACAAGCCCCCCAGAGCACCCCAGAAGCACTCCCAGGCCCTCAAGAGCCCCACAGAGGCACTTCCAAGCCCTCTAGAGCCCCCCAGAGGAACTCCCAGCCCCTCAGAACGTAGCATGATCACTTGCCTATTGCTACCACAACCCAGAAGGTGGTGCCTGTAGCGTAGATGAATTGTGCAACAGCTGCATCCACACAAGCCTGGTCACTGCCCTCTTGCTGCAGGTGTCCAACGACTGTGTAGATGCTGCTGCTGATGTGCTTGCTGTAGTCCTGTGCAGGTGCCTCTCTTTTCCTGCATGCTCCTCCCTGTGAGCGCCAGCGTCGGCAATTTCTCCCATGCGAGCGTTGCGACTACGCCCTGAGGATTCCGGCCGGGTCAGCTTTGCATGCTGCTACACCTACGCCGGGATTCTGCCACATGAAGTGCTCGCGGATGCGGGGGGCACCGCTGCGGAATGCTGGCATCTGGCATCGGCATCTCGTAAATCTGCCCCTTCGGTCCCATAACAACAACACGATGCCACTCAGGGCCTTTACCAGGAGGCATTATAATGTTCTGGAGGCTGGGGGACAATTCGTGGTGGTTGGGAGGGTGGTTGGTGCAAGCCCAGGGTACCCCCCAAAATAGCAAAAATACCTTTGCGTATTATACGCGTATGTCGTATTAATAGCGTATTAATCCGTATGGGACGTCTCAAAAGTCCGTATGACCCATCCCTGGTAATTACCGTACGTACATGTACTTACCACCCCCCTGGAAAAAGTTTTATTTTACAGTAAAATTCAGCAACCACCCCCTCTCAAAGGAGTAAGCACTCTTGCTGTTGTTGCCGTCCCTGCTGCTACTGCTGCTGCATGCGCGTGCTAGCGTTGCGTGCTGCTTGGGTGCTATAGCTAGAGTGTGTGCATGTGTGTGTGTGTGTGCGCAAGGGTGCTAGAGAGAGTGTGTGCGTGTGCGTGTGCGTGTGCGTGTGCGTGTGTGTGTGTGTGTGTGTGCGCACGCATGTGCATGTGTGTCTGTGCGTGTGTGCGCCTGTGTGAGTGTGTGCGCCTGTGCATGTGTGTGTGCGTGTGTGTATATGTGTGTTCGCATGTGTGTGCACGTTGTATCCCTGCGCATCCCTGTTGATCAGTTGCATAACCACAGAATGCCAATGCAGTGCCAACTGTACAACCTGTGGGGTCAAAACAAGGTTTGCGAGTTCTGTATGGCCGCGAGTCCTTATTCTTGCGCTCTTTTGCCTCTTGCTCAGCCCAGTCCGCTCTTGCCTGCTGCAGGCGGGCGGGGGGGGAAGGTGCAGGCGGAGCGGGGGGGGGGCATCCTCTCCGCTTGTCACTTTGAACAATAATTATTTCCCCCTACCGCCCCCCCAAAAATCCGAGCCGCTCCCCTAGAAATAAATATACATTTTACCACGGGTAATCTGTCACCACCCCCTCCAAAAACAGTAATTAGGGGCGGTGATCTACTTTATGTACGGTACTTGCATTATAAATATTCAAGACAACACAAGCAGGTTTTGGACGAGCATGACCGCGGAAACCATAAAGTTCCTTAATTTTCGAAATTGCACATCAAACTGCTTGAACAGTTCAAGGGTTTTATAACTTTTACGAACTTTATCGAACCTTTCATCCCCCCCAAAAGAACTCAACCCTACTGACTTTCATTTTTAGCACCTTGCAACTTTGAGCTTGCAATGCCTTAGGGGAAGTACGGTACAACACCACCAGAAGTGAAAGTTTAATTCTCTTGCTGCATCCAGCCCTATCAACGCACTTGTCAATCTGCTAACTTAGAGAGCCCTGGAAATCTGATGTGGCAGCATTGATCTTAGGTTACTGGCATAGGTAGACAAAACAAAAAATCCAGCTCTTTGTCAAGCACGCAACTCACCTGGAGCTTCAGTGATACCACGCCGTCTTCCACTTTTACCACCTCCACGTCCCCACCGTCGTCAATCAAGTATGGCCGTACCTTTACAACCCCCGTAAGTATTGGGTACAAGGGCACAAGTTACAGGGTAAAAGATCGGTGAGAGGGTTGCAGGGCTGTTTTCTGGACGGTGATACTTTTGCTGAATTTCTACATAACAAAGGCAGATCAAAGATGCAGAAGCACGCAACCAGTCTTGGGCAGCAGGTTAATTCGGCATGCCAGTTGATCGATGGCATGTTCATCCAATATTTAGTACACCCCTTCATTGACTCACATCATTTATGGCCACAGCATTATGCAAAGGATGGACGATTTTAACAGCTCACCATAATGATCACGGCCCTCCTATGACTCACATCTTGGCCACAGGTTTGGCTTGTTCTAAGGAGGAGAGACTCCAACAATTAACAAGCTATTCCCACCTCATTTAGAGCTTCATCTGCCGACTCTTTCGTCAAAGCCTTCCCACCAGTGCTGCCTTCCTGCTCGCCCTGCTCGCCAACCATCCGGTGTACGCGTGCACGTGTAAAGGGGGAGGCCGCTGGCGCTTCCCCACGTGCAGCTGCAGCTGTGCACATGACGGCCGAAAACACAATGACTTTTTGATCGTACGTAGGTTGGCCAGAACCGTATACGCACACCATACATGGCCGTATGTATGGTGAATAATCCGCTAACAATACCGTAACTGTATATAAATAAATAAATAAATGTCACCCAGCCTCCTAGTCTAAGGCGTCTAACAATAGCACCCTCACTCAACAGTCAACTAAAGTCAGTTTTGGATGTCAGTACTGCGCTAGCTACTATGGCATATGGCATACCCCACCTCATCTGAGACAGGCATGATGCATGTACAAACTGGTGCCTGTGTGTGCACGTTTTAGTGATCTCACCTGTGTCAGTGGCAGCAGAGGTGGAGGGCATGGGAGGGGGTGTGGGACCCCCCACAGCATCGCTGGTCTGCTTGTCAATGACCTCTGACCAGTCGCCACCCTCCATGGCTTTAATGGTGTCCAGCCTGTTGTATTTATTATGTGAGTATGTCAGGTGAGTCATTTTTCATTTCCATGTTGTGCTGCACTCACACATCTGCGCACCTGCATTTGCAAACTCCTCTGAGCGACCGTGTAGGCACGTGTCTGGGCAGGGCTGGCCCAAAACATGTACACAGTGTGTGGTACACTTTGGAAAGCAAAATCATAAGATATACGGTGTATTTTTGCAGTTCTGGCCATCGCTATGTACGGGCCTTCCATGTCGTTGCCCCGCCCGCAGGGTGTCTGCCTGACTGGGTCCAGCAGGTGACAGTGGCAGCACCCGCATCAGTTGCACAGCGGCTAGCATTTCATGAGCAAAACCACGCTGGCACTTGGGCTCAAACTCACAGGCACAATACACCCACCAGTAGCACACACCTGCGTTGCTTCTGGTCCTGGGTCCCTGTGGCTGGGAGGTCATCTAGGAGCACCTCACCCATGGCCCGCCTGCGTGCGCCGAGTTGTCACAAGTTGAACATGATGGCGTTTGCCACCGGATTCAAGGTGATACATGCAATACGGATATGGATAGGTAGCGCTGTGCATGGTGACCAAGGAAGAACACAGAATAGAGTGATGGGTATGCAGCAATGATACGGCTCATGAAAATGGAGTGAGACATGTGTAATCGGCGTGGTTTCGAACCTGCAAGGAGCGTGGCAGCATGGCTTACAGCACCCTTTAGATTTAAGCAGACAAGTATCTAATCAGACACGTGCCTCCAACAGAGAAGAAGGTCTATCTCTTGCAGATGTGTCTGAATAGGTACTTTTGATGAATGAGCAGAGGCAGGTCCCTTCTCCAGGCCAAAGTTATTTAACTCGTGAAAAGCACATATTCCTGAGGCATCACGGGCAAGCTACGACCGCACAAAACCACCACGAAACGCTTGAAGGTCTTCAAGCCTATTCCCTGAATACTAAATACACATGACTAAAACCATCAATAGATCACACATGTCTAAAGCCAATGACAGATCACATACCTACAGGCATACACCATGTGCCCTACAAATATACTCCATATATCTATAACAATCAATCATATACCTACACATGTACACACCACACATTTACCATCATCTACATGCCCGCAGGTACACATCAAATGCCTGCTGGTAAACACCACAAATTTACGTACAAATAGCCAACCCTATTTTAACGTGTGGCAAAAACTTCCTTGGCCCACCTTAGCTTTGCTGCCTTCTCAGCATGCTCCTCAGCTTCTTCTGCGGAAAGCACACGGCTGGACGCAAACGCTCCTGTGCCCTCCCACATATCACGCTCTGAGTGAGGAGCGTGCGATAGCAGGTGTTCAAGGACAGGTTTACAAATGCAGTAGGTGAGGAGCGTGCAATAGCAGGTGTATAAGAAAAGGTGCAGAAATGCAGTAAGTGAGGAGCGTGTGATAGTAGGTGCAAAATGCAGCAAGCGCGGAGCAGTACAGTTGTTCAAGTGGGTTTAGTACGCGAGGGTGTGCAGGAGGGATGGCGTTTGATGACAGTAATGCACACCACAGGGGTTGGCAAAGGTAGGGCGATTTATAGGGTTGGCCAGACCCCTATATATGTGGTGTATAACGGTATTTTTGGCAGGGAAACCATCGAATATACGGTCATATACGGTGTATATATACAATTCTGGCCAACCCTGTTGATTTATAACCTTGCATAGCAACACCGTACATGGCCATTAATCTGGAGACCTCCCTCAGTACTCTGTTTACAGCATAAGTGTATATGGATGTGGAGCACAAGTGTTTATGGATGTGGCTAGCCCTGCTAAAGGATCAGAGGGACACTTACTAGGGCCGTTGCCGGGTGGCACTCCTCCATCTGTGCCACACTTAGCCTTCAGTCACTTACCAGTGCCTTACCAGGCTGTGCCACACTCAGCCTTCAGTCACTTACCGGGGCCGTTGCCGGGTGGCACTCCTCCATCTGTGCCGCACTCAGCCTGGATCCACGCCACCACCTGCGATCAAGAACGTATTTCTTCGAAGTCTGCATCACTGTCGTTGTCGATCAGCGTCTGTGAGGTCAGGGGTGCTGGAGGCAAAGATTAACACTAGTCAGCACAGAGCTAGGTCATTTGCAAACTAAACTGTTTACGGGAGGAGACAGTTTTTAAGAAAAGGCATGTTAGGGTGAATGATTGGCAGTCCCAGATTTGACGATCCACAGAGCCATAGTGGGATCCAAACCGGTAACCCTTGCATAGGTACTTTCTCTTTTATATTTTAGACCTCACCACACAGGGCCAGCAACTCACCACACAGGGCCAGCACCACGTGTGCCAACCTTGCACGCAATTCAAAACATACATGAAAAGCAAGGTGTCACTTGCCTGTTGCTCAAGGTGGTCCCTGCTGGCCATGGCCTTGTTGGCAAACAGCATGGCACGCACGTGCGTAGCAGTGCCGGAGGGCACACGCAGCACATGGTTCTGCAGTAAGACACAGCATGGCAAATATACCACGTACATTCATATGTTATTTGTTCAAAAGAATCGCACATGTGACATGTGGCACATAAGTAGGTTGGCCAGAACCATGAATATACGGTGATACATTTGATCTTTTGGCAGGAATTTCACCAAATATACGGTCATACACAGCGTATGTATACGGTTCTGGCCACCCCTACATATAAAGCACGGGTGGCCCTGCTAGAGGGCACGTGCAGCAGGTCTTATATTATCAGTGCAGCAGTGAGATCATTGAAATGACGATAGATATGGACTGACGGGTGTATGTACGAAGGCCGTGGGGTAAGAAAGAACAGACAGCTGATCAACTGTGTCGAACAGACAGAAATTGTAAGCTACATACAAGGGCTCCAACTACAGTCGTCCAACTTTCAAGCAACAGAATGACGGAAGTGGAACCCACTACTATATGGATGATGTCAAGGAGCAACCAATTGCAACAGCCATACAACAGTACTGCTCTGCTGGATGTACGAGCTTCAAACCAACTTAGACTACAAGCCTCGCTGCATGTAAAGGCACTAGCAGTTTCAATACGTTTCCTGCACCCTTCATCTGTACATCAGGGACCGGGCACTCACCCTCACAGATTGCACCATGTTGCGTGCGTACCCTACGTACTGCATCTCTTCACGCTCGTTGTAGAGGGCTGCACGTAAGTAGTCACAAAGGGTGTGCCTCAGCATAGACGATGCATGGGCGTTACATCTCTGACACAGATGGACACACTTTTGAAACAAAAATACATGCTGGGGTATTGCATGACTAATGCGTGCACGCAATTCCACAGCTGCAAGCAGCGAAACAGTTTTTAGATGGGAAAATGGTGCTTGGAAGGAAAGCAGGCAATCAGATCAACGCAAGCATAACCGAGGCTCTGCTTCGTTACGTCCTAGTCTGATGCTATATTAGGAGAGAAACGCAAGAATTTGCTGCGCATGCCAAACCACATATTTTGACCAGAGGAGAGTGTAAAATGTTTGCTCTGAAACTGTGCAGACAAATGGCGCATTAAAAAACAACACTCACCGTAGACACCCAAAGGCTTCTCAGTGTCACGCTCAGCAAGCCATTGGGCAACAGGGATAAGCTGACTCCCATCGTCTTGATCCTGCAGAATGAGAGATGAATGGGAGTGCACTTGTGCTTTTGTGTGTGTGTGTGGGGGGG
>Ga0307968_1003286_pt1 | contig 13447 bp, 9 predicted proteins | sample OrgLakmetagen650_FD_201834 | JGI IMG/M metagenome (GOLD analysis project Ga0307968, IMG submission 201834) | Saline water microbial communities from Organic Lake, Antarctica - #650 | ecosystem: Environmental > Aquatic > Non-marine Saline and Alkaline > Saline | place: Antarctica: Organic Lake... | reverse complement strand
AGAGAGAGAGAGAGAGAGAGAGAGAGAGAGAGAGAGAGAGAGAGAGAGAAAGAGAGAGAGAGAGAGAATGTGTGTGTAGAGGATGTGCACGTGTACCCTTGTTATAAGTATGTGTGTGTGCATGTGGGTGCAGGGTGCTACAATTCTGGTATTTGTGTACCTGGACTCGAGGGGAGCCCACCCATGGCCCAGGTTTAGCAGCACCACTACTTGAAGCCCCCCATGCAGGCAAAGAGGTAGCAGTCTGGGCGCCAGGCGCAGGCGCCCGCGCGGCAATGGCAGTGGCAGCTGATACAAGCTTCAAGAGTGCAGCAAAAAAATCCTGTGCGTGTGCATGCAAATGCAACTTTGAGTTGAGAGGGGGGGGGCGTGCGAGGCAATGGCAGTGATAATTGATCATTTTTACAAGTGCAATTGAATTGATTTGTGCTTGTGTGTGTGCATCAGCATGTGAGAAAGGGGGGAGGAGGTGCATGTGTCTATGAGCATGCATGAACGTGTGAGTTACCTGCAGTTCGTGAGTCTGCAGGAATAGAGTGACGTGGGGAGGTTCAGGGGTAGGGGGCGGGGGAGGGGGGGCAGCGCCTATATATTGTGAGGTCTGCTGTTGCTGCTGTTGCTCAGGGCTTGCTGCATCTAGAGTGCTACCATTGTTGCTGCTGCTGCTGCTGCTGCTGCTGCTATTGCTACTGCTGTTGCTGTTGTTATTGCTACTGCTACTGTAGCTTTCATTGCTGCTGCTACTGTTGTTGTTGCTGCTGCTGCTGCTGCTGTCTTTGCTGCTGCTGCTGCCATCGCTATCTTTGCTGCTGCTGTTGCTGTTGTTGTTGCTGCTGCTGCTGCTGCTGCTGCTAATGGGTTGTCCATGGGGAGAGAAGGTTGACTGAGAGCGTTGGCTGGGCTGAGTGTCTGTGGCGCTGACGTTGGTATTTCGAGGAGTATCAAAAAACAGGGTAAGCTTGGTTTCCTCTACATCCTCAGCGGGCACACGCACAAAGCGATTCCAGACTATGGTTGCCTGCGAACACACAAGCAGTGGAAAGAGGAAATTAGTTCAATTTCTTTCCAAGTAGTTTCTTGAAAGCGCGTGCACAAAGCAGTTCCAGGCCACTGTTGCCTACAACCACACAAGCAGAGTGGTTTGATGGCATAATATAGGTCATATCTGCACAAACGATTTTAGGCACTGGTGCCTGCAAAGGAAAAGAGTGTCACATGGCAGAGCAGATGAGCACGTTTGTGTCTGTGTGTAAGTGAGCGTGTGTGTGTCCGTGTGTGTGCGTGCATGAGTGTGAGTGCGTGTGCGAGTGAAAGAGGGAAGAAGAGCTAGACATTGCCGTCCAGGAGAAAAAGATGTGACAGATGGCTCAAAAGGCCTGCGAGTAAGGAGACGGTGTGCACACAGAGAGGCGAGTCCTAATTACAAAATACCATAGTGAAAAACGTGTGCACAGTTACCTGTACGTGTGCGTTTCTCACCTCCAACCTGTACTCCCTGTCTGGTGTGAGTCATCAGTGTGCTGTGTGTGTGTACAGTGGCACGTACATGTGTTTGTGCGCTTCTCACCTCTGCATTGTAGTCCCAGTCCGGAATGAGCAATGATGCACTGTTGCTATGTGGGAAGAGGTCCTGTAAGAGCCACTGGCCTTTGGCACGTGCTTTTTGCCTGAGGTGGGGAAGGGCTTTGCCAGCGGCCAGCACAATGAAGCGACGGGCCACCTGGTGGGTGGTTTTGGTGAGAAGTGTGATATGTGTGGGTGTTTGGGATGTGTGTTTGCTTAGGTGCGTGTGTATGTGTGTGTGCCTGCACGTTGGATTTATATCATATGTGCTCAGGGACGGTCCTCATCAGCTATACAAGTTTATGGGGCGTCAATGCCCATGTACACATTTCTTCCAAAAGACGTAAGCCCTGAACTGTGCACACGCACACGCACTCACAAACATGTCTTCTTTAGCTCCATTTCACAGCCTCTCCTGCCCAATCACTCAAGCCTACGCCACACCATAAGCAAGCTAACCCAGAAGACCCACAGTGTGCGTGTGTGCATGTGTGTGCATGTGTGCGTGTATGTGTGTGCATGTGTGTGTGTGCGTGTGTGTATGCGCACACAGCAATTTCTGAGGTATCCCTCACTCACATCCTCGCCCGTGCGTACGTTGTCCCCCCCAGCTTTCAAACGCGTGCTGTGAGAACACTTTTCTGGCAGGGGAGGAACCTCAGGCAGGGCACCAGCATTGTTGTCTGCCCAAGAACCCAATGCGTTGATGAGGTTGGCGCGAAGGACGGATTCAAGCTTGCGAGAGGCATCTACAGAAGTGTGTGTTTGTGTGCGTGCATGCGTGTGTGTACATGTACTTAATAAGTTAATTAATGTTTGTGTGTATGTGTATGTTTGACAATGTGCGTGTGCTGATTTGTGTGCGTATTAACTTAATTGTGTGTGTATATGAGTCAGTGTGAAAGGATGTGTCAGTGTTTCTGTGTTTGATCTCGTTCAAGCTCTCGGGGAGCCTATGCAAAGGCCAGTGGGGGAAGCCGTGCTCTCGTTCGTATGCAGCTAGCCAAGTCAAAGCGGAGCTACATTCCAGCTGCAAGGTACCATGGAAAACTGCAACGAGGTAAGAGGGCTGATGTGTTTGGATGAGCGTGTCCTTGGTTACTGCTTATATACTGTCTCTAGATGCCTGTTTGTGTGGATTCTGTTTGGAGGCTTTTTTATTGATGCTGCAAGAGCAATACCTAACCATGCCAATTCAAGTCAGAGAGCATGGTCACTCTTGAAACCCACGACAAATAAATCCTCATTTTAATAAACCAGACCTCTTACATTGCCTCAAACTCCCCGACACCGAAAAGCGCGTCACTTTTGGCACTAGCACGCAAACTGGAGGAAGGCATTGCATCAATCTTCATGAAGTCTCGTAACACATGTAGATGTACGCATGCACACACACACACTTATACACACTCACACGAACAAAAACATTCAAACAAACACACACACATGAACACACACACACACTCACACACATACACAAACACACACACACACACACACACATCCACACAACTCCCGCACCTGCCATCTGCAGAGCCAAAGGCTGCTTAGTCTGAGCTCGCGTGAGCAGCTCATTAGCCGCCCGAAATTCGTAGCCCTGTCCTGCACCAAAGCTTGCACTCCCCTGTACGCACAGCATGTCCGTCAACACCATGAACGTGTGCAAGCACCTATTCAAGCAGGACCGCCTAAAAAGGTACATGGCAGCTTCCCCCAAGAAGAAGACACTCATCCATGCCAAACAGGGTGTGGCACAAAACCGTAAGGGAGTGCCGCGTGTGCTGGCCCTTAAGGCGTTAAGGAGAATATTTCCTCGAAGGCAACATAAGGGATCATCGAACACACACACACACACACACATATACACACACACAAATACACACACACAAACTTGTGTGATGCATACAATTCAGTGCAGTGCTCTGTATCTGCTTCTTTTCAGCCCACACGTGTAGGGTTGGCCAGAACTGTATACATCCACCGCATATGACCGTATATTTGGTGATTTCCCTGCCAAATTACCGTAATACACCGCATAAAAATGGCTCTGGCCAACCCTACACATGTGGTGCGCAAATAGCCTCTGCAAACATTGCAACTGCCATTTTTGGGGCCACCAAGCTTGAGCCCTCTCTAGCCGAATGCGCCCACTCCACACCTGACGAGCCTTGGCCAATATTCTTGCAGCCGCCAGTCCTTGGGCCTCATTATTTTCAAGATCAAGGATACATCACAGTAACACCACTACCCACTGTTGGGCCTGCCCTAGCCTGAGCCTACCTTGATATTTAATCATCCCACTTTAGTACTTTCCCATCAATATCCTCACCTTTACGTGAAAATCCCCAACAAAAAGGAATCAACACTAATTCCAAAACCGCTGTTCAGACTTTTATCACGAGGCACCATCACCACACCCAAAATCACTGTTCAGACTTTCATCAACTCCTCTTTACCCTTCTGCCTACCTGCACACCCTCAGCCCGCCCCAAGGCTCCTCGGCACAACCCACCGGCCACCCACGAGGAGCCAGGACGAGTGCTGTCCTCTATAATGGATGCAGGCATGTTGCGAGCAGGACTGCCCTTGCTACTGCTGCTGCTGCTGCTGCTGTGCTCCACACACAGACCACGCCCATAGGTCACAAAGCCCACCCGCCCACACCCAGGCCATGTGGAGGTGGCCGTCTTCATCATCTCGATCTGTTTACAAGGAAATGGATGGACAAGGGGGAGGTGCTTGCATGCAGGTAGCAGCGCATGGTACTTAAAGGTAACGGGCAGTGGAGGGGGGGAGAGGCACGCCTTGCTATCTTGATTTGCTTATGAAGATGTGTGTTGTGTGTGGTGTTTGTGTGTGTGTTGGTGTGTTGGTGTGCGTGTGTGTGTGTGTGTGTGTATGAGTGTGTGTGTGTGTGTGGTGTGTGTAAAAGGCCTGTGTTGCGCTAACTTGTGAAAGCATGCACTGGCACGGGTCATGTAGAGGACGTTCCTTTCATCTCATCAAGTTTGAGAAGGAATGGATGTGGGAAACAAGTTGGGACGCTGAAGGCTCTGTAAGAAATGAGAACACAACAAACACCGTCTCATCCCTCGTTTCCCTCTACTGTTATGGGGCACAGTCTACTTCCAGTTAAGGACAAGTAGTAGATGACTTCAGGTCTGCCTTGTGAGATAGATAGAGCAACATGACGTACTGGTGAGTGAAATTTGGCACGTCCATTTATACAAGACAGCACACCTGCTCGTGAGGTTGATTTGTTTGGTCAAGAACAACTGACGAAGACGTGAAACAAATCCCAGCGCACAAGCACGAGTATAAGAACACACCTGACCCTTGAAGTCCCTCGGCTTAGCTGAGGGCTACGGATGGCTGGTCATATTGACACTTGCTGTGTAAGTACCAACACGACTGCACAACGAGCACACACCTGACCCATGAGATAGATTTCCTCGGCTTTGTTGTGGGCCATAAATGACAGACCCTTGGGGAGGGTAGGGCTAGGAGGATCCTGCCTCCAGAGACTCCTGTGACGCATTGGAAACCAGCAGGAAAATGATGATGTAATATTCGATATGATTTGGTATGAATTACGCATGAGGAAGGTAGATGCATCAGGATTTATAGAGACTCCCGCAACGTGTAAGCCTCACATCTCTGTGGTTTAGATTGTAGTGTGTAAGAACGATGGGCAGGTCTGACAGGCTGTGGACCTTTCAGACCTTTTGCAACGAGTCAGACCATGTACACACAGAGACATTTACAACTATGTGAAGTGCCAAATCACACATTATCGTGCGTCAAACTACAGTAGGTTGTTTTTATGTACAGCTGCGCACAGGGTGCCTGCGTTGTTTACTTGGGAGAGTTGTGGGTTAGAAGTGGGGGTGGGGTGGAAGGCTTCGTCCCCCCTGGCTTTGCAAACACACACCATTGTTGGTGCAAAGCCACAAGTTATGAAACTAACTTGAATTGCACGTCACCTGCAGGCGAATGCATGATAGCTATACCTAATAACATCTTATACTGTGCTCGAAGCGCAGCAAAGGAATTCGATACCAAAGAAACTGTGCACACGTGTAATAGTCCGATGCTCCTTTTGCAACATCCTTCCACTCACACCACTACAAACAGACATGAATGATACGGCTTGCTCAAGACCATGTCTTTGCGTTTGCATACAAATATCAAACAACTTTTTACTAACAAGAGCAGTTGCAGAGATTTCTAGTCCTGCAGATTTCAATGCATTCTGCATTTTAGGATTGATGGTTAAGGTTGGGTGTTAGGGTTTAGGGTTTACACCTACCCCTGCAAGACATCTCTGCTCTTTCCATACCTCGCCTCAACCCCCGAAACCCCTGTACCTCAACGCATCCCCTGCAAGGCATCTCTGCCTCTATTGTACTTCACCACATCTTATTGCACCTGTTATAATACTTCTGTAACACTTGAAACTCATAACCAACCTTACGGTAGGTGTCTGTGCAGAATTACGCTGATTCTGAATCTTTTGGTAACCGGCCCCTGCTTTTGCAATGCTGCTTGAGTGATGCAACCGCAGCACAGCCTGCAGACATGCACATATGGAAAGGTACGTATGTGTGTGTGTGCGTGTGTTTGTGTGTGTGTATGTGCGCACTCATACATGCTGCGTGCGTAAGAGTAACTGCTTACAAACGTCTAAGTATTTTTGATACCGACCTAGCTTTTTTACAAATACCTTCAAACAGCTTTCAGCGGCATGTGAATGGTCACAGCTTGAGACTAAGATACTGCACTTCCAATCAGGCATGCACATTCCTTCCACCTATGCCCTACTCTCTGCACTGATCTGATTCAACTGCTCTCTCTCTCTCTCTCTCTCATTCTCTCCCACACACACAAACACTACACACAAGGAGGCACACAAGGACACGCACAGGTAAGCAGGTTCTTGTATATACACCTGCTGCAGCTTGTAGCCCCATAGGATCAGGTCACCGTCCATCTTAGCTTTGGCTCGATCAAGCTTGGAAGGCTGGCCTTGGTAGGTAGGCTGCAAGGGGGGTTTGTGTAGGGGGTTTTGAGCCGTAAGTGTGCGGTGCGTATGTATGAATATTTGCTCGTACATCCGTGCAAATGCATCGTGTGCGTGTTACACGTTAGTGCATGTTTGTGTATATGTGTATTGTATATATGTGAACATTGACATAGTAGAGAACCAGGAAGACGAGCGTGGCAGCCAGAAGTACATAAAGCTACCCTGTGCTTGCCAGCCAGCTTGCAGGTGATTGACACCACACTACCTGAAGCAAGCCCTCACAAATGCACTAACACCTTTGACATCTTCCCTCCTCCCAAAAGACACAAGCATCCGTCTGTCGCACCACCACCCACCTGGAGTCGCAGCTGGTTGAACGCAGTGTCTGCAGAATCTATCAGGATTTGGCGCACGTGCGATAGGGGCAGGACAGCTACCGACAGCTGCAGCAGATGAGGGATCATTAGGATCTCCAGGGTCGCAAAGTCCTTGGCTTGCTGGTTCTGCAAAATGGTTTGCAGGGGGGTGGGCCAGAGTCGTATGATTGCTCATATATGACTGCATATTTTAAAGGTGGGAGAGTCCCTTGCTAAAGATAATGTATGCATACCGTACATGATGGTTCTTGCCGTTATTATAACTGAGGCACACACTGTGTGCAACGCAGTGCGTTGGAACGTCTTTTTTGAGGCAAGAGAGGCACTGCGTCGGTTACGCCTTGTCTTTTAGCGTCCGTTAGCCACCAGCATTTAGCCAAAAAGGGTTTAGCTGAGCACATAGTTCAATTCAGTGGCACTTGTAGAGCGGATCTGAACCTTCAATATAGCCTATGTTTGTACCGCCAGAAAGATGAAGAAGCATCCAAGTAAAATCTTGGCACTGGCAGTATTCAAACACAGATTGTGCTAAATTAAACTAGGAGTCATACAATCGAAAATAAAGAGCTGGAGCAGCGACGAAAAATCCACCCTGCGCGAAGAACAGGTTTCAAGTGCTCTGCCCATTTAAAAAGTGATACTCCTGACATCAAATGAGGCGGTGCATTCGACCACCTGTAAACTTACGAATTTAGGCAATGACCTCCAATCAGTCAACAACGGCCATGTGGTCCCCCTGTAAACCCATACGAATAGATTGTATAATCATAAGGACCCACCTGCACTCTAAGCACAGCTTCAGGCGGGAGCACACCCGGCCTCACTTTTGCCATCAAATTCACCAAATTGGTCAGTTGCTTGCTCCTGCGTAGCACACGCTCCTGCAAACAAGACAAGTCAATGGTGGGCATGTCCTCTCCTCTTTGCTCACACACGCACTAATGCCGTAACTGGCAAGGATTTTTTAGTTAAATGCTTTCAGAAAAATAACAAGGTTCGAGTTGCCACTTTGTTGAGGTTTGCGGATAAGAGGGGGTCCTTTTTTTAATGAAGCAGAAGACTGCTCAGAGACACATACTTTGTAAGAAGCGCGCAACATAATATCCTAATCCTGCTTCACCCTACCTTGTCTTTCAAGTAAAAATGAACGAGGCTGAGGCCCAGGCGAAAACGTACGTCCACACAAAAACTTAGCAACCTTCTGCGTGCATTTTTTTCCTTCTAGCTTACATCCAGGTAAGCCAATCAGAGACCAACCTGGTTCACTGAAAGCAATGCCATGCGCCTGGCCAACTCCGGATCCCTCACTGCCCCTTCCACATCAAGCCACGCAGCACTGCCCTCCCAATTGGTAGCGACGGTGGTGCCGCTGTACTCCCCATCCATCTGTGTGAGGCCACGCAGGAGCTCTCCCTGCCAGCATACAGCAGTGAGGAATGAGGGTCTAAAGAATGATCAACATTCAGCAGGTTGAGCATGTGGACGTCGTCCGCTGTTTTGGGATGCATGTATCTATATAAAGCAAAACAAAGCACACGAACCCTCACCCCAGTCTGGGCCTGTCTTGATTCAGAGTGGTGCTGTCTCAACTCGTTCACAATGGTGTCCAGCAGCGGCTGCGAACTGCTCTGCTCCTCCAGACCTGCTATCTCCCCCCCCCTTCCAGCAAGTACTTTTGCAACCCTGCTCCTCATCTGCTTTCTCTTTTTGGTGCAGCACATGCCAGGAGGAAGTTGTGACGGAGCATGCCACAAAGATAGCTTGCATGGTCCACATGGCTGCATATTAGGACGCTGCTGCAATATATCCCTATTTTCTTATATTTTATTCAGGGAACTGGAAGCGTGCATTTGTCCTGAGCCCATAGCGCATTGTATTTAAACACACCAAATTCAATAATGTATTATTTAAGACACATCCTTCTTGACAAAAGCGGTCGTGACAGAAGTAACATATCCTCGGGATCATTGACTTGACCTAGCATGCTTGAGGCTAACAGGAGGCTACACCTCCCGTGCAAGATCTCTGTTGCAGCTCCCCAAACATTCAGGAGTCCCAGGAACTTGTGCGCACGAGCTTCGAGGCTCCAGCATCAGAGTGAAGGCCTGCTCGATGTGTACTGGAAGGCAAGCAAGTTAATCCCTGCTTAAATTGCACAATCATGTCAGTCGGTCCGTGCGCACACACGTGAGCACGCGCATCTTCAACTCTGTTGCAGGCCCGAGGAGTATTTGACGCTGCACAGAGGCGCAGGCTGCTAGACCTCGCCCAGACCCTCCCAACCTCAGGTACGGTCCGCCGTGTCTTCCACTTGCATACACACAAATATAGACACACAACACACACACACACACACACACACACACACACACACACACACACACACACACACACACACACACACACACACACACACACACACAAACTTCCAGGCCCACAACAGCAACAAGGTCTCCGCCCCCTTGCAGCAGCAGAGCCGCTGCCCGGGGTGCCCAGCACATGGGCTTTGGAAGACGGGAGGTCGCCAGAGGTGATATAAACACAAAAAGGTTACAGTTTGTGAGCGACATTGGACCATTTGATGCCTCGCTGCTTGCTTTGTGCTGTTGCATGCGTATGATGTATGACAATTGATGGAGAATAGGTCAATAATAATCCTGCTTTGAAGCAATGCATGTTGGAATTTGGTGAGATTGTTTAGCATATTGTTCAGCATTGCGCAAGTTCTATTTGCTGAATGTGAGTGTAAACTTGGCACTTTGAGAAATCTGAGGTTTTTACTGGGAATGAAACATGAAGTCTTCACAGTTGCTAGTTGGTGCCAACTGGCAGATAAGCAGATAAGACAGGGGGACAATAGATCATTTTTGATTTCTCATCAGTGTCAATCAATAGCTTAGTGAATTAAGCCGCGTTGATTGAAGGCCTTCATTAATGTCTTTCAAGCGCCCATTTTTCTTCATGCCTTGTAATTTTCCTCGTTATTTTCCTCAGTCTCTTTTCTGCAGTCTAACGGTTTGTGTCTCCAAACTGCGCCTTTTTCTTGATTAATTAGGGGGATTCGCTATCAGCTTGCTTCATTGTGTGCTGCTGGAGTATTGATTGATCACCCTCTTCTTGGAAATCGGCAGCATCAGCTTCTTTGATGCATCAATATCTGTACAAGGGGTTGGTGGCAACGCCTCTTCATCCATCCCCTCCTCTTTCTGTCCTCTATAACCCTTGCTTCCTATCTCTTTAAAGCCCAGAGCTCAGCGTTCAGATCCAGTGTGGTTGCCACGCTTGCTTAATCAGGTGCTAGAAGTCAGCCGGCGGCTGCTGCAGCTGCATCAGCTGCTAGGAGGCAGTGACGATGAACGCAGAGAATCCAGCAGCAGTGGCATTCTAGGGCCAGCTCCCGAATCCTCTTCTGTGTCAGCACCTGAGCTTGTGTGGATGGTGACGCGAGAGCCAGGTGCTTTTAGGGGAATGTTTGTGTGTGTGTGTGTGCGTGTGTGTGTGTGTGTCAACTTGAGATAGTGAGTCAAAGTGCCTGTGAGGTATGTAATTGTTTAGCACGATTCATTCACTGCATGTTTAACACGACTCTCCCTCCTCTTACTTTCCATGAAGAATTTGTTTCGAGATTATGGTCATTTTTAATCGAGGATATCTTGTCCGATTAGCACAGGTTTGACATATGCTAGCCATAAGGACATGCGCTTTTGTCTCACGTGTAAGGACAAGGACGTGATGTAAAAGGGCAGTTACACATTTACACATGCATGCTCACACACTGGACAAGGACATGATGTAAGGACATTTACACATGCATGCTCACCACCAATTTGCCAGGATTGATGACAGCCGACTTCCGGCAAGTCACACGCAGGCTGCTGGAGATGAAGGTGTGTGTGCATGTGTATGTGTGCGTGTGCGCACGTATCTGAAGGGACTGCTGTGTTGTTTATAAGCGCCAAAGCTCAGATCTAGACATTTGTAACTATGTGGGTGCCTCAGTCGGTCTTTAGTGTACGACAAAAGTTAATTTGCCGCGCCGCAGGTTGCTGTTGTGGGCACAGGAGTAGATGTGTTACGTGTGGTGGCAAGGCAGCCTGCCTTGCTACTGAGTGACAGCTGGGCACTAGACCTAGCTGCCTTGCAACCTAGGTGAGGTTGTGAGAGGCTTTGGCAAGGCTTGAGAACGCGTTCATCAGATTTTGAGCGCTAGTTTGGTTCACTAGACAGTCACATTTGTGAGACCCATAGTGATCCAGCTTAGTACCAGAGGAACGCCAGTCTCCATTCCTTTGGCTCTGACTATGCAGGCCAGCTGGATGTAATGCTGGTGGGGACGCACCTCACAGCAACAGCAGCCGCAGCAGTGGTAATGGTGGCAGCGAAAGCAGCAGCAGCGTCAGCATTGGCAGTGGCAGGCAAACTCATGGCATGGGAAATGCAAGCAGCGAAATCCGTTTGGACGGAGCAGACTTAAGAGGCGCAGGCAGAAGTGACAGCCCTGCACTTCAGCAGGAAGAAGAAGATCCTGTGAGGGAGATGCTTGTGGCGTGGGAGCACGGCCTCAGCAATGATGGGTTGCAGGAGTGGAGCTGCAGGTGTGACTTGCATTTGTGAGTGTGCATGTGTGTGTATGTGTGTGTGTGTGTGTGTGTGTGTGTGTGTGTGTGTGTGTGTGTGTGTGTGTGTGGATTTTGGTGTGTATTTAGCATTAACTTTATGTGTGTGTGTGTGTGTGTTTGCATGCGTCTTTTCGCACATCTCCATCGAAATAGTAAGGTCTCAGCCTTTATGTGAGCGTGTTTCTGCAAGCGTGTACATTTGTGTGTGAGCCTGAAAAAGGAAAGGGTTGGACAGTGATTTTTGCATATCTCCATTCAAAAGTAAGGTTTCTGTCTGATACTTGGCTCAGATATGACCTGACAGCTTGGTTTTTCTTCCTACTCGTCAATCGTCTTAAACTTACTCTGAACCAGATCAGCCATGTACCTTACAGGCAAACACCAGTAGATCACAACACAAAGGCCACATAACATGTTTCAGGCCGACTGTTAAGAGCCAGCCACACCTTTTGCTCTTTACGAGCAGGTTCAGACAACTCCTAGATTACATTAATCGGCACGACGACACTGCTGTGGGTTACCGGGACGGGGATGATCCTGAGCTTGCACGCTGGGCTACAAAACAGAGATCTGAGCACAAGCGAGGGCAGCTACACTCCACCAGGTCAGTGCAAAATTGCATTGGACACTGCTCCCTTAGGATTGCCCATGTGATTTTGTACAGGAGAAAGCGTGCGTTGCTAGGTAGTCACGTTGCAAAAGTAGGCAGCGAAGGGGGACAGTTGGGATGGGATGGTGAGGGCTGCTCATTTTGTGCAGTTTTGTGCAATTGTGTTGCTGTCTGCAGTGTCGGTTGCCTAAAACAGCTACCAAACAGGCATGAAGCTGCAACAGTTTTGTTTTTTATCAGTAGGGCAAGGAAGCATTTGAGCACGCAAGTGTTTTCCTCAACAAATCCATTTCCTTGTATGCAGGTATCAGTGCTTGATTGAAGCTGGTTTTGAGTTTGATGCAGACCAAGCAGAATGGTGAGAGCAGGGGAGCATCATGGACTGAGCAGTTGCGTGAAGTGGACTGCATGAATGAAAGCTGAATAAGCATGCCAACAGTTTTTGGGGTCATGGTCAGAAAAGCAGAAGAACAATTTCATGTATATTCTTCCTTTTTTGTTGCCTGCCCTCAGGACACAACAACCTTCCTTGTTGCAAATCTGAACGTGCAGGTTGCGCTGGTACAAGGAGCTTGCAAGCTACCAAGGCTCCCAAGGCAACACAAGCCCTGCTCCTCTTACATTAGGTGTCGACCTGTACCTCATCAATTGGTGCTCAGTCCAGCGCATTGCACGCCGTTCGCGTGTGCTGAGCGAGCAGCGGGTGCAGGCTTTAGATCGGTTGGGGTTCGACTGGTCAGGAGCAGATCCTTTGTCTTGATTCTTTCTGGTAGTGTTGTGTCTGTCAAAAAATTTTGAAACAGGACAGAACATGCAAGCACCTAGGGGATGCCCGTTTTTCTTTAAAGGGGGGTTGAGTTGGAGCCTGTTTTGGCACACCAGTCATTGCTATGGCTTATTTGCTCTTATCCTGCCTGCCTGGCCCTAACTTTCTATCTGGGTGCCCCTTAAGTAGCATAAGCCATGTTGTGGCTTTTCCAGATCTTCGCTTTGACAGCTGGCCTGTACGGATGTCAAGTATGGGCCACTTTTTCACTGACAGTAACCACCCGTGCACACGTCCTTCATCTTGGCTTCCTGAAAAAACTCCTGGGTGTCAAGAAAGGTACTGATACTCACTGCGTGCTCTGCGAAACAGGCCAGATGCCCATCTTTTTCTACTGGTTCAGATGCACCATAAGATTCTGGAACAGTTTACTCTCTTCAAACAACCCTCTTCTTGAGAAAATTGTGCGGGCTGATTTACTTCTTGCAA
>Ga0307968_1003285_pt1 | contig 13447 bp, 14 predicted proteins | sample OrgLakmetagen650_FD_201834 | JGI IMG/M metagenome (GOLD analysis project Ga0307968, IMG submission 201834) | Saline water microbial communities from Organic Lake, Antarctica - #650 | ecosystem: Environmental > Aquatic > Non-marine Saline and Alkaline > Saline | place: Antarctica: Organic Lake... | reverse complement strand
GTTGCATTCCCCGCTTCGTCTATTGCATTTCCCTCTCCGTCAATTGCCCTCAACGTCAGTGCCTTAGTTTACAGACACAGTAGTGTGTTGCATTCCCCGCTTCGTCTATTGCATTCCCCTCTGCGTCAATTGCCCTCAACGTCAGTGCCTTAGTTTACAGACACAGTAGTGTGTTGCATTCCCCGCTTCGTCTATTGCATTTCCCTCTCCGTCAATTGCCCTCAACGTCAGTGCCTTAGTTTACAGACACAGTAGTGTGTTGCATTCCCCGCTTCGTCTATTGCATTCCCCTCTGCGTCTATTACCCTCAACGTCAATTGCCCTCTACATCAATTGCCTTAGTTTACAGACACAGTAGTGGGTTGCATTCCCCTCTACGTCAATCCCTCGCTCCGTCTATTGCATTTCCCTCTACGTCAATCCCCCTCTCCGTCTATTGCATTCCCCTCTCCGTCAATTTCTTTCCCCTCTGCATCAATTGCATTCCCCTCTTCGTCTACGTCATTCTTTATGCATTTGCAGCTCATGCCCCTTTGCTGCACTAGAGGTTACAGAGGTTACAGATTACGCCATCAGTCAAAAGTGCAACTGCGCATGTAAAGCATTGTTCCAAATTGTCAGGTGTTTGCTGCACGAGTAATTTATTTGTTGCTATCCACCTTGATTCCCCTGATGTCCCTTGTGTGTGTGTGTGCGCGTGTGTGTGTCAGTTGAGACTCTTCCCGCATCCACACTAGTCCTCTTCAGCGTTGATTCGCTTTCACTGCCCTCGTATACAGTGTGTGTGCGAGTGAGTGCGTATACACATTTGTTTTTGTTTCAATGCCCCTGCAAAATACCTTTTGTAATGCACTCACCTTTATAAGTTGTCTTAATTCATGGGGGGATTCAGGAAAACCCTATGAAAAATCTTGCACACAGGGAAAAGCGAGACTTTAGTGCCAACGTGCTGCGTGGCCTGGTGTCTGCAAAACAATTTTTCGTCATGATACCTAACGATTTGCCACCACAAGATGTTGTTTTTGATGACGAGGAGAGATACCCAAGCTATCCTTACTGCCTGGTAGGTCTGCCTGTCATACATTGTTGTGTACCGATATGGAACCACTGTTTGTGGGGAGGCTCAGTCAAAGCTGTGTTTGCTCTCTTTACCCCTGACATTAGAAATGTGAAATGTGAGATAACTCAATTATGTTCTCAGTTGTCTCACTGCTCAATACTTGGAGTATCAGTTGTCTCACTGCTCAATATTTGGAGGTAATGGAAGGTAGCGCCAAGGACCCTTAAGGAGAAAAAACAATGATACAAGGCTAGCATTTGGTATACAGGATGAACAGGGTATTTTCCCGCATGATCTTTGCAGGTGGTGGAGGGTGGAGTAGAAGACCTTGTCGAAAGTATGAACAAGTCCGGGTCTGCTCCGATGCCTGAAAACCAGATCAGGTGGGCTTAGTAATGCAAGGAGTATTTGTTGGTTTGGCCAGAACCATATATATGGTGTGTGTACGATTTATTTTCAGGGCTGTGCTTATACGCCGTATCTCCATTTTCAGACCGTATATACAATATGGTTACGGTACGGTACGGTCCAAAACCGTATAATACGGTCAAAATGAAATTACGGTACGGTTCCGTTACGATACGGGAAACCGGTCGACCGTACAAGCTTGCATGGCCACCCGTTTTGAGGCGCGTGCCCACCCGCCACTCGAAATTTTTGTCCCGACAAGAATTATAATAAAGGAGTGAGACAAAGATGAATAGAGGCCCAACACAAAAGAGGCCCGATGCTCCACCGTATTAATGACCGAAACGAAAGGTCATTACCACCCATCTGGCTTGAATGCAAAAGCAAATTTCCATTATAGAAGCTTTTCATATGCCTGGTACCGCTGTCGGCTGTCATTTACTTTGCTTAGGCTCTTGCCTAGCAAGGGGGGTTGTGCTACAACTCTTTGTACAGACCTACCATCGGCTACTTTCAGCATTTTTGCACTTCTATAACCAAAGCTTGTTCAACTCATTTCGTCAAGTCATCTGGCTTGAATGCGAAAGCAAATTTTCATTAGAGAAGGCGCTCTCCAGCCGCAGCTCAGTGAATTTGAACGGTGTAAATGACACTATCGCATTTATGATGCTGCACACCTCCATTGGCGGTGGCAGCCTCGCAAGCAAGTGGCCCGCGCGCGCGCGGCACTATAAAGCAGCTGTCAGTGTCACCGTACACAACATCGTAGCCCATGAGGTGTATAACGCCATGGGCAAGCGCAAGGAGCCACCGGCCTGCAGCGGGTACGCAACGTGCCATGTGATGTGAATAGATTGGTGATGACGAGCACCCTAAGGCACCGTACAGGCTGTTGGTACCGGCTGTTGGCACAGTATCGGCTGTTGGCACCATACAGGCTGTTGGTTAGCAAATTTTCATGTTCATTGTGACGGCGTACATTGCATGCAGCGCGCAGCGAGCCTTCGAATGTCATACGGTGTCATGCGGGCTGTGCCCGCAAATCTGCCCGCAGCGCGCTCACCAGGCTGCTCTGATTTTCAACGCTTGTGAACTTGGCACCGGCGACGCGCACCTTGCTTGCGACTGGCTGAGTGAAAACTGCGCAGTTGCAGTTGACTCTGTACTCTACGCCACCAGCCACCCATGCCGAAAGGTCATTTCGCTTTTGCAAGTCAGGCTTTGGGGGAGGCCAGCCTGCCTGACCCCCAAAGCCTGCTGAATGCCCCTGCATACCCCCCTGCAGCAGGCCTTCAAGTGGGCCAGATTCAGAAGCAGGCAAGGGTTAGGAAGAATGCCTGGGTGTGGGAGCAGTTTGACAAGTGTCCAGTTTCAGCAGCAGGAGCAGCAGCAGCGGGGGGTGACCAGGAAATGGCAGAGGAAGAAGAGGCTGCAGCAGCCCCAGCTCCAGCAGCAGCAGCAGCAGCAGCAGCAGCAGCAACACCAGCGGCAGCAGCGATGGAGGTTAAGTATGCATGCAAGCACTGCCCCAACGTGAGGTCAGCGCACGAGGCCCGCATGAAGGAGCACCTGCTGAACATCAAGATTTGTGGCTTCCTATCCTCTACAGCAGCAGCTGAGTGCCCAGCAGAAGAGGTGCAGAGCAAACTCAAGTCCCTGAGGCAGAGCATCAGCAGCACCACCCAACATCAGGGCAGATTTAAGGTTTAGGGTTTTGACTGAGGCTTTCAAAGTTTGGACCGTACCGTATTTTACCGTATATACGATCTAGAACCGTATAAATACGGCTGTACGCCGTACTTTCGTACCGTACCGTATAATCGTACACCATATCGTACACCGTAGTGGCACAGCCCTGTTTATTTTGAAACGATTTCTTCAAATATACGGTCATAAGTGGCGTATTTATACGGTTCTGGCCAATCCTAAGTCTGTGCTTTTCCCAGTTGTGCATTAATTAGACCGCACCTACACATTCCTGCGGTTGAAAAATTGCATGAGAGAACAGTTGTTATAGGTAATCGTGCTATGTTTCCACATAAAATACTCAGTGCATATCAGCATCACGCCTCTCCCAACTTTTCTACGGATTCCTCCCTTTGCAGGTAGATCCTCCAGTACACATGAGCATCAAACTCGTACACGTTACTTGTATACTATGCAGATACATCTTTGACTGCATATCGGCATCAATTCATGTGCTCCATGCAGTGGTTGGGCGAGTCCACCATGACGTGTGAGTTGTTTGGTGTTTTTGTGTTTATAAATGCCTGGGACAGAGCTCATAATTCCTGGTCAATTGGTGGTTTTCCGTGTGCGTCTGAATACCCTGGTATATGATGGAATAAATGAATGTGGAGGAAGGAGAGGGAAGACTCTCCCCTTGTTGTGTAAATAATGGAAACGTGACATATGTCCCCCACGTTAATGTAGAATAGAAAGGAGCCCGCTGTACGTGCAGTGTGCTTGAAAGCTGGAGCTGAAGCATCCGGCTTTTGGCACTGCTACAATCAATCGTCGTGCAGTTATAGTAACGCTTTTCATTGTCGTGTATCTTTGTTTAATGATCTTGCAGGAAAGCAGCCAACTTTGTGCGCTTCTTTGATGGAAGCTACAGACTGATAGATTTCGACAGCTCGCGCATGTGGGTGCGCTGTTGATACGTAGATTTGTGTTGAGGATGAGGAAAGTAATGCACAATCATGTAGCCGTTATTGTTTTAGGTAACCAAGTACATGCCTGTGCTGCACGGTCCTTGGTTGCCCCCCTGGTGAATCACTGTTGAGCTTACGTGAATGCGACACAGGTGTGAGCTAGAGGACATGGGAATGACCACACTGGAGATCTGTCCACCAGAGATGTAAGTGATGAGTAATGATATGTAATTCTGCACCGTTTCCAACCTCCTGGACCAACCTTTTCTTACCCCGGAATTCTTCTAATCACAAGTGCCGCTGATCTGACCCGGAGTTATTTTAGTCACAAGTGCCGTTGATTACTGTCAAGTGGAAGTGCGCTACAAACGTTAAGGTTTGGATTGTACACCCTGATCAGCAAGATCAATAAACTGGTCATCAACGCAAGGATCACAGCAATCCTATTCTTTATGTTGCTTGATACAGTAGGCTGTGGCGCATAGACAATAAGGGTACATCTGTTTTGGGCATACTGGACCATCTGCACACGGTGGCTGATTGTTCATCCAATCCTGCAAACATCCGTACATGTGCACGTCTCCTCAACTGCGCAGGGCAACTGCTTTCCTGAACAATTACTCGATAAAGAGCAAGTTCTCGGCAGACATGTGGGCCATTGGATGTCTGCTCTTTGAGTTGGTCACCCGCCAGCAATTTATCACCAAGTTCAAGAAGTGGGTCACCTGCACGTTCAAAATTAAAACTGCAAATTTAAAACTGCAAAATTGATACTGTTTTCTCTACGGCACATGCCAGCGAGCAACCTCACGCACATGCATACGCACATGCACCCGCAGTGCACACAATTGTCCACAAAATGTCAGTGTGCACAGACATCATGACGTCAGCAATTGCATTTTTGGTTGAGCTCTATTTGAAATTGGCAGTAGTTGGTTGGCTCCATTGTCAGCAAAGCCTTTCAGGTTGACCTCTCTCTTTTCTTACTGCATGCTGATTAGTGTTTGCAAGTACTTTCAGGTTGACCTCTCTCTTTTCTTACCGCATGCTGATCAGTGTCGGCAAATACTTTCAGAATGACCTCTTCTTTTCTTACTGCGTGCTGACTAGTGTCAGCAACGACTTTCAGCGGACTTTCAGGTTGAACTCCTAATTTTATGAATTTCCACGTGTGTATAGGGAGTGGGAGGGGAAGCGTACGGATAGCAGCATGCTGAAAGAGGGCCTGACAATCCTTTCACTCCTCAAACAAGAGCAGGTTGACGCAGTGATCGACAGCTTGCGTGAGCAGAAGAAAGGCCGGATGCTGGTACGTGCGCTGTGTGTGCAATGCACAATTCACATAGTTGTGTGTTGTGTGCTACGTGAAGGGCTGGCCAGAACCATATATATATATATATATATTTAGGGTTGGCCAGAATCGTACATAAAAAATATAAGCATATGTGTATATGGAAATCTCTGACCGTATTCGTATCCGTATCCGTATAAACGTACATGGGTTTTTGGCCAACCGTATATATACCCCGTGTGTACGGTCCAAACAGTTTAAACCGTATATACGCCACGCCGTATATGGACCGTATTTGCAGGTGGTGCATGGTTTGATTCCCAGCAGTATTCTTTGCTCTTTTTGGTCAATTTTCTTTTCTTGCGTCTCTTCTTACTCAGCTCTTCCTTTGCTTCCCTTTTCTATTGATGCATGTGTTTTGCAATAATAATTAGTTTCATTGATGTTATGGTAGTTGAACTCCCTTTTGCACTGAAAAAGGCCTCTACATGTCTTTTTTAATTGAAGCAGGCCTAGCTCCCTAACCATTCATTGGGGTATAAAAGACTGGGTCATGCGTACTCAGCTCTTCAAGAGCTGTAAATTGACCCCCTATGAATTAATACTGAGTGAATCCATTTCCCCTCATATACGGTATATACGGAAATATGGCGTATATACAGTACATGGAAATCCCATGTATGGTTTTGGCCAACCCTGTATATGTACGGTGTACAGGGTTGTTCAATTCGAGGTCCGGCCAAAAATTCGGGTTCGCGGACTTTCACGCATTTTAACAAATTTGCAAAGTTCCGTTCAGAGTTCGGTCAAAGTTTGACAAACTTTAAAGAGTCCGTCAAACTTTACAGCATGCGTCTGTCAAAATTGCAGGGGCAGCAGCCCCCCCCCAGTTCTGTCCCACTCTTTCCTTGCAGTAAAAGTAACATGTTCAATTTATATATGAAACATGATCAGTAATCTGCCAGGAAGTTTCCTTGGTCTAAAGGCCAAATTTGTCACACATTTCTGAACTGCTAAGGATTCATACTATGTGGCAATTGCACTGCACCTTAAGGTTCTCCTTTTTCTGCTTTACAATAATGACATTGTCCCGTTCCGCCCCCTTTTTTTTGCAAAGCCCCAGTCATGGGGCGAAGCCCCTAGGTTTGCCGCATTCCCAGTAAAGTTCACACCAGGGCGCGCAGGCCCGCCCAGCGCACCCCCCGCCCCCAAAACTTGCACAGTGACCCAGACTTACATATCAGGCAGCCCTGCAGTGTCAGGGGGAGGGGAGGGGCAGGGGGGGGTGCTGCTGGGCGCACCCCGGAACGAAATTTTGGAAAGTTGAGACTCAGGGCCTGGCCAGAGCCACGCAGTCAACGTCCAGGTCTGAAACTTGGCAGGCAGGCCAAGCAAACTCGTTTGTCGGGGCATACAAGTTATGGTGACCAGGGGTGCAGTGAGCAGTGCTGTGGAAAGAAGTGACTCAATGTTTGGTAGCTGGAGGAAGCTGCCCGACGGAGCTCAGCCCACGTCCCCGGAACAGTGTCTGATGGCACAGGCGTCATCAGATAACTTTCCTGAGTGTGGTTGCAAGGTCCAGGGCCGAAGGAAGACGTGGACGGAAAGTTTGCTGTTCCATGCAAGCACACGACTCATGCTTTCATTGACTTCGATTTCATTATAAATTAATTACATGTGTTTGAAATGCCATGGGTGTGCTGCGAAGCCGTGTCTGCTCTTCCTGGTGCGTTGGTTGGTAGACTGCTCCATGTGTGTGCCATGTGCACCTGGCATGTTGGTGGTGCAGGGTTTGCCCCCCCTTTCACAACACCCACAGCAAACGCAGTATGCAAAGTGTGTGGGAGGGAAGGCCACAGCGCACGCACCTGCCCACAGAGGGGCACAGCTATACAGCCAGTTAAGCAGAAACAATCACAGGGGTGACAGCAGGGATGTAGCATCTGTGGTGAGCCTGGCCACAACGCGCAAACGCACGCGCAGCATGCAACAGCAGCAGCAGCAGCAGCAACAACAGAGCGCACAGCAAGAGGGGAGTACGTGTGTGGGTACTGCCAGAGGGTAGTCAGTGGTAAAGAGTGTGCGTGTTGGCTTTGCCAACTTTTCAGCGTCGCTCGCGACGCTTCCCCCCCCTAGTCCCCCTGTAATTACTCATAAACTGATTGGGAAACTTTGAAGGTGGGGGAGGAGCCCAAGGGCCCGTTTCCCAAAATTGCACATCGAACCCTTGAAACAATTTGAGGGTTCTAGAATTTTTCAAACTTAATCAAACCCTTGCTCCCAAAAAAACGAATCGAACAACCCTGACGGTATATATACAGTATTTTTGGCAGGAAATCACCAAATGCACGGTCATATACGGTGTATGTGTACGGAACTGGCCAACCCTAGCTAAGCGTAATGCACAATTCACATAGTTGAAGTCACAACTCTCATAGTTAAAGCTGCAACTTACATAGCTGAGTAATTTGTCTCCAACAATTGAACCTCCAACAGTTGAGCCAATTTAGAGATGCATCTGCTTGAATAGATTTTCCATTTTGTACAAACCTCACGCTTTGTATCTTCTCCTTAAAGGATGGAGTTGTAGAGTGTGGTTGCTCAGTTGCTCATTGCACGTTACCTCCTACATTTCCACAGGTCGAGCTCACATCGGAACTGATGTACATGCTCCTCCAGGTAAGGGTTGCGTTGCGTATCGCTGCCAGTGTAAGGTTCCAAGCAATAGGGTTTTGGGTTTTGTTATAAGCACACAAGGTCCGTTCTCTGATCAGTCTATGGCAGTTTAACAGAGCTGTAGAAGTACCAGCACACGATAGGTATTCCCGGTATTACGCCTTATACACACCCGGTATTACACCGTATGTATGTACGTACCATGTGTATACAGATGTATCAATAATTATTTCCCGTATATATACGGTGTTGCGTTGCATATCGCTGCCAGTGTAAGGTTCCATTTGGTAGGGCTTCCAGTACACGGTGTACACACGGTGCAGCTGTGCCCCTGATCTCTGTTCAATTTGTGGCAGCTTAACAGAGCTGTACAAGCACATGCACGTACTGCCGTTAATTAGGAAAATGACACGATGCATTTGATGCAAGGAGGGCATTCACAATTGGCCAAGACTTCAACAGTTAAAAAATCATCCTACAATGTGACGGACACAGGTTGACCCTGAAATGCGATGTACCTCTGAAGATGTGGTCTCGCATGCCTTCCTAAAGGTATGTCTTAAGTTGCAACTGATGTGGTCACGCATGTGTGGTCACGCATGTGTGGTCACGCATGTGTGGTCTCGCATGCCTGTCTAAATGTATGTCTTAAGTTGCAACTGATGTGTGTTTTGCAAACATGCCAGATTCGGGAGTGTTTTTTTATAAACTTCTTTGGTGCCATTTGATGGTACGCTATGGCGTCTGAAAACAGCGATGTGTAATGTAGGTGGGCACAATGTATGGTATAGTAATATCTTGTTTGCCGGCTTTTATATAGAATTATAGAATTAAATGATACAAGTACCACTTAGTAGGCGGATCGTGTGTGTGTTACATAATCCATACATCTAGTGCATCACATATTCCAATCTGTTTGGCTGGCCTTGAATGCTTCTTTGCAGGGTGGCAACACAGTGTAATAGGAGGTACATGTTTTCTTGTTTCCAGTACTAGTTGATCTAGTCACAGCATTATAGAAGGACTGTGTGTTACATACACCTTACATCTAGTGCAGCATATTTTTCAGCCTGAAAGGTTTGGTCTTGAATGCTTCTTTGCAGGGTGGCAACTCAGCCACGATGGACGAAAAGGGGATTGCTGGCTTGCACAAGAAGGTGCGTCCAGAGTTTTGATGTTGCGTGATCAGCCGGTACGTGGAGGCTATTATAATATGTAAACATATGCTTGAATGCAAAATGGTTAGGGCTGGCCAGAACCATGCATATACGGTGTATTTCCGTTTTATTTGGCAGGGAGATCACCAAATATACGGTCATATACGGTGTACACATACGGTTCTGGCCAAGATATACGGTGCATGTGCGGTGTTTTTGGCAGGGAGATCACCAAATATCACGTCATGTACGGTGTATGTGAGTGTATATATGTATATGCAGTTCTGGCCAACTCTGAGAATGGCTTGACCAGAGCTGATACTAGCTATAGCATCTTTGTATTGCGCAACATGAGCGCCTGCCTTTCTTGCCTTTGCTTAGGGTCATTTGTAGGGTTGGCCAGCACCGTGTATATGCACCGTATATGATCGTATATTTTGTGATATCCCTGCCAAAAATACCGTATGTACACTGTATATATATGATTCTGGCCAACCTTAGTCATTTAAATATGACAGAGACGTTATATGGGCTGCAGGGAAGCGCAGCGCTCCAGTGTGTGTGGATAGCATGGAGCACACATCAGGTTTTAGTTCTTTTTGAATTAATATTACAATTCACGATTTCGTAGTTTGTCTCAACCGTCATTTACCTGGCTCACGTTAACTGGGCTGTTAAACCTTGATGGGTTTAGAAACACGCTCCAAAGTAGACGCTCCTCACAGTTGGGGTTGGGGCATATATAAACACCGTATATGAAAGTGTATTTGATGATTTCCCTGCCAAAATTACCGTACACATATCGTATATATGGGGTTATGGCCAACCCTATTATTGGTCTTTCCCACTTCAATCGTGTTCTTGAAGTGCTCCTAGGTTGCAAATATTTATAAGCCAGGTAGAATGCCATCCTTATATGTCTCTGAAGCACCCACCATGTTTCTTCGAACGTGTGGGTTGCGACAAAATGTCCAAACACGCATCAAATCTTCATGGCGGGACTGTTTGAAAGTATGATCTTACGTTTTCGCTCATCTCAGCACTCCAGCAGAGTGCAAGTCCAATATTTCCTTCCTCTGTGTGTGTATAGAAGAGGGGGATCGTGTGTGTGTGTGTGTGTGTGTTTGTGATGTGAAGGCTGTTTCCCCTTCTGTTATAGACCTTCTGTAAACAAAGGCACCTGTGGGTGAGTGAGGTACCAGTCTGGACATTCAGAGGGTATATGTATCATCAACTACCATTCTTGGACAGGTGGACAAAGTGATTTGCCTAGCCACCTCTATCGAGTCCCGGACGATGAACATCCAGGACTTGGGGCTTGAGACACGGCAGTACCTTGCACAGGGATTCAACGCTTGCCTGGGCAAGATGTCTGGCCTGCGTACATTGATCATGGAGGTGAGACTGTTAGCGATTTGACGCCTGCCTGGGCAATATGTATGGCCTGCACGTTGGATTTAACGCTTGCCTGGGCAGAATGAGTGGCCTGCGTACGTTGATCGTGGAGGTGAGACTGTTAGCGATTTGACGCCTGCCTGGGCAAAATGTGTGGCCTGCAAACGTTGGATTTAAAGCTTGCCTGGGCAGAATGAGTGGCCTGCAGACGTTGGATTTAACGCTTGCCTGGGCAGAATGAGTGGCCTGCGTACGTTGATCGTGGAGGTGAGACTGTTAGCGATTGAACGCTGCCTGGGCAATATGTATGGCCTGCAGACGTTGGATTTATCGCTTGCCTGGGCAGAATGAGTGGCCTGCGTACGCTGATCATGGAGGTGAGGACTGTTAGCGATTTAACGCTTGCCTGGGCAAAATGTGTGGCCTGCGCACGTTGGATTTACCGCTTGCCTGGGCAGAATGAGTGGCCTGCGTACGTTGATCGTGGAGGTGAGGACTGATAGCAATTTAAAGCTTGCCTGGGCAAGATGCGTGGCCTGCGAACGTTGATCGTGAAGGTGAGGACTGTTAGCTCTGTGCAGGATGCAGGGTGCGAATTGCAAAGTGTGTCAGTGCAGGGTTCAGAGTGCATGCGCAGATTGTACAGTGCATGTGCAGAGTGTAGAGTGCATGTGCAGATTGTAGAGTGCATGTGCAAAGTGCAGAGTGCATGTGCAGCGTGTAGGCCGCATGTGCTGAGTGTGAAGTGTGTGTGCAGAGTGTGGGGTGCATGTGCAAAGGGCAGAGATAAGCCCTGCTGTACAGAATACTCGCAGCCATGTGCTACGGTAAAATGTGACTATTATTTAAAAGCTTTAAGTAGAGGGCAGGGAGAAGAGGGCATTTTAATTCTAGCCATAATCTCAGCAGAGTGTGACGTGGCACTGTCAGTGACCTATGAAGAGTGTTACGTGGCACTGTCAATGACGTATGAAGAGTGTGACGTGGCACTGTCAATGACCTCAGCAATGTGTGACGTGGCACTGTGAATGTAAATGTGCCGCACAGTCACATTACGCAAATGACTTTTTGAACATTGACCATGCCACTCATAATGTAATTGTGTAGAGACTTTATGATTGCAGGCTCACACACACACACACATACACACACACACACACACACACACACACACACACACGCACGCACGCAAGCACGCACGCAAGCACGCACACACACACACACACACACACACACACACACACACACACACACACACACACACACAAACGCACGCACACACACCTCTACTTGACCACGAGCACTGTAAATCCGTGCGCGAACAGGCTGCAACACGGACGGAGTGCCCTAGCACCTTCTCAATCAGCCCCGACACACCGCCTTTAGAATTGATTAAGGCTTCTTCTGAAGTCTATGCTGGGCTGCACAAATGGCTTGACACAATGAAGCAGGTGGGTTCTACTTTTTAGTAGTTACATCTGTGTACAGCTATGTTTGAGTAGGCTCTCGTTAAACAACTTAACAAAAAAGTAGTAATTACACGAATGAAGCAAGTGGGCCTACTTCTTAGTAGTTACAAAGACAAGTATGTAAAAAAAACTTGCTATTTTTCTCAAGTCCTCCACTGCTTCATTGTTGCAAGGTCCCCATGCCCCATGCTGTGACCCTCACACACACATGCATGCGCACACACACACACACACACACACACACACACACATACACACACACACACACACACGCGCACACAGTTGAGCACTGGGAAAATGGCTGTTGGGGACATTGCTAAAATGCTGCTGGGCGTCACGCACCTCCGCCTGGTGCTTATCTGCGAGCAGTGCTTCCAGCCACAGGCCAGCTACAGGTAGGTATTTTTAGGGTTGGCAGAACAGTATGTTTACTACATACGATCGTATATCTAATGATTTCCCTGCCAAAAATACCGTACCTACACCGTATATTTTATATATATGCAAGGGTTTTGCCAGCCTCTAGTCAAGCCTCAACAAGGTCGAGCCTCGGCGAGCCTCGACGTCGCTGCTGCCAAAGCCTAAATGGCAACTAAGGTGTGCAATTTGGGGGGGAAATCAGGGGAAATTCCCTGGAAATTCCTAAAAATCGGGAAAATCGACCGCATTTGTGTATAATAAAGTAATTTTGTATAAAGTAATACGCGAAAATGGCACATCACGATGTCACAGTCTTGTTCAAGGAAGCGTCAGACTTTAATTTTTTGACGCCCCAAAATAAGCATACCGTATATTTAGTTTATGGTTCTGGCCAACCCTATGTATGCTGATTTCAGAGCCGTGTTTGCTCAGCAAATCTGCCAAAAAAATTGAAACCCACATTTTTCCCCCTTATGCCCTAGTGCCTCATGGGTAGTGCCACTTACATTTTCCTCCTTTGTTTTTCTGTGTGCACACATTCAAGTCTCCGAGGTCCAGCTCGCTTCATCTACGTCGTTTTCCATAAATTAGCAGCATATCTTATTATGCCTTTTTTCAAGACAGCTTATGGTGCAGTACAATCGTACTTCCACGCGGTTTCTGCTTTATTTCGTTTGTTGTTTGTGAGTTTATGATTTTGCAGGGATGGGTCATACGGACTTCTGAGACGTCCCATACGGTATAATACGCTATTAATACGCAATACGCGTATAATACGCAAACGCATTTATGCTATTTTGGGGGGCACCCTGGGCTTGCACCAACCACCCTCCAACCACCACGAATTGTCCCCCCAGCCTCCAGAACATTATAATGCCTCCTGGTAAAGACCCTGAGTGGCATCGTGTTGTTGTTAT
>Ga0307968_1003284_pt1 | contig 13449 bp, 14 predicted proteins | sample OrgLakmetagen650_FD_201834 | JGI IMG/M metagenome (GOLD analysis project Ga0307968, IMG submission 201834) | Saline water microbial communities from Organic Lake, Antarctica - #650 | ecosystem: Environmental > Aquatic > Non-marine Saline and Alkaline > Saline | place: Antarctica: Organic Lake... | reverse complement strand
ACACACACACACACACACACACACTCTCTCACACACACACACACACACACACACACACACACACACACACACACACACACACACACACACACACACACACACACACACACACACACACACACACACAATGTGTTCACAGGACTGGGTGGATGCCCAACGCAAGTTCGCAAAGCTGCCCGTCAATGCTGCAGAGGCAGGCATGTATGTGCAGGTGAGTTTGAGCCACAGTGCCTGGTGCTGTTGTAGTCATACCAAATGCGATCACCTTTCACGACGTTTCTGCGATCAGTGCTGCAGCAAGCTTTTATTGACGTTTCTGCAATGTTTAATTCAGCAATTATTGCTGGTGAAACAATGTTGTGCTCACAGTGTTGTGGAACGTTTACTGCTATATTCCTCAAAGAACTCTTCTGCTATTTATCTAAGCAATGCACATTGTCACAAGTCTGTTTACTACTGTAAATAAAATCGATGTGTATAAGCGAAAACTAGAGGCATACATGCCTCTCAGTGTTGAGGGCGCGCTTAATGTTTTCACCTACTTTCCCCCAATTTTAAAACTAGCACACAATTGCTTTTCCTTACAAGCCATGACCATTGCAACAAACCTTGCAGATTCAATTGGATGGCACGGTGCGCTCCAGTGGCTTAGGCATCCCACCATGGGGGAAGTTTATGGACGACTTGCCGACGCTAGACTCGATCAGGACCACATTTACGGATGGAATTGGCCCCAGCATATAGGCTTATGCTGCCCAAATCATGTGCTTTCTAGTTTATAAAAGCATGAGCGCAATCCCGTATTGTAAGAGTTCTCGTTTTAGCAGAGGGGTGAGGGTTGTATTCTTTTCAATGTCCTCAGAAGTGGGAAAAAAAGAAAAGGAATTTATTTCAACGCAGGCCAGTGGAAACCACTGCCTCCCAACATTAATTAAGGAAAAGGAGGAGCTACTTCGGTACTTTATGCCCATACTTCAAATGCCTGATGATTCTGCTTGAAGTAGAAACGTCACAACTGTGTGCTCTCTCCTGGAACTGGTTCCCTGCTTACCCCAGCTAGTCTTGCGCGTTAAAATGCTGTATGCAATGCATGAGCTACGCGTTTGCCCTGTTCCGGTGCTCACTGCATTCCTAAGGTCCTGTGTGTTGACCTGTCGCGTGTGCCCACTGTCATGCATGCAATGTATGAGCAAAGCACACAAGCAGGATGGCGGTACGCTTAAAACCTGCCCAAAGCCAAGCTTCATTTGTCGACTTAAATATGATTTACACATTTGAAACCTTTACGTCGACTCTGAGGGGGGGGTGTAGAGGACCCTGAGCCGTTTTGTTAGGCACCCTTGTTGGGTGATTAAAGGGGGGGTCTGGGTCCTAGTCACAGAAATGCATGGAAAGCCCCAAAGTAGGCCGCGCGCAAGGGTGTGTTCAGGCAAATTACCAGCAATTGATTCTGGACTTGCAGCTCACGTATTGCATTATACTCAAGTATCTGAATGAAGTAAAGAAATGCTTTGGCAAAGGGTTTGGCCGGATTTGTGCACTATATATAAATATGTATGTATGACTTGATGGAAGTTATATAATCCCCCAATACTACCCAGTGGTTCCTTAATGCATGCTGAACTTTAACAGGAAAGACTTGTACTTCCATTTAGCGCTGTAGCTGCACCTCTCGGTGCCAATACGCGTCCCTTGAATGTATACAACAGCTTAAAACATAGCATTCCCAAGCGTAGCAGATGCTCCAATCAAATTCGTGCTGCGGAGGTTTAATCAAGTCAAGGGAGGACGCAGGGGGCACAGTCTCTTCCTGTATGGATAAAAGAGCATCGTTAGTAAATTTCTGAACCCGTAGCAAGCTTCGTACACTGAGATATAAATCAATCCAACCAAAAGAAAAACCATACCACTATGTCGTATCAAGATGTGTTGGTTTGGAACCCAAACTTTGGATGCAGAGGCATACAAGCCAAAGTGCTTGCAACATCCATCCTGCATCCTGTGTAAACAAGTGTTCTGTAATGAAATCCCGTCAGAACCCAGTTTTAGGCCCAACTGTCCGAACATTTGATCATTTCCTCGCAGCTTCTTATACAAATTTTACACATTGTGATTTTGCAGCGTGGGTGCCTCAACATTGCGCATTTTACTTTTAAAGGAAGGAATACCCAGCCACATGGAAGAGGAGACCCCAAATTGCCTACTGCTAACATTGTTGCTGAGAAATTGAGCACACAGGGTAAAAATGACAGAAATTGAGCACACAGGAATGGACTTTTTGCCGCAACCCCAAAAAACACCCTGCATCTCTAAGTTTAAGCATGCTGATAGAAAGGCAGGGGAAGCTCAAATCTTGCTGCCATCAGTATTTTACACTGCAGTGTGTAAGAAAAAGAGGAAACGTATGTCTGCTGTTGGTGTAACGCAGCCTGTATGAGCTGGCAATGAGCATGATGTTATATCGCTTTTGCGTATGAGCATCAGGCATTCCAGCAGAAAAGAAACAAAAACGCAGGTAGTGCAAACACTACCACCAGGGATTAAAATTGATGTTGTTTGTGTACTGCACCACCTAACGGATGCAGGGCCACACAACATCCCACCTGGATAATGTACATAAAAATGGCTTTTAAATGAGGATCAGGTGGTTGGGAGGCAAAGGTCTGCGCACCACCTTCAGGATTATTGCTCAAATACTTTTTGGGGTTGTTCAATGTCTCGTCTCATCTGTATGATTTTTGATGCGGATCTGATTGCATGTGAGCTTAGTTCTTCATGAGTGCTTTGGCATGTCGACTTGTTACTCCAAGGCTCTGGAGTTCCTTGTGTGGCTGCTGTAGATGGTGCCTGTTGCTCCTATTAGGAGGATGGTGTGGAGGGTTTTGCGGTGTCCGAATAAGCAAGGCATCAGCAACTTACGTTGTTCCTGCGCGTTTTTTGCTTGTTGAGTAGGATTAGTGTCTGTTCAGTACTTGATTTTATCTGTAGGGTGTGATTTGTTTAATTGACTTACTGTCACTGCCGAAGCATCGCAGTGTTCAATTTATTGATCTAAATTGTGCAGCCCACTGATTGAACTTTACAGCCCTACTATTTTACATGTCCTTTAGTTTTTAGGAACTTACCTGGTCCACTGTACAGAAAGACTTGCTAAACAATTTGAGCTAACCAGAGTACTCTTTCTTTGTCAGCCAGCGACGGCACGCCAATTTTGAATTTGGATACTGCTGCCCTTCTTTGAATTCTAAGCACCAGGCTACCCCTTCTTCGCGATAGCATTTGTCACACTGTGTCTCCGAAAACCGTTTTCAAGGCTTTCTGCAGGCCCAAAGGGCGGACGAACCTTTGATCTGCTGATCTTAGCCTTTTTTTGGCATAGAGAATTCTCTCAGGGTCAGGGCACAAACTTCTTATTTCATTACCTCAAGCTCAGTTCTTGCATGGGCACAACACACTGAGATGTGCGGGGCCAGTGCTGAAGGCCTGTGAAGGGCTGAGCACAGCACAGCCCTGTCTGGCTTTCCGGACCTGATAGCCACAGCCACTACCACGGCTAAACAGTGAGCTAAACAGCAGTAATGCAGGACACCAAGGACATTCTGGGCGTGAGGGGGGCAGCCCCGGCAGGGGGAACAGACGGACCGCCCGCTGTCAAGGCCAAGCCCCAGAAGCAGAAACGCCCCGAGGGCATGAGCCGCGAGGCGTTCGCGCTGCTGGGTGACTCGCACCCCATCATGTCTGCGCAAGAGCTGATGCCCAAGAAGAAGAAGGACATCAAGGCAAAGCCCAAGCCCAGCACTAAGGGCATCGTGACCTGGCGCTACCTGCCATTCAAGAGCTCTGCCCGCTCTGATGGCCTGGAGCTGCAGCGCTGGACCAAGAGCTACAAGGATGCAGCAGGCAGGTTCAAGGAGCCGGATGACTCAGACTACTACTTTGCCAAGTTCAACAAAAAGGTACGCGTGCCTTTCTCTCTTTGTTTATGCAACATGAACTGTTCTGGCCTGTGTCAAAATGTGTCTCTTTTTTTGTGCGCATGTCTGAGTTTGGATGTCCATGTGTATGTGCATGTATGCGCGCGCGCGCGTGCGCGCGCGCGTGTGTGTGTGTGTGTGTGTGTGTGTGTGTGTGTGTGTGTGTGTGTGTGTGTGCATGTACGCGTGTGTGTGTGCGTGCGTGTATGTGCAAGTCTGTGTGTGCGTGTGTGTGCGTGTGTGTGTGTGTGTGTGCATTTTTGTGTGTTTGTGCATGCATGTCCTTCCCTTCTTGCATTATGAAGTGTTTGATTACAATTGTTGCATGTGCATGTGTGTGTGTTTGTTTATGCATGTGTGTGTGTACACGTGCGTACGTGTTTGTGACTGTGCATGTAGGTATGGGGTTGCGTGCTTGCGTGCCTGCGCATATGTCTGTTTCGTGTCTTTGCATGCTCAAGTGCAATTGCTCTTCACCTGTACCACACATATCTTTTGGGTTGCCGTCTGTGTTTCTGGAGCTAATGGTGTCAAATGTGTTCTACCTCTAGAAGCAAACGTGTTTGCAGAGACTAAATTGCACGCTGTAGACTGGAGGCCCAAAAACCACTAACATGGCTTTTCCATTCTAGCTCGAGCACATCATCTTAGCGTTCAGTTTTTGACTAGCAAGCAAACCCCTACATACACATATTTACATATTTAGGGTTGGCCAGAGCAATGCACACGCGTGTATGCTGTAATTGTTTTGGCAAAGGAATTTTTGCAGCTGTTCAGTAGTACGCAGCGTGCAGATGTGAGTCAGGCCAACTCTCATCATAACATTATGCCACGTCAAGATCCCTCATACATGCCCCGGAGTGTCAGACTGTCAGACTGCATGCATCTGTCCCTGTTTTCACAAACCCATCATCAAATCCTCACAGGTGTCCGTCTGGAAGTACGACGATGAGGAGTACGAGACCTTGATCCGTCCTGTTAGTGGGGACTGGTCACGAGAGGAGACGGACTACCTGCTAGACATGTGCGAGCGCTTTGACCTGCGCTTTGTGGTGATCGCAGACAAGTACGAGGTGAGGCGTAGGTGTGCTTGCATGGAACTCCTGAGTTCAGTGTATAACACATGAACTCCAGTTCTTGTAGCGCAGCGGAAGTGATATGCTACTTGATCACTTTTGCTTCTTATCTGTGTTTGTTCTTTCTCCCTCTCATTATTTTATATCTCCTTGGTCCTCACGACTTGCTCTTAAGCTTGTTTTTCTTTTTCTTTGTTTGTTACCATGTTCCTCTTAGAGCAAGATGTGAGGAACTTTGAGCAGTTGTGCTGTTAACATTGGTAATAAATCCCCCGCCTACGGCATCTCAAGATGCAAACGAGAGAACTGTAGGGTGCACGTCATGTGCGTGCTTTGACGAGGGCTTTGGTGCTTTCTGGCAAGCACAAAATGAGAGGCGTGCACAATACAAATACGCTCATTCTTGCACATAATGGCAGAGTGATAGGGGCATGGTGTTTGCGAGGTAAGAATGCATTGAGGGGACACCACCAGTGGTTGCAACAAAAGTAGTAAAGTAAATTCGACTAGCTGACTGTTTCTTAATTCCAGTTTTCTTGGCAACAATGTCGTGACCGTACATGGTATCCTAAACACCACATTTGTAGGGTTGGCCAGAACCATATAAATAATAAATACGGTGTACATACTGTAAATTGCAGGAAAATCACCAAATGTACTGTCATATACGTTGTATATATGTAGGGTTGGCCAGAACCGTATATACACACCGTAAATGACCGTATGTATGGTGATATCCCTGCCAAAAATACCGTATATACCTATAAATGTATGGTTCTGGCCAACCCTATATATATGCGGTTCTGGCCAACTCTACACATTTGCGTTGCCCTTCTTGAATCGCAACTCGTGAACTCGTTTCAGCATCCCAAATCTCCCAACCGTGCCCCCAGCCTCCACCCTGCACTTTTGTGAAATCCACAGACATGGGCACACGTATCTAAATTGACAGCTGCACGTACCTTGCGTGGCAGCTGCACACTGCTCCCTACTTGTGCTCTGCTCTGCCCTCTGTGCCCTCAGCTCAGAGTGTGCCCCTGCCTCCACCCTGATGGCAGTAGGCCTGCAGACAAAGCGTGTGCAAGCAATCTCATACTTCCTTCCGTGACTGCTGCGTGCGGTTTTTACTTGTGCTCTGCTCTGCTCTCCATGCCATCAGCTCAGAGTGCGCCCTTGCTTGCAATGAGACCTTTAGACACAAAGTGTATGCAAGCATTTACCCTAACACACACTTCCTTTCGTGACTGCTGCATGTGTTCTCAAACTTGTGCTCTGCTCTGCTCTCTATGCCATTAGCTCCTCGTTTGTCCCAGCCCCACCCTGCTTACAAAGGGGTCCCTGCACGGAAGCGGTTCTTGAGTTGTAGGCAACAACCCCTGACCACTGGGGCTATTTGTGCACGCTCTTCAATTGGTCACTTGCATCAAGGGTTACAAGGCTTTCAAGGGTTACAAGGATGGCCTACAGCCCGAGTCTCTGGCTGATGGCAATTGGTTGGTGAAACAAAAACAACCAGTGGGGCTATTTGTGCACGCTCTTCAATTGGTCACTTGCATCGAGACCCGTAGACACATAGTGTGTGCACAACAGGTCACACCCGTACGTACATACCGCGCGTGGTAGCTGCACGCTGCTTTTAAACTTGCTCTTTGCTCTGCTCTCTATTCCATCAGCTCTCTATTCCACCAGCTCTCTTTCTCTCTCTCTCTCTCTCTCTCTCTCTCTCTCTCTCTCTCTCTCTCTCTCTCTCTCTCTACTCCACCAGCTCCACGCTTGCCCCAGCGCCACCCTGCTCGTAATGAGAACCCCAAACTAAGAAGCGTGCGCACGGCAGCCGTAGAGTTGTAATTAAGTTTTGCTCTGCCCTCTGCAGTTCGTGCCACCCTCCCCAAGCGTGCCCCAGCCCCCACCCCGCTCACTGGAAGACATCAAGAGCCGCTACTACCTCATCGCCCGCCGCTTGTTGGTGGCCAGGGAAGGAGGCGAAGCGCCGGTACGTGTAGGCTTGGTTTTTTAAAACCACTCCTTCAAACTTTAACTCGTGGCAGCCATGGGGTGCACACAGGTTAAGTTAATGCGTAGCACCGGTACGTGATGCCTGCTTTCTTTTGAACCACTCGTTCAGAATTTAGCTCATGGCAGCCACGGGGTGCACACAGGTTAAGTTGATGTGAAGCACCATGTTTGCCTGCCCTCCTTTGAACTGTTTTTTGAAATTCCCGCCCTATGATAGCAAATAATTAAAGTTGTTTCCCTCTGGGATTTATGAAATCTGTAATTGTGGACTAGGCCCGCCAAAAACAAATGGTGTGTCCACAGTTTCTTTTGCCACCACCCATTTTTCCTATCCTGACCTCCTCTTCTGCCATCCAGCTGGCTAACGGTGTTTTATATTGCGTAAGTATTTGCAAACTTACATGTTACTCCTTTCCTTATTTTGCATGTCGCCACTGACGTGCCGGTGAAGCCCTTCGACTTAATGCTACGTTTTAGCTGAAGTTTTGCTTCCTCTGTCTAACAGGTGCCTCTGATATGCCCTTTCTTGCTGGAAACACACACACACACACACACACACACTCACAAACACACACACACATACACACACACTCACAAACACACATACACACAGATCAGCATGTTCCTGATCTGGGTAACAAGGCACGTGTCTTGTACCTCTGGCAAAGACAATGGATATGTCACATGTGGCCAAAACCATATACATACATACATACATACATATATATATATGTATATATATGCGCGCCGTATATGACCGTATATTTTAAAATTCGCTGCCATGAATACCGTATATACACCGTATATATATGGTTCTGGCCAATCCTACATATGACCAACCTCTGAACTAACTCCGTGGCATTCTGTGCGGGTGCAAGTTGACATGGTTTTTGCTGCTTAAGTGAAACAGGTAGTAGCCAATAATGAGCTAGCTGGTGGAGCATACTGGCCTTGCTGTGTATTTGCGGTCGTGCAAGTTGGCAAAAGGCTTCCCTTTTTCCTGATGAACAGGTGGCCAATGACGTGCTGGTGAAGCACCCTACTTGTTCTGTTTATTTGAAGTTGCAGATTGGCATGCTTTCCACTGTTTTGTTGAAAAGGTGACCAATGATGAGCTAGCTGGTGAAGCACCCTACTAATTCGTATTGTTGAGGGTGCGGATTGGCATGCTTTGCACTGTTTTGTTAAAAAGGTGGCCAATGATGAGCTAGCTGGTGAAGCACCCTACTTGTTCTGTTTATTTGAAGGTGCAGATTGGCATGCTTTCCACTGCTTCTGTTGAACAGGTGACCAATGATGAGCTAGCTGGTGAAGCACCCTACTAGTTCGTATTGTTGAAGGTGCAGATTGGCATGCTTACCACTGCTTTTGTTATACAGGTGGCCAATGATGAGCTAGCTGGTGAAGCACCCTACTAGTTCGTATTGTTGAAGGTGCAGACTGGCATGCTTTCCACTGCTTTTGTTATACAGGTGGCCAATGACGTGCTGGTGAAGCACCCGTACAACAAGGAGCAGGACCTAGAGCGCAAGAGGGGCATTGAAATGATGCAGAAGCGCACGCGCCAGGAGGTGGACAAGGAAAACGCCGTGAGTGTGCTGTGCTGTTTCAAGCACGTGCTGTTGACAAAAATATTGGAAGGAAATCAACTGATATCAAGACGTTCACGCTCCAAAAGCTGACTGAAAAGAAGCCAAGAGCGTGATCCTCCATCACTGTATGTGCAAATGTGTGTGTGTGTGTGTGTGTGTGTGTGTGCGTGCGTGTGTGTGTGTGTGTGTGTGTGTGTATGTGTGTGTGTGCGCATATGCTTGTGCGCAGTTTGTGACATCCCCTGAAACGTTGCGCTCCTTTATACAGCCCTCCATATAATCCAAGAATCACAGTGCTTGGATCTTTACAGGACCTCGTCCAGTGTCAAGCGTTTTTCTTACGTTTTTTTTTTGCTGCTCCTGTCTCTTGTTGAATCCTTGTAGGAAATGTTTGCACTGCCCTGCATTCCCTTTTTAATTTTTTTACTTTCTGCGCCCTCCCAACTTCACCACAACAATGCTATACGCGCGGAAATCCACCCAACACTTCCTCTCCCCACCCCACGCGCACGGATCAAGCCGAACACAGAACAACATCCTTCTTACTATATGCCAGTAGTGATTATGCTATACGCTCTAAACTCGCTTTCTCCACCCCACGCAATCAGATCATACATCATCATCATCACCATCATCACAGATCATAGCTGAGGCCCGTCAGGTGGAGGAGGATCGCAGGGTGGAGGCAGAGACAGCTGCAGCTGCAGCAGCTGCTGCCGCCGCAGCGGCGGCTGCTCCCTCTATAGCCGCCGGTGCAGCTGGTACGTGGGCATTGATAGAATTAATTCTGACAATGTGGTTGCATATCTCTTTTTGTGAAGCAACAAAATGCAGCTTGTGCTGGGCATTGATATAATGAGCATTGACACTGTGAATGCATGCGTCTTCCTGTTTGTGAAGCAATGGAGTGCAGCGTTTGGAACACAGCAGACTGACGGCACTGTGCGCTATATCAAATCTGGGTTCCTGGGCAGCAATGCCCCAAACATACTTGTGCGTTCCTATGTAAAATGCTGCCCGGCTCTGCTGCCTTAATGCAGGACCTCAAGCACTTGCTGGCGCAGGCCGCATTCCAGGCGCCCCTGCTTCCGTAGCAACTGTACAGGTAGTTCTTTGGATTTTTTCTGTAGCAAATGTGCAGGTAAACCCTTTGGACTTTTTTACTGAACATATGTGTCAGGTGAAGGCGCTAAATCTGAGCGAGTAGGCTCTAAGATTTCAGTGTGCCCATGATGTTGTGATGTTTTATTGTGCATGCAAAGAAGGGTGGAGTCCGTGCAAAAGGAGACTTAAATTCGTTGGGGAATAATAAAGGGTGGCATGAATAGCATACCGTTTGAATGCATGCTTCTGTGGGGCCTGTGCGAGTGCAACTTAATGAGTTTCTTAGTGTAACGTCTGTTGTATAAATGCAAGTGCTCTCTGTGTGTGTGTGTGTGTGTGTGTGTGTGTGTGTGCAAACGACCAAGGAGACGCAGCTCGTAGTTTGTACATGGAGTCAGGAGCAGGCTGTTTCCTGACACATGCGTGAGCGTGCAGCTTTGTTCATGGAGGACAGCACTTGCTACTTCTAGCAGCAGCCATGCCCATAGCTAGTCAACATTGTGCATCAGCTCACTTTTACCCCTGTCTTTCTCTCTTTGCTCTTGTACCGGATTATTTAGCACCATACAGTGACACAGACATGCGGTGTATACACGTTCATTTCAGCAGTTGTAGATTCGGCTCCTCAATCCTAAAGAATGATTCCACTCGACTTCGCATGCACACAGGACTGCTTGTGCTCTCCCACTGTGTTCTCTGTGGATCCAGGGCCACGTGTGCCCTTTTTCCTCAGCGCGGACAGACCTACAACCTCACAACCCACCTCACTCTTTGCATACAGGACTGCTTGCGCTCTCCCACTGTGTTCCCTGTAAATCCAGGGCCACGTGTGCCCTTTTACCTCAACGCGGGCAGACCTACAACCTCACAACCCACCTCACTCTTTGCATACAGGACTGCTTGCGCTTTCCCACTGTGTTTTCTGCGGATCCAGGGCCATATGTGCCCTCCCTCCTCAACGCAGACCTACAGCCTGTTAGGGTACGTACCTCATACCTGCCTGCGTATGTGTGTTGTGTAGCTTTGGCTAGAACCGTGTTTATTCACCGTTATTGACCTTAAGCTTGAAGAAGCTTGAAGAAGCTTGGGTTTCATCCATCTGCCATGTATGCATGGCATGGCGAACCATAGTATTCTGTGGTGGTGTATATCGCATGTTTTAGGGTGAGAGAGGCGTACTTATGTGGCTCATTGTAAGTGAAATGTTCATTGAGGCGCAGACCACAGCAGTGTGTCATTGTGCAGACGCGTCGTGCTTGCCACAGTCATTTGCTCATGCTGTGATTGAAGGAAGAGATCATTCAATTCAAATCACACGCGCAGCCACCACCTGGCGTGTATGGCCGAGGCGTGCACGCCTTGCAGGCGGCCAACTCTGCTATGGCCAGCTTACCAGGAGGGCAGAAGGCCCAGAAAATGGCAGAGCAGGTGTGGACAATGCTTTGTGTATTCACAGTGCTGGGGGCACGACGAGTAAGAATGCACACGTGCTGTATGCAGCGTTCTCTTGCCAACAACTGGGATTGCCTGCAAGTTTGTAATGGACGTCCGTCAAGGGATTCGCTAAGTGAGCGGTAGCCCTTTGAAAGTTCGCTCTGGTATGGATCGAATGTTTGTCACCCAGCAAACAACTGTGCCTTTTGCCACACAGACGTTGCTGGATTTAGGCTGGCCTGGAGCAACCACTGGGCCACGTGTGGCCACTCGACCTGTATGTGCCGCGTGGCTTGCGCTGCGTGCAGAGGTCAATGCGCTGGTTGAGATGAAGCGTCTGATGGCTGGTCGATTTGGAGATGCAGGAGGGGATAAAAAGAAGAGACGGAGATAGCACGAAAGAAGAGCATTGCCTCATTGTATTAGTATCGCAGATTATGCAAACAGAATGAAATCAGGTTTCATATTATAATCGGATTCCTTGTTTTGGCGGAATACGGTAATTACAACTTTGACAATCAGCCGGAGGTCCAACTGATGGTGCGCTTACAGATTACAGGTTACAGATTTTAATCAATCAAGCATCGGTACAATGGTAATCAATCAAGCATCGCTATAGCCAATGGTTATAAGGATGTGACCTTCAGCCAGGTTGTTTGGGAGATCAGATGAGCCTCAGTCAGTCACAAATAAATGCGTAAGCTCAGTAAAGAAAAAGAAAAAGAAAAAACTACGCAGGTAGTGAAAACCACTCCCCACATTAATTAAGGAAAAGGAGCCACTTTGGTACCGAGTACTGTAAAGCTCCTCCACCGGCCGTGAGAAGGAAAGGAAAAATTCATGGGGATCAGGAGGGTTGCAGGCTTAGCCTGAAACCGGCTCCTGATGAGAGTTGATAACACTACTGGCACCTCAGATATAGAGAGAAAAAGTCTAGTGTTCTGCTGGGAAAGGAAATTATAAACAGGTTGGTTATTACAGCGAATAAGGCCGGGCCGCTAAGGAACTCTCATAGAAAGGGGCATACAAAAAGGAGTAATGTTTCCTCAGATCACAAAGAACCCAATGATCACGGCAAGAGAAAAGAATGTGTACCTCGTTCTGGACATGCATGTTAATCTTCACTAGAACACTGATCAGCAAGAACTTCCTTCAAGTTGTGTTGCTACTTTCCAAAGTATACTCGCACACAAGCAAAAACTGCTGACACTGTGCAAAATATGTTTGGATAGATCAAGATGAAGACACTGTGGCACAGCAATCAGCATACATTTATTAATTAAAAGGGGATTACAAACCATGAATGATGAGTGGCCAGTCTGTTGTTTTGCATGTCAGGGGCCACCAACTCGGTGGCTTTCCAAACACCTCCCCTCATCCTATGCTTTATTTCCGCAATAAATTATCCGAAGCAAAAAATCCAAAGCAAATAACTACACCGGATCAAGCAAATTCAAAACCTGTCCTCCCCCTTCATAAATGCCCAAGGCACCACCGAAGTAATCTTACAGCAAAACAGCGCCAACCCAGCGCTTCTGAAAGCAAATCAAGGTATAAAGCACACCGTGCCTGACCAGCCCCTCAAAAAACAACTAGATGACATGTACACGATAACCAGGAAAGCTATCACCAATACAGATGCCCTACACAACAGAAAATACAACAATATTGCTCGTAAGAAGCAGCCGCAGCTGATAAATAAAGCACCAAAGAAAGCTCACAAAGAAATCTTTAAAGATAAAAATGCACAGCCATGGGCAAGTCTCCAAGCTGTGAAAGACCCTGAAACAGGCAGAATTGAAACTGAGCCCACCAAACAAGCCCAGATCTTCGAAAAGTACTTTGAAGACTCCTGGCAAGCTATCAACATTGAACACGGCACCTACCTTCTGAAGAAGCACCTAGAAACTACCCATGGGAACACACAGAGGACGAGCAAGGAAGTAAACCTCCAGACCCCTTTAAATTACAAACTTATGAGTTCAGTGTGAAACACTTGAACTCAGGTTCTTGAAGTGTAGCATAAAGTGAGATGTTCTCACTTTCTGCTTTTCTCCGGTTTCTGCTTCCCTTCTCCATTCTTTTTATTCCTTGGAGAACACAACTCTCTCTTTAGCTTACGGTGGTGGTGGGGGTTGTTACACGGTCCTCAGCAAGGGCCTGACAGAATGAAGGAAAAAAACCTATAAGACTGGGAAAAGGAAAACTCCTGTCTATAACAGAAAAACCCTCCTTGAAAAACCACAGTCTGAG
>Ga0307968_1003281_pt1 | contig 13453 bp, 13 predicted proteins | sample OrgLakmetagen650_FD_201834 | JGI IMG/M metagenome (GOLD analysis project Ga0307968, IMG submission 201834) | Saline water microbial communities from Organic Lake, Antarctica - #650 | ecosystem: Environmental > Aquatic > Non-marine Saline and Alkaline > Saline | place: Antarctica: Organic Lake... | reverse complement strand
CCCTTGCACACTCAAACCCACACCCACACACCAAAACACACTTACAGTGATCCCATGGCAAAGGAGATGATGGGGGGCAAGGGGTCGTCATGCTCAAACAAGGAAGCCAAGTGCAACACCGTGCCATCTCCTCCTAGCGTGACACAAAAGTCCACAGCGTGCTCCTTGGCGTCATAAGCGTCCAGCTGCAGTGCATGCGTGCACGCGCGTGTGTGTGTGTGTGTGTGTGTGTGTGTGTGTGCCACAGTCCCATCTCCTCCTAGCGTGACACAAAAGTCCACAGCGTGCTCCTTGGCGTCATAAGCGTCCAGCTGCAGTGCGTGCGTGCGTGCGCGTGTGTGTGTGTGTGCCACCGTCCCATCTCCTCCTAGCGTGACACAAAAGTCCACAGCGTGCTCCTTGGCGTCATAAGCGTCCAGCTGCAGTGCGTGCGTGCGTGTGTGTGTGAGTGTGTGTGTGTGTTTGTGTGCCACCGTCCCACCTCCTCCTAGCGTGACACAAAAGTCCACAGCGTGCTCCTTGGCGTCATAAGCGTCCAGCTGCAGTGCGTGCGTGCGTGTGTGTGTGTGTGTGTGTGTTTGTGTGCCACCGTCCCATCTCCTCCTAGCTTGACACAAAAGCCCACAGCGTGCTCCTGGTATCGTAAGAGTCCAGCTGCAGTGTGCGCGTATACGTTTGTGAGTCTGTGTACGTGTGTGCATGTGTGTTATGTGCATGTGTGTATATGTGTGTATGCATGTGTGTTTGAGTGTTTTTACGTGTGTGTGTGTGTGTATGCATACGCAATAAAGATATGTACTAATGTGCTCACCTTGGGAAACTCAGCCTGCGCAACTGGGCGCTCCTCACACAATACGAAAGCCCTAGTTGTAAACGTTAGAAGCATATACAGGTGCACTACGCGAGAATGCTTTGCATCAACATGCTCACTTTGGGGAACTCAGCCTGTGCGACTGGGCGCTCCACGACAACATGGATGCCCTGCGCCTTGAGCCACGCTGAGATCTCCCCCATTTTCTGGCTCGCAGCAGGGTTCCCTACCGAGCGAGCGCATGCGTGTATGTGTGTGTGAGCGCGTGTGTGTGTGTGTGTATTTTCTGGCTCGCAGCAGGGTTCCCTACCGAGCAAGCGCATGCGTGTATGTGTGTGTGAGCGCGGGTGTGTGTGTGTGTGTGTGTGTGTGTGTGTGTGAGGGTGGTGGGAAAGGGGGGGGTAGGTAAAATATCATGTGAGAGTGCAAAAAGGTGTGCCACTTAGACAAAACCACACATTCTTCCTCCACTGAGCCTCACATTACTGCAACATGTACGCATGCACGCACACATGTACACACACAATTTACCCACACACACACACACACATACACACACAGATTATTAAACACACATGGCACGGAGCAGCAGAAGTAATGGCTGTAGACGTCAATACTAGCAGTCTTGCGCCCATACCTATGCATATAATATCTCTCATCCCCTTTTCCTTTATCCCCTTGAACCACGTACACACCTTATTGGCATGCGCTTGATTTAAAGAGACAAAAGAAGCCACACCCAACCTTCCCCCAAGATGACAAAGCACAATAGCAGAAAGGCACGCATATACACCAACACCCACCCACCCACCTACCTGGCTTCTTAATGATGAGCACACGGGAAGGGGCACCGGGAGCCCAGTGCATGACGGCACGCTTGCGCATCAGCACGGAAGAAGAATCACTGCGGCGTGAAATTTAATGATTTTAGTGTGTAAAGTCTGCGTCAGATTCGAAGCAACGCCAAAAGAAGGATCACATTGCCTTAAAAACAGGACAGCGTGCAAAGATGAGACCAACAGCGCGACACTTGCGTTTCAGCAATAAGGGTTGCTGTGTGTGCTCGATGCTGTGTAAATTTGTGCTAGGAACAAGCTAACGAAGGACGAGTTGCGGAGTTATAAAGCACGAGTAGCGACTACCAACGTTGAAAATGAAAACGGAAAAGTGAGACAAGGCTGCTAGCGTCTACGTGAACATGAGATTTGATCATGAAGGCCTGTTGCGTGAGGAGTGCAGGATCAGCATTGGAAGTCAGGCTGGGAGAGTGGGGGTATGGCGGATAATGTCTCACACATCAAGAGCCAGATTTCAGGACATGCCTGCAGACCCTCCTATCGACTTCACTTTCCTCTTTAGTTTGGTGGAGGAGCCTATACGGCACCCAGTACTTTTGTGGCTCCTTATCCTAATTCGATGTGGGGAACAGTGTTCACCATGTGCACGTGGCTTTTCCTTGTTTCCTTTTTTCTTTTCATGACAGACAACAGTATTTCCTTGGATGGTTCAGATCTGCAGAAGCAAACCAAGAAACAAAATGAAATCTCATCCAGGGCCCCCCTCACCAGGGCTCCCCTCAAAAATGCGTCCGCACAGCCGGTGCATTGCAACCGGCAGCTGTGCATTGCAACCGTGCATTGCAACCGGCAGCCGGTGCATTGCAACCGTGCGTTGCAACCGGCAGCTGTGCATTGCAACCGTGTATTGCAACCAGCAGCTGTGCATTGCAACCGTGCATTGCAACCGGCAGCTGTGCTTTGCAACCGGTGCATTGCAACCGGGAGCCGGTGCATTGCAACCGTCGCAACCGTGCATTGCGACCGGCAGCTGTGCATTGCAACCGTTGCAACCGTTGCATCCGTGCATTACAACCGTTGCAACCGTGCATTGCAACCGGGAGCCGGTGCATTGCAACCGTGCGTTGCAACCGTTGCAACCGTGCATTGCAACCGTTGCAGCTGTGCATTGCAAACGTTGCAACCGTTGCAACCGTGCATTGCAACCGTGCATTGCAACTGGCAGCTGTGCATTGCAACCATGCATTGCAACCGGCAGCTGTGCGTTGCAATCGTTGCAACCGTTGCAACCGTGCATTGCAACCGTGCATTGCAACCGTTGCAACCGTGCATTGCAACCGTTGCAGCTGTGCATTGCAAACGTTGCAACCGTTGCAACCGTGCATTGCAACCGTGCATTGCAACTGGCAGCTGTGCATTGCAACCGTGCATTGCAACCGGCAGCTGTGCATTGCAACCGGTGCATTGCAACCTGCAGCTGTGCACGCCGCAATCCACGTTTCTTAGATAAAAGGAGAGCATGATTAGATGCTCCAATTAAGCACTTTTTTACCGTTCACTTTATGAGAGTCCCATCTGAACTTGCCCGACAAAAATATGACTGTCTGTCGTGCATATGCCAGGAAGACACACACGGTTCGTCTGTGCCACAGATTTAGCAAGGTGACGTGCACATCAGCCCCCTTTGTCTTCTAGAAACTGAGCTCTTTCTGTCCCTCTCCACTTTGTTTTTTCACGGCTGCCTCCTGTTCACGGCTGCCTCCTGTTCACTTTGTTTTATCACGGCTGCCTCCTATTCACTGTTCATATCTTCATGCTTGTAACCTCTTGGACTCTGGAATCCGTGTCGCATCTGACAGACCGCTTGCTTGCCTCACAATACTTTTGCCTCACAATACCTTTTACTTTTGCCTCACAATACTTTTGCGTTCAACAGGAAGCCTGCAAGACATGGTATACAATCTGATGAAATATTTCCCACACGCACACTCAGCCTGGCAGGGGAAGGCACGTTCACATCACCTACTGTGCCGCAGGCGCCCTTGAGTGAACAGATCACGCATCTCCCTACTTTTCCCTACCACAGCCTCAAGCAGACAAACTGACTTCTGTTGTCTCCCGCAAGCTCCACACTTTTCTCACACTTGCCACACACGCACCTCCCACACATTTCCCACACACGCACAAACCTTGCACACATACACATAAACACACACGTAGACACACGTGCCTGAACTTCACGGTGCCCCCTCGCAGCACATCCCCACGCCACCCGTCTAGGTTGCACGCATCTCCCATCGTGGAGCTGCCTGCAATGGAGCGTACATCATCGGGCCATGTTGTGAGATTAATAGGGTTGGCCAAAACCATATATATGCACCGTATATGACCGTATATTTGGTGGTTTCCCTGCCAAAAATACCCTGTATACACCATAAATATATATGGTTCTGGCCAACCCAAGAGAGTAGACGTACACACACACATGCACATACATACACTCACTCACGCACACAAATACACACATTAACACACATGCAACCAAACACAAACACACTCACGCATACATATGCACAGACGCACACATACACAAACGCATACACACACAAGTATGCAAGTACAAGTACAACATTGCAACGCACCATCTTGGCCTTCTGTATCTCCGTTCCCACTATTGCAGATGATGTTCTTGCGCACGCGAAAAGGGACCAACTGATTATCCATGGTGTGGGCTGTGAGTACGTGTGTTTATGTGTGTGGTCTGTGTGTGTGAGTGTGTGTGTGTGTGTGTGTGTGTGCGCGCGTGCGCGCGCTCGTGCTCGCGTGCGTGTGTTCGTGTACTTTGCCTCTTGTTGTGGTAAGCAACAGTTCCTTGCTCGTTCATTGGTAACAGATGTTGCAAGCGTGTAAGCAGTAGGGCTGAACGGGCTGTTTGAAACAGAGGTGCGTGGAAAAACGATCAGGCGCTTAATGATCAAGAGTACTGTCATTTCCCCTGGGGACGTATACGCATATGTTTGCTTGCCTGGTATAAGGTGAGTTTCATCCTTGTTGCCCGGGGGCTTTGCTGAGCTGTGCTGCTGCCTGGCATAGCCAAGAGCTGAGCGGGAGGCATTCACGCTGCTGAGTGAAGGAAGGAGATGAGCTGCTGCTGGTGGTGGATGCAAGCGGTGCATGATGGCAGCAATTAGCCGTGATCCTTGCATGCTGGCATAGCACAAGGTCAAAGTGGTAAAATTTGGGTTTGGGTTATGAATAAAAAGTTATAATATTAGGAAGGGAATCCAAACTAGCTTCAAATTTCGATGGATTTTACTCCTTACTTGGGGCTTCAGCAGTGGAGCCAGGGGTACTGGCCACAGCAGCAGCAGCAGCAGTACCAGCAGCAGTACCAGCAATTTGCGCACCCCTACTTGCACCCTTCCCCACACCCAGACCCAGACCCACAACAGCTGTATCAGCAGCAGCTGCTGCAGTACCAGCAGCAGTACCAGCATCAATACAAGCCAGTGCAATATCAGCCCGCTAACTATGGAGGTGGAAGAGGCAGAGGCAGAGGCGGAAACCCTCACGTCACAGCACTCATGGCCATGTATGCAGGTAGTTGGGCATATGGCATATGTATATGGCACAAACACAAGACTGGCATGCTTGGGAAAGTATGTGTCGGTCTAGTGTATTGAGCACGCAGAGACATGCACACGTACACGCACACATACGCGCAAACACACACGCACACACTCTTACATAAACACTAACACGTGCACACACTTAAATAAATAAACATGTGCACGTACCAACAATGCAGCTTTGTGCACACACACACATACACACATACACACACACACACAACACACACACAAACACACACACACCGCCCCGACAGACCCTTGGTCAAGCACCAAGTACGACGATGTGGACCCTGAAGAAGTTGAAGGGGTGTGGGGGCTCCCGCATCAGTCACCCACAGAGGAGGAGCCACAACACCCTGATCCAGCAGCGGCAGAAGTGCAGGAGTCACACACGTCGATAGCTGTGTCCCACCGACAGCAGCCAACGACAGCTCACCAACACACCCACCCACAACCGCCGAGTAGCGCTGAGCACTCTGTAGATGGACAAGAGACCGCACTGCTTGCAGCAGGTACAGGGTCGCAGTTGGGGTTGGTCACATAGTGCGCACGCACCAGGCACACGCACACACACATACACACATGCACACAACACATGCACACATACACACAGTTCCACTCACGCGCACTTGGATGCTCAGTAGCACGTCTGCAGGATTGGCCTTTTTCGTAGGTGCAACACAAAAATGGTGTTGTTGGCAGAGATTCTTTATTTAAAACCCATGATTTAGGCCAGTTGGGTACCTGCATGGTTTTATGAGAACAAACCTGCTCACCTTAGTCTCTGTCGTTCTGCAGGAGGGTGTCGTTGTCCGTACCGGAATACATGGGCACACACGCACGCACACGCACACACACATACGTACACACGCACACAGTCACACGCATTCACACACGCACATATACACATGTGCACACACGTTCACGCTCACAAACACACACACACACAGTCACACGCATTCACACACGCACATATACGCATGTGCACACACGTACACGCTCACAAACACACACACACATACATACACACACACACACACATTTTCACGCGCGTACACGCAAACACGCATACACGCATAGGTGCACCATCATCACTGGCCGCATCACCCAAAGGAGCTCAACCGTCAGAGAGGAAAAGAATGGCCCTATCCATTTTGGGAAAGCGATCTCAAATGAAGCAGGAGCAGCAGCCGCAGCAGCAGCAGAGGCGGCAGCAGCAGCAACGAGAGCAAACAGAGCATCAGGAAGAGTTGCAGCAAGTGCAGCAACAGGAGCAAGCAGAGCAACAGAACCAGCAACACGAGCAGGCAGAAAAGCCCCAGCATCAACAGCATCAAGTGCAGCAGCAGGCACAAGCAGAACATCGACATCAGCAACCACAACAGCAACAGCACCAGCAACACGAGCAAACAGAACAGCCACAGCATGACCCGCATCCAGTGCCTGGGCAACGAGTGCAGCAGCACACAGACTCAGCTGCGCCGCGCACGGAAGCGGAGCTGAAAGCGGTTCGTGCAAGGGCGAGCCTTCCCATTCTGCTCTTTGACTTAAACGGTGTGTGAAGTTGGGCATGCAGTGGCACACGATTAGGGCTGGCAAAAACCATACGTACATACGTATATACGGTATATATATATATATATACATACGTATATACGGTATATATATATGAAATTATTAGTAGGGAAATTTCCATACATACGGTCATATATGATATATGGTGTACATATACGGTTTTGGCCAACCCTACACATATGTATGTAAATATACGTTGTATGTACGGCATTTTTGGCAAGGAAATTACCAAATATACGGTCATATACAATGTACATATACGGTTTTGGCCAACCCTACATAATATATATACGGTTATAGTACATATACGGTTCCAGCCGACCCTACAAAGCATTCAGGGTGGGGGAAGGTGTGACGGTTATATGCAGGACAAAGTGGATTACTTTTTTGCAACTTTTTGCATGACAAGGAAAGACAATAGCACTCGTGGGGCAGGACAACAGCAAGCATGGTGAGGCAAGACAGCAGCATGCAGGGTAAGGCGATACAATAGCATGCAGGGTAAGGCGATACAACAGCATGCAGGGTAAGGCAGAAGACGTTGCGCCCAACACCAACCTGGACGTGTGCTCACTGTGCAAGCAAGCAGAATGCACCCACACACATGACACACCCACACACATGACAAAAACACACACATGAGACACACATGAGACACACACATGCGTGCATGAACGTACAGACACATGCACACACACACACACATGTACACACACAACACACACATGCAGGCACCCTGACCAGCCACACATCAAAGAGGCAAGCTGCAGGCACCAACTTTGCTCGGCCGTGCGCAGCCAGCCTTGCCCGACTTGCTAAAAAGTTCAGGTCTGTGGCAAGCTAGGCCTATGGATTTGTCTGATCTGTGTATGTGTGTTTGTGTGTGTGTGTCTGTGTGTGTGTGTGGGTGGGTGGGTGCGTGGGTGTCCTTGACACATGGCAGCCAGTCTGCCTATAGCCAAAAGCTCAGATTTGCATACAACATGCTTAAACAAACGTGTATTTCTGGTGGTGCGTGTGTGTTTGTGTGTGGGAGGTTTTATATGTGTCTGTGTAGATGTGTATATTGGGGGGGAGGAGAAGCGGAGGCAGCGCTTGACTGTGTGTCGTTGCTTGCCCGTGCACTTCTTTATTTTCATTAGCTCTTTCCATTTCTCCTTTCCAGGTAAAATCTTTGTGTTTTTTCCATTGATGACAGCAATCATTATTTCGTTTCATTGCTGGATATCATCAGTCCTTCACATCGGTAGGAAGCAATTATTTCCTTTTATCGATGGAAATTATCATTTATTTTCTTTGGTAGGAAGCACGTGATTACGTAGGGTTGCACACGCAACGCATCGCACACAGCATTAGCATGACACACACATTCACCAGTGTTGTGCACATACAACGTCATTCAAAAATGGCACCGTAAATAACGATCGTAAATAACGGCGTTGCCGTCACTAAACTCTGACGATTGACGGCGTAATCTACTATTTTCACCGTCAATTTGACATAAATTACGCCGTCAGCGTCATTTACCATTGACACCGTCAAGCGTCAGGTGCACAACACGCACGTTCACGCTTGCACCAGTTTGGCATCTGCCACTGAAACAGGTGCTGGAGTATAATCGCCTAAAACAAGTGCTGGAGTATCCTGAACAGGTGCTGGAGAATCCTGAACAGGTGCTGGAGTATCCTGAACAAATGCTGGAGTATCCCGAAACAGGTGCTGGAGTATAATCGCCTAAAACAGGTGCTGGAGTATCCTGAATAGATGCTGGAGTATCCTGAACAGGTGCTGGAGTATCCTGAATAGGTGCTGGAGGATAATTACCTGAAACAGGTGCTGGAGTATCCTGAAACAGGTGCTGGAGTGTAGGTCGTCCCCACGCCAAAGTCACCCCAAAAAGTTCCAATAAGCTATCCACCCGATTCAAAGACCCCTATGAAATTTCGGCATTTGGGGGGTTCTGTGGGGCCCGGCATGTATTTTGCACCCACTTTGGCATGGAAAAGGTGCATTTCTGAAGTTGCCCCGATCGACCTCTGCTTCAGGATAAAGCACTATAAAGGTTGTGTAACAATGCCGCAATGTCGAATTTGGGGCAGGGGTACTGGGAACGCCGGCAAGTGGGAGGCACTCACACGAGAGACACAGGGGAAAAAGACAAAAAAAAGTTGCTCCATACCTGCTACGAGTTTCAGCCTGGTTTTGCTCTCAGATTTGCGGGGTTAAATAAAGTTTAAAACAAAATTGAATTGGGGACGATTTCTATACAGCAAATACCTACATACACACACAGCATACCTACACACACACAGCATACCTACACACACACAGCATACCTACACACACAGCATACCTACACACACACACATCAAATACCTACATACACACGCATGAATTTGTCATGTGCTTGTACAGGAGGAGGTCATTTAAATGAATGGCACACACACCCACACATGCTTACACATACAAGCATACACACATACACACTCATACTCACACACACACACATGCACACATACACAAACACGTACAAATGCAAACACAGGCACACGCAGACACGCACACATACACACACGCACACACACGCACACACACGCACACACACACGCACAATTACATACCCACACAGGCTCGGCATCTACACCAGCTCCACTGTCCGCACCGTGGCTGCTGCCAAGCAAATGCTGGAAGACGCTGCTGGCTGTGCGCTGTTTGAGCCACGCCTGGTTCTGTACAGGGAACACACACAGCCTGCCCCTGCACACCACACAGCGGTGCGTGCACGTACACACATTCACACACACACACACACACACACACACACACGTGAACACACACACAGACATACACATATACACATATATACCCCCACATCTATGCATGCAAACACTCACGCCGCACCCAAGCGTGTGCTCTGTTTACAGAATCAGGCGTGGCTCACAGGGAGCACACACAGCCTGCCCCTGCACACCACACAGCGGTGCGTGCACTTACACACGTGCACATTCATGCACACATACACACACACACTCACACACACATACACACACACGCACACACACACACGGGCGCAAACACACACGTACACACACACGGGCGCAAACACACACGTACACACCACACAGACACACAAATGAACATGAGCGCAAACATACAAACACAGTCGCATACACACACACGCACACACACACACGCACACACACACACACACGCACACGCACACGCACACACACGCACTATTTTTGTTTGCAGAACGGAGGCAAAGAGTGGGACACTGTGAAACCCTTGGGCAAGTGGTTTGGTAAGCTTGACAGGTACGCTTCTGTTTCATGTTGTGCACTTGCGTAACAACACACACACGAGCAGACACACACACAAGCAGACACAAATACAAGCAGAAACATGTAGAGCTGCGTTATTTTCGTGGTGATGCCTGCAAACCTGTTTCCGGAGAGAAGACTTGTTAGTATGTACACAGCCCTTGCTAATACTGTGAACACACAGCGAGACACGAGACACACAACCACGCGCACACACATACACGCACACACACAAACAGAGACACACACACAGAGACACACACTATTACCTGCAGGGTGCTGCTGTTTGATGACGATGCCTACAAATCCGTTGCTGGAGAGGAGGGCAACATGGTGCAGGTCCCTGCGTGGGGAGGGAGCAACGGTGTGGAAGATCCAAAGTGCAGAGTGCTGGAAGCCCTGGTGGAGGCGGTGGAGGAGGTGAAGCTGGTTGTGTGTGTGTGTGTGTGCTTGTGTGTGCTGGAAGCCCTGGTGGAGGCAGTGGAGGAGGTGAGGCTGATTGTGAGTGTGCTGGAGGCCCTGGTGGAGGCGGTGGAGGAGGTAAGGCTGATTGTGTGTGTGTGTGTGTGTGCTGGAGGCCCTGGTGGAGGCGGTGGAGGAGGTAAGGCTGATTGTGTGTGTGTATGTGCTGGGCGATGCAAACGTGCTCGTGCTGTCGATCTTGAATTCGTGTGTACACAACATCCCATCTTGCAGGAGTTGGGAGGATTGGCAGTGGGAGCGGACGTGCGCGTGGCCGTGCAGACCATCCACGGCCGTCTTGCAGCAGCTCAGGTGAATGTTCTTGGATATTTATGGATGCTGTGTAGCATTTGTAGAAAATAGTGTGCATGTGTATTTGAGGGTGCGTGCGCTGGTACACACGCACACACACTTCTCTCGTTTTATAGCAGCTCATGTGAATGTTTAGAAATGTTTGGATGTTTTTAGCATGTACAAACACGCATGAGCGCCTTGGGGTGTGTATTTAAGCACAAACCATTTATTGCCGATCTGTCTACTGGTTCTCCTGCGTTTTTTTACAGGCTCATATAGTAGCGTAAGAAGCTCTATAATTTCCGCATCACTTTTGCCTTATACTTTAAGCAACACGTGTTCCTGTTGGAGCACATCCTATCCTTAGGCTCAGGATGAGGAATGTCAGACGCTTATATATTGTATGCGCCCACAAATTAGGAGTAAAGGTCTACGCTCAGACAGAACAGCTGGCGTGCATAAGGACAGACACAAACCAGCCCCTAGACTAGATAAGTCTCACCAGAAATGGCCCACCTGCTGCGACAAAGTACTCTGCGTTTTCACCGTAATGTCACGCCATTGGTTCTTGTGCTGAGTCCATTACTTTGCATATTGTCACGCCATTGATTCTTGTGCTGAGTCCATTTGCATAATGTCACGCCATTGATTCTTGTGCTGAGTCCATTACTTTGCATATTGTCACGCCATTGATTCTTGTGCTGAGTCCATTACTTTGCATATTGTCACGCCATTGGTGCTTGTGCTGAGTCCATTACTTTGCATATTGTCACGCCATTGATTCTTGTGCTGAGTCCATTACTTTGCATATTGTCACGCCATTGATTCTTGTGCTGAGTCCATTACTTTGCAAATTGTCACGCCGTTGATTCTTGTGCTGAGTCCAGTACTTTGCATATTGTCACGCCATTGATTCTTGTGCTGAGTCCATTACTTTGCATAATGTCACGCCGTTAGTTCTTGTGCTGAGTCCATTACTTTGCAAATTGTCACGCCATTGATTCTTGTGCTGAGTCCATTACTTTGCATATTGTCACGCCATTGATTGTTGTGCTGAGTCCATTACTTTGCATATTGTCACGCCATTGATTCTTGTGCTGAGTCCATTACTTTGCATATTGTCACGCCATTGATTCTTGTGCTGAGTCCATTTGCATATTGTCACGCCATTGATTCTTGTGCTGAGTCCATTACTTTGCAAATTGTCACGCCATTGATTCTTGTGCTGAGTCCATTACTTTGCATATTGTCACGCCATTGATTCTTGTGCTGAGTCCATTACTTTGCATATTGTCACGCCATTGATTCTTGTGCTGAGTCCATTACTTTGCATAATGTCACGCCGTTGGTTCTTGTGCTGAGTCCATTACTTTGCATAATGTCACGCCATTAGTTCTTGTGCTGAGTCCATTACTTTGCATAATGTCACGCCACTGGTTCTTGTGCTGAGTCCATTACTTTGCATAATGTCACGCCATTGGTTCTTGTGCTGAGTCCATTACTTTGCATAATGTCACGCCATTGGTTCTTGTGCTGAGTCCATTACTTTGCATAATGTCACGCCATTGGTTCTTGTGCTGAGTCCATTACTTTGCATATTGTCACGCCACTGGTTCTTGTGCTGAGTCCACTACTTTGCATAGTGTCACGCCATTGGTTCTTGTGCTGAGTCCATTACTTTGCATAATGTCACGCCATTGGTTCTTGTGCTGAGTCCATGACTTTGCAGTGACAGTGATTTGCTACGACAGTAACATCTCCTCCTTGCTCTCAGGCTCAGAATGAGGAGCGTAAAAAGCAGCGTGAAGGAGATGAAGTGCCGCCCCCTGAGGACCCGAATGCTATTGACATAGACGATGCCTGAAGCAGGTTGTGCCCGACCCTGATCAACATTTCTTTACCTTTCTTAGTTATAAGTTTGTATATAGCAAATTTTGTTGCGGGTGGTGCTTTATTAGGATTACAAAGGTTTACAGCCATCAATCAAAAAGGCATTTGACTGCAGCCAGTCTGTGTATATTATTTTCCATTACTGTTTACTGCCATGAACTGGCACTTACGAGTTACAAAAATGGCATTTACTGATTACTGCCATGAACTGGCACTTTCGAGTTACAAGAATGGCAAAGCCTTTTTCCTCGTACTATTTACCTTTATTGAGCATGTTGACAACCCCAGTCAACCTCGGTCTCTGTGTAGCTAGTAACGGCACATTGAGTCCGCCCTCTAAACAGCCACCTCTCGGTATCGTCGCTTCATGTAGTGATTTAGGTAAGGTAAGGTTACATCGCCATATATGCCTCTGGGGGTCATCTGAGCGGAAGCTTGGAAAAAGCCTGAAACCAAACCAAAAAGGCGCTAGAAGAATCAAGGGAAAAGGGCTAGGCACTCAGCCACGAAATAGGCCACACCATAAATATTAGGTTGGTTCAATAAAGTCCTCAAGCGAGTTGAGCAATCTTCATATTGAGGTGGGAAGGGTAAGGGTAAGGGTAAGGGTTACACAGCTATATCCGCCAGCGAGGGCAGTTGAGCTATAGCATAAAAAAAGCCAGCTTCAAG